>Ga0065711_1045127_pt1 | contig 13671 bp, 4 predicted proteins | sample Hoacrofraction12_FD_59098 | JGI IMG/M metagenome (GOLD analysis project Ga0065711, IMG submission 59098) | Hoatzin crop microbial communities from Cojedes, Venezuela - Epithelial fraction 12 v2 (version 2) | ecosystem: Host-associated > Birds > Digestive system > Esophagus > Crop | place... | reverse complement strand
CCCCCCCCCCCCCCCCCCCCACTGGCTTTTGAGTTGTAACTTAAAGTGAGTCAGGATATCATGTAGCAGTGTGTATTATAAGTACGGTTTCGGAGGGGGGAGGTGTAAATAGTGTAAATACTTTACTTTGGATGAGATACAGATGCTTGTGTGCATGCATATGGAGAGAGTTCCAAAAGCATGCAGCTTTATAATGAACTACTACCAGGATGTTTTACAAATATGGAAAGTCTATGCCAATGTATTTTTTTTTCCGATAGGTATTTAGTGTATTCTGTGAAAGTTAGAATTAAAATAGCACCTGGATATCCACTTTTTGAAAGTTTTCTGTTCTTTTAAAAAGTATCCAACTTTGGAATAATTTTTTTGTATTGGGTTCATTGCCACTGTACACTTCTGTATGTGGCCATGGTTAAAGCAAATAGTATCCTAACAGCGTACAGCTTCTGTAATACAGTCTGTGCAAGGTGAATGGTGCAAGCAGTGTGATGTTGAGCTGCTGTAAATTGCTGTTCTAGCAAATTCTGGAGTGAGATTGTGTGTCGTATGCTTTATTGGGAAGACTCTGGCTAGCTACAGATGCCTTAACTGTAGTGCATCATTTCGCTGTATCAAGAACATCATTGAAGACATTGGAAACTATATTCTGTGTGATTAGACATCACGCTTACATGGTATTAAAAATGATTGTGTAAATTTCAGTAAGGTGCATTTCTGTGACTGTATTCATTATGCTTCTTTTATTTCTTTTTAATTATGAACGTCCTTGTTATCAGTCTGTAGAAGCTGCCTAGTGAAATACTTGGAGGAAAACAACACTTGTCCAACCTGTAGAATTGTTATACATCAGAGCCACCCCTTACAATATATTGGGTAAGTAAGAAAGCGAAAGTGCAACTAACTTCACTCAACTGTTTCAGCCTCTTTAATAGATCACAGTTTTTTCCTAGATTTTCTTACTTGCTTAACAGCATGTTAAACATTTAAAACGGAAGTTAAAGGTCATTGAGGAGATATGGGATCAAACTTTGCTATGAATTTACAATTACTTGGTATCTGTTAGCCTCTTCCAGACTTAAGTAAAGTATACACTTTACTGTTTAATTTCTGTGTGAGTTTTAATGGGATTTAGTCATTCCTCATTTTGTATGCTGAGGTAGTAAAAGTTACATAACTGAAACATCAGTAGAAATTACGCTTTTCCAAAATCCTCAAAATAAATAATCTCAGTTGAACAGTGCTTTTCAGTGTCTGACAGAGCAGTGACAGAAAAAAATTGTTCATTTTATTGTTCAGTTAATCTTTCAAAGGTCTATTTAGTTCGTAGCAACAGGTAAGTATATGGCAGCAAAAATATTAGACCAGTGGAATGGAACAATCTTGTCCTTCATTCTGTTTTGATCCCTACACAGAGTGCTTTCACTTTCTGACCCAGCATGAATCCTGTATTGTTCATCAGTTTCGCTTTTTTTATTTTTACTAAGTATATTTGGTTTGGTTTGGTTTGTTTTCAGAAGAGACATTCCCTTTCTTTTCCTTCAGTGCTCTCCATCTCCGCATTTGGAGACCAATAGCGTACACTGATAATGCATTATATGAAACACTGGTAATACCCTATGTGACTGTATGCTTTGAAGGGACAAGTAGATGCCAATAGGCAAGAATGAATAAATGACACTTAAGACAGCATGTTTGTCTGCTGTAAAGCTACAAGGAATACACCAGTGCCTTGGTTCAGAAGCTTGTTTTCTATGCCAAAAGGTGCTAGGAAACAGCATTAAATTGAGAACAGATAGAAAGCAGTTTGCTACTTGTTTTTGGTCACTGAATACACTTCAAAGGAAGTATTTTGCCTGAACTAGTTATAAAATACTAGCCTCTCAAGACTGAAGCAGCCTTTGCCCAGCTTACTTTTGGATATATATTTTTTTAAATAAAGAATTGACAGTACGGAGTTTCACAATATGTCTTAGAACGTAGATTTGCACCCCTATTCATCTCCCTCTGTCTGGACAGTAGGTAAAACAAATGTGTCTCCTACTTCACATTTCTGAAGGCTATTAAACTCTCACATCTGATCTAGTAGTGATGGCTGATGTCCTCATTTATGTTGAAAAATTTTTGGAGAAGTTCCTGCAATCCATGTGTGACACTTGAAATCCAAGCCTGTGCAAATGGGATTACTACTGGTTGAAATCAGATTAATTTAGAATCAATGATATTTTGATTCTTCTTGTCGTGCTACTTACAATTGACCATTACAATCTTTTAAATCTCTTTATTTGGCACCATTTCTTACTTGTTCACTGGCCTGCACTGCTGTGAAGTGCTCATGTCATGTGATGAGAAGTCTGAGACTACACTTGTAAGCCTCTTATGCTATTTAAGTCAGATTCAAGATTTGGTATTGCAAGCTCTATTGGGGTAATGAGCTTGTAGCAGCAGAGGCAGACGTTTGAAACATTTCTGATTTTATTAATCAGTTGGAATGGAAGTTAGGGTAATACGTTGTTTCTTTCAGACAGTCACTTATTTTAGACTAAAACAGAATTTTATCTAGGTGAGCTGGGAATTAAGGTTTAGAATCTTAACTGGTCCTGCTGCTCCAGTTCCATTGGGAGTATTACCTTTCTTTTATCTGAGCCACACTACCTATAAAGGCTTCTGAGCTACATAATGTTGTTTACAGTTAAAATGTTGGCTTTGAAGGGCAAAGTAACATTTTATTGTTGTGGTCTTTGTCTGTGGACTGTTTTTTTGCATTCTTGGAAATGCCTAGTAAAGATAACCAAGTAATCTAGAAATGTGAGAGGCAAGTCTGTAGGAGTAAGAAATAGACTGACTATCTTTTATTCTTGTATAATAAAAATGAGTTTACTTCAAAGTTGTCAAAGAATTTTGAGATTATTAGTGATGTATTTGCCTTGATGCAGGAAGTCATGTTCCATGACATGTCATCCTCCACATGTCCTAGGACTGTTCTTCCTTAAACTTCCATTGGGTTTCTGTCTTAGCCTGTACTTTTTCATAATTTGTTTTATGCTGCTGTCCTCTATTGTTTGATATGAATACTGACGTAAAAATTAGAATTATTCTTAGGTGAATTTAGAGGTTTTACATCAATTTAGTAAGGGAACTTTTTTGAGAGAAATGTTTTGAATGAAGATGATTGACTTACACTTTTGATTTTGTTTTTTTTTCCTTGCTAGTCATGACAGAACAATGCAAGATATTGTTTACAAACTTGTGCCAGGCCTCCAAGAAGGTAAGTTGTGGTATGACCTTTTTTAGAGGGCATTGTGCATGTGTGTCTTTAACACTTCAAAAAAGTTTCAGGTGATGAAAAGGAGGCAGGGAGGGCTGGGGGGGACTGAAGAAAAATACAATGGGGAAGCATGTTCCTTCATTAGTGTCATTTATGGTTGTTAGTTTAGTTTCATATGTATACTAGCAGCAATTAGGAGTTGGGAGTGGTGGCAGGAAAGATGTGGTATTTCTTCAATAAGCAGTGTTATGTAAAGCAGAATAGTAGTTCAGCTTTTGAATCTTGGCACACTGACTCTCGTTTGTTCTTGTTAAACTGTGTGTTTAAGCCTGTTGTGCCAGCTTTCTAGAATTCTGAGAGGTAGAAAGTAATGCAGAACAGCTTTTAGTTTCAGTGAAGTTTCTGCTAGTGTGTGAATCCTTTCTTAGCAGATAACTTTCAATTTGTGTTTTTGTAATCCTGTTTGAAACTGGGTGTGTTCAGCTAAAGGACTTTATAGTAATTGCTCAGTAATTTTTTTTGTCTTGATGCGTGTTACAACGTTCATTTAAATAGAATATTTTAATCCATTTAAGCTGCAAAACCAGCACATTCTGAAACATGAATAGGTTAAATAGATGATTTAAAAATTATTTCTAGCATGTTGAAAAACAGAGCTATAAATAAAAATTCAGAAATAATGGTTTGACTGAAATGTTGTGGAAGGGACTTAAAATAAGGTATAGTATTTTAAATACTATCTTATTCTAATAGGAATGCTATGATAGTAGCTGTACAGATGACTGTAGTATTCTAACTCTAAAAAATAAGGTGAGGCATGACTTGATACAATGGCAAAGATAAGAGTACCACTTGTTGGCAAGCCTATTTCACTTAAGAGGGAAGGGATTTGGAATAACTTCATAAATATTGCATTAGAACTTTATTACAGGGTTTAATATTTGCAATTTTAAACAGCGGAAATGAAAAAGCAAAGGGAGTTTTATCACAAACTGGGCATGGAGGTTCCAGGGGACATCAAAGGGGAGACATGTTCTACAAAACAGCACCTAGATTCTCATCGAAATGGTAAATGATCCTTTATTTATTTTGTCTTGGGCATGTGATGGTTAGTAAATTAATGAACAGACCTGTTGGCGGTGTGTGTCTAGTTGCTTTATTACAATCACAATTGTTTTATAACACTGCACAGTACAGTGAGTGTAGGATTGTTGCTTTGTCCCTTATTTATGCACAGAATTGTTCTCTTTAGCTGGTCATGCCGTATTACTTATGGCGAAGGAGACGTGTGCAGTATTGCCTGCGTGGGGACTTGGTGAAATTACACAGCTTCTGTGCTGTGAGCAGTTGAACTGAAGGTTGTGCTCTGTATGTATTCCTCTGTTTCAGGTGTGGGGCTGTTGGCAGCTAGAGTTGCCTAAGCAGATAAGCGCAGTTTGGGAAAAGCAAAGTTCATTCCACATTGCAGTCCTCAACTGTGCTGTTTTAATCACATTAGCATTACAAGCTGCTTCTGAGTGTTATCCCATATATCTGTTTTCCTATCTAAGGTGAAACTAAAACAGATGATAACTCAAACAAAGAAACTTCTGAGGAAAAACAGGAAGAAGATAATGACTACCATCGAAGTGACGAACAGGTGAGCCCATAGGGCGCATTTTTGTTTTGTCTTGTATTTTAGCTTTAGTGCTTTGGTAAGCTAACAGAGAAGAAAAATAACTGTTTGAAGCTACTTTTTCTGTCCTCTGATACAAACAAGAGGCAGTGTTGCCCAGTGCTTTTGTGTAAGCATGAGTTTCATGGAGAATACATTAAAGACATTTGTATTAAAAATTTATAATTCTGTCTGTTTCTTTAGGAGTTTCCAAAGTATGTATTTGCTTTCAAAACAAATTCAGGTTATTTGGACGCCCTTCTGAAGAAGCATATCCCAGTCTTACTGTGATGTATTGAGCTGAACATGTATCAGTAATTATGAATGTAGCCTTTTGCACTTTTACTAACTTACTATTTATTTTGTTTTAAACCTCTAATACGAAGACAGTGTTAGCCGTATACCATAAAAATAGTATGAAAGGTGGGAAGTTCACCATTACGTTTTAAACACAAAGCATGTTTGAAAGTGAGATTTCCTTTTGGAATAAACAAGCCATTAGTTTTATGTTTTCCTGTTATGTGTGTCCAGAGTACATTAAACTTGGATTAATTTTCTTTTCAATTATAACATAAGAGAACTTTCAAAGGGGTTATAAGTAGTGCTAGATCTCTTAGTGCGTAACTATATCATCATAAAGAGCTTAGACTAAGTAATGAGTAGCTGGATGAGAAAAGAAGTGAGAGTTGAAGCGTAGAAATTAGAGAGACCTTTTGGGGGGATGTGTTAAAATTCTGTTTTAAACTGGAAAGACCAGTTTCACTAAAAGCAAGAAGTTACATTGGAAGCAATCATTAAAAATCGGCAACGGTATTCTTACTGTTTATCTTACTTCAGCTTTTGACATAGAGTCCTCTTGAGCTATTGGCAGCCTATGAATTGGGACTGTAGCAGCCTTGTTCCAAATTCAAAAATTCTTTCTTGACCTTTTTGTCTAGATCTTTTTTGGTTGCAGTAGTGCTTATCACTAAACTGACAAGATGTCAGAAAATGTATTTTATAATAGGACTACAGGAATTTTCGTGTAAGGAATACTAGTAGTGTACTTTTTCACTTTGTTGTATTAATAAAAACTCCATGTGGAATACTTAATGAGGACTGCAGAAAATTGTTCCAGCCGACCTTGACTGTTTGCTTTTTCCTGAAGGTAAGCATCTGCTTGGAATGCAATAGCAGCAAATTGCGTGGATTGAAACGAAAATGGATTCGCTGCTCAGCACAAGCAACAGTCTTGCATCTAAAGAAGTTCATTGCCAAAAAACTTAACCTTTCTTCTTTTAATGAGGTAATATTTTGTTTTTTTAAAATGATTTTGCAGCTATAAAAACCTTACAAAAAGTGTGGTATTGTTCTGTTGCAAAGGAATATCTTTTAGTCTGATTTTATTTTCAGAAAACAGAAGCATACACTGTCTCTTCAACTGTATGTTCCGGAGCCATATTCTTGTCCTTTCTTGGGTCTGCACAGAACTTGCCGCTTTGTTTGCAGTGCATCTTTTCGTGTCTATATATAAATCGTGGAACTAAAAGACTTGGTTACATGCTTCCACATGTGTTGAAATGGACTTTGGCAAGGTGCTCTGTTTGACAGCTTGTAGTCAGGTGTATCCCACCCTTTCAGAGGTTTCACACTCAGTGCAGGGGACAGGCAGTAACAACCACTTTAACACTAATGAAGCCAGCTTAAGAGAAAGCACCACAAATGTTTTGTTCCTTTCTATTCTCTCAGTGAAGCTCAACCCATGGTTGCTGCCTGCCAAGAGCAGAGCATTATCAGATGCCTACTTTTCCCTTTCTTTGCAGGGAATACTCGGAATCATGGGAATACTTTATGGTGAAAGATAGAGAAAGAAAAATTCTGTGCACTTCTCCTAGTTCAGATTCGAAATTAACAGTGGCAAACGTATGAATGCAGTCTCTGGTTTACCACTTTGCTGGCTCTTGGTCACAGTCTCTAGACATCTTGGTTGGCACTCAGCTTGACATCTCCCAACCACACATTATGTCACTGATTCACTGAATTTTATTAAGACTTTTCATGCAAATCAAATCATCTGCTTTCCAGTCCAATGTGTCAACACCTTTCTGCTCAAACTTTTCAACAGCCAATTGGTACCTGTATTGTTATTGCTTCCTACTTTCTGTGCACTTCAAACCAACACTCCATTCTAGGGTTGGAGCATGTCCCCGAACTCTGCTAGTCTTCCTGAAACAAATCTGTATCTCCTGTCTTGTCCTCAGCTGACTTGGAAGTGATTGACTCTTGGCTGTAGCCCAGCAGTGCAACAACATAGCAAACATGGCTCTTCAAAGCCATGTTTTTGTGTGTGTGTGTTTAAGGCCTCTATTCCAGTGTTCCAGTCTGTGATTTAACAACCTGCTTGGCTTTTACTGAGGGAACAAACTTTCAGGTGTACTGTTTATTCCTTTGCTATCCCTCCCTGCCTTCTTGAAGAGTACATAAATTGTGGTGTAATCAGTGTACCAGTACTGAGTAACAAGTATACAGTAGAAGGATTTAAACTTGTGGACACTTGGTTGATTGCTGTAGACTGTTGCAGGTTTGAGTTATTGTCAGTTAGATAAGCTGTGTAAGTGGACTGCATGCACATTCAGGCCTTTCTAGGTTGTGTGGTAAGGCATTGTTAATATAAGTCACCTTCGTGGAATTTACTGTTTTCATGTATGTTCCCTGTTTTAGTTCATGTTCAGCTGATTAGTAGTCATACGGTCTTCATGTTTTTATGTTTATATTGTCACTGTTTCTAATACAAAGATCTTTCAACACTGAGATAGTTAAGTTAAAATAGCTATTGAGTGTGTGAAAAAAAATCATAAATACAGTGTATGAGGTAGGCGGCAGACAGTTTTTTTTATAAAATCTATCTTTGTAGCAGAAAGCCAGCTGGCTGGTGTTAGATAAAAAAATTTCATAGTGTGTGAAATAACAGAGCTGTCTTTGAGATTTGTGAATTCTGTCTGCTTCATCGTTTTATGGGGCCTTTTAAAAGCGTTCAAAGCCTTCAGGAATGGGTGTTAGTACTGCTTGGGAAGCTAAATCAAACAGCCAAGTCCAGTTCATGCAGCATTTCCTAGGTAGGCATAGGCATGGCCTTTCAGCACTTTACGTTGAGAAAAGACATTCTCTTTTCTTTCCTTGTACTGTTTTTGTCTGCAGAGTAACTGCAAGGTGAATGGTACCAGTGTCTTCAGAGAAAAAAAATCATGTCAAACGTTTGTAGTATTATCTGAAATAGGTTGTTTCACATACTGTGTCCAATGAATTAACTGTCGTCTTTGTTTTGTCAGCTGGACATATTATGCAATGAAGAGATTCTTGGCAAGGATCACACGCTCAAGTTTGTAGTTGTTACTAGATGGAGATTTAAGGTATGACACAATGGATCTGCATATATCATGAAGTGGCCAAATAAAATGTTTATAAAATAGGCATCTTTTGGAACTATAATGCAGTAACTGCAAACTTGATAAAAATATACTTTAATAAATATCTAATACAGCATCCTTAAACACCCAGTATTATTTTTGTTTCCAAGGAAATCGGCAGGAGGGTTGGACTAGATGACCCACAGAGGTCCCTTCCAACCCCTACCATTCTGTGAATCTGTGAATCTGTGAAATGAAGAAAAGGGGAATTAAGTATTAATTGCAAGGGAAAAGGGAACACTTAATCGACTGTCAAATTGTTGTAAAGTCTGGCAAGGGAAGTGGAAGCCACAAGAAACTTATCTTTGGTTATTTTAGGTAAAACTGGTTTTAATCCACACAGGTGTGGAAACTGATTGAGATGCAACAAAGGCAGATTTTTTCAACACAGTTCTCTTCTGTAGCTCAAGAAGGCTGTTATACTTTAAAGGGGAGGCAGTACCTGCAATGCTTCACTGCCTTAGTTAAGGAACTTCTGGCAGAATTTAGTAGGCATAAAAAAAGCTGGCTGAACATGTTTGAGTACATCTTTGACTTGCTTATTGTTGTTTCTTTAAACAACTTCCTTCAAGATGAATAGTAAACAGTGAGCATTCATTCTGAGTACTAGTTATCACATTAATAATGGCAGCTCAAGTGAAATGGGTGTAAGAGTTAATTGCAAAATTGAACACTTAGGAGGCAAGTCACACTTACAGAGTCAGTGTATGTGTATTTGGGATGTTTGAACTAGGAGTTAATATTCATAACGGGGAAGCAGCACAGTCTGAGCTTATAGTGTACGCTGAGGTGGAACCACTTGATGGCTTTAGATGCATGTGTAGAAGAGGTGCAGGTGGGACCAGGGGAGCATTTTTCTATCTTTGTGTAGAAAAATAATTGACTTGCAGAAGAGTCACAGGACAGAACTCAGTCTTCGAAATGCAGAGAGGTAATGAGTGGAATCCTACTGAAATCTGTTTTGTATGGTATTCTTGAATGGCCTAGAAAGGGGTTTGAATAGTACAGTAACAATGCACTGACAACATTGTTGTTATTTAGGATAGTGAAGACAGATTGATGACAAAGGATTGAAGCAAGCCTTTACAGTTTCAAGTGACAGGTGATTAGTGAGCACCTTAAGTTCAATGTAGGTAAATGTAAATGGGTGCAAAGAAAATGTTAGGGATTTTTATGGTGGAAAAAAAAAAAAGAGGACCAAACAATAGCATCAAATTGATATGCATCTGTACAACTCTGCTGTTCACCTATATCATGGAAATCTTTGTGCTTGTGAGTCGCATGGAAAACAGAACTGTAAACTGCCTTCTCAGGTGAAATAGAGAGGGGATTTAAAATGAAACTGGGAGGTGGGAGGTCCAGAACAAACAAGAGGAAGCAATTCTTTTCTTTATGTGAGACACAGAAGTCCTTGGTGCAGGATGTAGTGGATGTTGGAAGTTTACCTATTCACAAAAAAACAATGGATACATTTCATGGGAGAGGAATCAAGTGAGAGCTGTTAAATATGAAGTACCACATGCTCTTATGCTGCTTTCTAGACATCTGCATTTCTCCCTTACTGGGAATGGGTTTTCCAGGTTAAATAGACCTAGTAGAACTGATCTCAATGTGATCAGCTCCTGAGAGAAGAGGGAAAGGATTCGTCATCTCTTGTTTGAGATCCACAGATGAAATTACATCTTGTCTTTGTCTTGGTGAAATTTTGACAGGTCACATCTCTGGTAGTTCATTTAAGCTTTAGCTTATGAAACCAAAGTTTTGCCTACTGAACAGATTAGTTCTGGTTTTACTTCTTAACTTATCTGATATTTCTGTCTTGCAGAAAGCACCTCTACTGCTACATTACAGACCCAAAATGGACTTGCTGTAAGAGAACTTTATTGTCCTTCTGGACAGAGTTTTTTGCCGAGACTATCATCTGGCGCCTTCTTAGTGCATCACTAATCCCATGACACAAACCAGCCGAATAATTTTGGAAGACTGTAGTGCTTTCATAGTGGACTGTCTTTCTGAATATTTCTTCTAGGCATATATTACCTAGATTTCTGGACAGAAAATATTTATACTTTTTTTGTACGGAAGAAAGAAGTCACAACTCAACAAGACACTACCAGCACTAAGTTTACAGATACTGAAAACACTTCACAGTTCCATGTAGCTCAGCCTGCTTTATCTCTTACAGTTACACAGAAATAAGTTAGAATGTTGTGGGGTGATTTAAAAATGTTGCTTTTGACACCAACTTGCATTTAGTTACTTTTCACATTCTGAATCTTTAAAAATTATATTTTTGCAAAGTGTTATTGTCTTATATAGGATGCCTGATTGCATTGGCTTTATTCAAGTTACTCTGTAGAGCATTGACCATACCTAGTGATACAGTGACTGGTGATAATTTATTATGCTGCATTGAAAACTTCTGAAAATCTGGGAAATCAGTAAGTTTGTCATTTTTGACCAGTTATTGCTCTCCTTTACTATGTGTTTTAGTAAAGTTTTGATAGCCCCCTATGCATGTTGATTTGGTAAGACTAATAGAAATAATTTCAATTAATTTTAATGTGCCCTGATATTTTGCTGTGGCATAAATTGCACCACGTAATGACAAATACTCCAAAGTGCTAGATTTGTGAATTTTTTTAAAAATAAACATTTCTTATGTAGATGTGGCTTGCAGAAATCAGTTTTTAATTCAGAGATAATTTGCTCTCAGTAGCTATTGAAACACCGGTTCTTGGGCAACTTTGGTGATATTGCACAGTTTTCATTTCACTGGTTAAAAATTCCTCAGATCATTATGAGCAGCTTTATATTTCCTTTACTTGTTTTCTTATGAAACCATAGCATTTCCTTTAGCGCAATTCCTGGCTGTCGGGGATGGAGGAGTGGGGAGGGGGCGTCAGACAAGTTTATTTTAGCACCGTCTGGCCTTAACAGATTACTTTGCTTGCATCAACCCTAATGGATGCAAGTTAATATACATGCATGTATGTATGTGTGCATAATTCTATACACACATATACCTATATATATATATATATATAGAATGCACCCTCAATAGCACTTAGCAGGATTCACTGCCCTTTTTGTAAGGCTTTTTGAAATAGTTGGCTTTTTAAAAACAGTAGTTGAAAGTGATTTCTGCAAGCTGTATACAGGATAGCGTACATAGTGTGATTATGAGAGTATTTGTCTGGCACAGGTGTCAAGTCGCTGAAAACAGGCTATGCCATATTATTGGTAGCTGGAAATCGTTAACCTTCTAATTTCTGGAAGACTTTTCCAGTCATCTGAAAGTGCTAGTTGCTGTTCCTGTTATTAAACCCTGTTATTTTTTGAGAAATTGTCTTTGCATAAGAAAACAAGTTTACCCCTAACTACCCTGCTTCCTCTAGCTGTTCTCCTTCCCCTCTTCTGCTAGAAAGTATTGTTACTTGATAACAGGAAGCTGATACTGCAAGAGGTTTGTCCAAGCGTTTTAAATCCTTGTCCTCTTCTTGAGTTTTCAAAGCGCCACATTCCTCAGCATGTGTCACATAATTTCCTTCTTTGGAGTCTTCAGTCCTCCTTTCTCAGCTCTGCTGCTGCAGAGAGGATGCTCCAGCTGGTGTTTAGCTTTGAAAACAAGGTTTCTCATTTTTATTTATAGTCACAGATGTGAATGGGAAGGAAATCAAGTATGTGGGAAGAGAATGAAAGGGAGCCTGCTGAACTGTGGAGATGGAAAGGAGAGCCACCCAAAGGCCAAAAAGCACGGCTGTCCTTGCAGATGAGGATATAGGATGGCTGCATTTGAATGTTTGGGTTAGGCAGAACTCCACATCCAAGCTGGGCGGCTGGGTTCTGGGCGTGTGGGCTGTGTGCCCATGCGTACGAGCAATGGAAATGAACTTGGCTCTGTTTTTGTCTTACTGTTTATGGACTCAGATATATGTATTATAGCTTTTTTTTCTGTCTTTAACATTACTTGAACTGGCAGAAGAGAACAAGTGAGATCATGTGTCTACCATTTTTAAAATCTTCTCAGAAACAGTGAAAGTAGGTAGTATGGATGTGTACACAAACTTACATATTCGGCCTTTCTGGAGCTTTTAATGTGCTTGTTACTGACCTAATGTAAATAAGGGACTAGCTCTAGCCGCTGAGGCACTGAGTACAGACAGGGCTGTATGTGTCCACCCTCTGTGAACCCTGAGTATACAGACACTGACTGTACCTGATGTAGACATAAAATTAAAGCTGCCAGACAGCATTCTGATTAACCACCTTAGTCAGGAGATATATATATATATACACATACAAACAAATATATATATGAGATCTGTCTACCTCAGAATGTGTGTACTGCAAAAACTTCTTGTACGACTAGATACTGATGCAGTGCTGTTAACGTACATTGGGATTTTGGTACTTTCCTGTGTACTTGTGCAACTGAGAAAGTAGTTACGAACATGCGAATTCAGAAGCCTTCCAAGTCTATCTCTTGCTGTAACCATCTACAGTACAGAACATATATTTACAAGTTTATAACCTTCTTTAGTATCACTTGAATTTGTTATGGTGCTATCGATATATTTAAAAACTCTGTTTATAGCTATATGGATACATAATTTCAAGCCAGTATTAATACCTGCAGCTGGGGTTTTTGCACGTAATTGTGTGTAACTGCTTTTGCAATGTGTTTAAACTGATCAAACCTCACCTGTAAAAAGAAAAAAAAAAAAACAACCAAACATAAAAAGCCACCCAGTTATTTTTCTAAATCACCTGTCACAACATAATCGCTACAGATTCTCTTTGCCTCAGGAGGGATGAGACTGTGTGTGGACCATAGTTAGTCTCCTTTAGCCTTACTAAAAGACTACAGTGCAATTGAATTGAAGTCAGAGGGAGGTCTCCTTTGAGTCAGAGTGTTCTTTCACTTCTGTGAAGGTTAAGAGACACTTAATTTATATCAAGATTATATTGGGTAAGATATCCTTGATACTGTTCGAAGTTGGACTAAAAGTTGGACTCCGCATAGATATCTCTTAGTCCTAGTGAGATCGTGTTAGTTTATTTTGGCTTTCATGAAGATGTCGTTACTGTAAAGTAGTTTTCACAATTGCTTACGCTGGTAAATAATTGAAGTATCTTGTTGCATTATCCTCAGCAGCAGTGAGACTATTGAACCACCCAGGCTCAAAGTCTCATTAAATATAGTTTCATTAAAAATAGATAATTCAGATAGAATATATAATACTGAACTTAAATAAGATTTGGGGTTTTAAATTTTAACTTTATAAAATTATTTATTCTTTTTT
>Ga0065711_1011064_pt1 | contig 13671 bp, 10 predicted proteins | sample Hoacrofraction12_FD_59098 | JGI IMG/M metagenome (GOLD analysis project Ga0065711, IMG submission 59098) | Hoatzin crop microbial communities from Cojedes, Venezuela - Epithelial fraction 12 v2 (version 2) | ecosystem: Host-associated > Birds > Digestive system > Esophagus > Crop | place... | reverse complement strand
TAAAGTTACATGAAGCCATGTCAGAGGAGCAGCAACAGAAATGAGACACAGAAACAGGAGAATTTCAAAAGGTCTTGCTATCCAGACAAAAACTTAGCAGACTGTGGCTGTTCTAATTAGTTCCTTGCACAATTAATACTGTCCTGTTCTTCCATCATTGTGGGTCACTTATTTCAGATCACTATTTAAAAAGAAAAAAGCCAGTACTTTACTTGCCTGAACTGTTCCCGGGGCTAACATCATGGAGGTTCCAATACAATTCAAGTGCCAGCTTTAAAAATCAAACCGACCACATTTCTAAATCACTTGTCTTACAGACCCGAGGTTACGTTCAGAATCTTTATCAGATTCTCCCCTCCTCTTTCTAATAATATTGGATTATGTTGGACTATGTTGGATTGACTGTGCTGTTACGTAATGTTGCCAAGTGAAAATCAGGTCAGGTGTCCCTCTTCAGGCTTCTACGCTACTCGCTCCTGCAAGTTCTGTGTACCAATTTTTTAGGTTTAAAGCCACATTTATGTTCTTGCAAGATGAGCTAAATTAGAATGAAGAAGGTGTAATGCCCAAGCAGGACCTTACTGGCCTGTGGATGGTGGATGCAAGTAGCACTTCTTAACCTCAGAGGCCGATGTGCGCTCGTTGGCAAACCAAACAGCCGCTGTGGTACGAGCACAGACCGGCGCCTAAGCACCCCATTTCAGCCGTGCTGGTTCTGAATGGCATGTCGTGCTAGCGTCCTAGCCGTACAGCCGTAGCTCAGAAATCAGAGGAAGAATAAGCACTTCTTTTAAGGATAGAATACGCCAGTCTCAAAGAATGTTCGACTCTGGCTAAAGCTACCAAAATCTTCAGTTCAGTCCCCAAGATGGCAGTCAGAAAGCCATCACCCTTACAGCCTCCTGAGGGTTTGCTGGGGAGTGGGTAAAAGGGAGCCCTTTTGTGCCTTTTTACCGGTCCAAGGTAAAAGCCTAGGCAGTAGTTAGTGATGAAGAGTAGTAGTTGAAGTTCTACCCAGTAACTGAAATTCTAATCAGTGGTAACTAAACAAGAAGGAGTTAACCTTTTCATGGGAAATTTACTATTGCAAGTAGGCAGTTGTAACCGCATGGACATCTTAAATGTAGAGGCAGTGAGTGGAAAGCAATCAATCCTGGCTTCAACACAAGTAAGGTCTCCAACTGTGTGTATATAGATTGTCCTCTGTACCAGTCCATGTATACATGATGGTGTTGCACAATCTCTGACCCTGCACAGTCCTGTATTACCATATTCTCCTTACAGAAGGATTAACCTGCAGGAGCAGTTTGACTCTGGGCCTGTGCATCAGGGAAGGACACACTTCTTCATGCTTCCTGGGCTGAATTAGAAATGTCACACCTTACCGACTGCAACCAGCCAGCGCAGCACAACTAGCAAATGTCGAGCAGTCACAAGCACACTATATGCTGACAACTTCAGAGTTAAACACATTAATTTAGCATACTTCATTAGCACACAGGAGAAAATTGTCTCTTCACAAACATTTTACAACCCACTAGAGGCTGGGTTTCTTCACTAAACTCTTCCTTGCAAATCCTCACCAACGTTTAGCGGTCATCCCTATTAGTTACTGTTCTGGGAGAGAATGAGTACACAGTCCACAACCAGCGGTTTCTCTTCTCCACTCTGCCCTAAAGCTCCCACTTTGATTGAGATAGTTAGCTAGGAGGACGTAAGCTTTGCACCCTTTTATCAGTTTCATCACAGTTTCATTTGGAAACTTTGCATCTTTGTCGCTAGCGGATTCAAACTCGTTGATGTGTATTTGCAGCTGTATCAGCTACGGAGTCAGTTCAGGCTCTCACAGGAGAAAACGCTGTCTACATTAAGGATCTGTACCGGCATGTAACCTTTCTGATTGTACCATCCCCAGTGAAAGCTGTCTTCCTGTCATGAGGCCTTTCAGTGCTCCTGTAGAGAAGTCCTGTGAGGATCGAGCCATGCTCACATGCGTGCGCGTGGCAGGGTCTCACTCTTCGGAGATAATTCTTTCGTCTCAGCTAGCCAAATATCTTCGTAGTTTAAAAAGGGTCCTGAAGTTGGACAGCTTGTTCCTTTTGCAGCAAAGGCTCAATTGTACGTAGCATTCAGTTGTGGCACCTCGTGGAGTCAGGCCCTTCACGACAGCAGAGTTTTCTGTCTGGCCCATGAGGATTTTAGAACTGTTTATATACTCAAAGGGCTGAAGGCTGAATAGGGCACACCAGGCAGTCCAGTAGCACATTAGTTACTTTGAAAGTTAAGTTTCATTAAGACTGTGGCCACTTACTACTTAATGATATGAAACAGTACATGTGAATATGAAGTAATAATTCGTTGCTTATTCTCTGCAAAATTCTACCTAGGCACAATCTGTATGTACATGCGCTGCAACGAACTGGTCTGGGGTCTGTGTTTTTTTAATCTAAGACCATGTCAAGAAAGATGCTCCACACTGGGAATATTTACACCACTATCACACTATTATCACCATTTCTATACTCTAATTGTGGGAAGAAAAAAAAAAACAAAAACAAACACCTTCTTTTTTTTAAATTCTACTGATTCTTCTTAGAAATTCTGAAGGAGTTATCCTAAAAAGACCCTTTCAGAATTTCCTGGCTCAAAATTTGGTAATTCATTTTTAGTTTGATTAACTATGATTTGGTGTTTAAAAAAGAAAAAAACAAGGAATTCAACATTTGGGAGAAAGCCTACAACAAGAGCATACAAGAACTTTCTCTCAAACCGCAATATATAATTTCTCTTAATTACATCAAATGTTATTTTAAACTAATTGAGTAAGAAAAGTATCTCAGCTGAGCACTTTACAAAGACGATGCTATAGTTTATGAACTATACACACACACACAAATTAAATTGCACTTTTAAAAAGCCTATTAATACCACCACTTTGGAACAGTGTTTCTCTGCCTTCCTCTTCTCCAGGAAAGCTTTGCAAGGCCGGCTTCCCTTTCTCGGCCTCTCTCCGCTGTTCCCTCTAGTTACCCATACCACCTTCTTCCTGATTTTTGAGCAGTCCTCACAGTGGGGACCATTTCTGCAAAATGGTGCAGAGGTAGCTTCCTACAATTCTGCTGGGAAGCCACAGACATCATCAAAGTTGTTCATGGGCTTGAAGTTAGGGCCATAAGTATTGGCGATTGGCATTCGAGGGAGTCCCATGAAGTCTGACAAACAGTGCCTTCAGTTTTTAGCAAGAGTCTGTATCTTGGTCATTTATGATGTTTGTGTTACCATTTTTGCATTTCACTTAGCTTTTTCAAAATTGTGCTAGCTAATGCTTTTTTTGGTTGTCATACAGTTTTCTTCCTGGTTTCCATATTGAGGTTAAGATGATAATCCGGTCCTATTTATTTTCTGCAGGCAATGTTTTTAGACTTGGATACTACAGCTAACGCCCAAAAATCTACATTTGGTTGCCTAAGTTGAAATAAGATGTCTTACATGAATACTTGTAAGTATCACTCTCCAATGGGAGCAGCTGATACTCACTACCTCAAAAAGTTACATCTGATAATGGATTTTGCCATCCAACTTTAGGTGCTCAGATTGAGAATTTTGGCCCTAATGTTTGCTGCAACCTTAGGTTTGGGTCCAATCCACCTGGCAGTGTCCTTTAAGCAGGAGCTTCCCCATAGCTGCATTCTCTGATTCCGAGATGTTTAGGATGCTTTCCATATACTACAGTTTCTGAATGTCAGTGCATACACACATTTTAAGACACAGCGATAAGACAGTGTATGGAACTACTTGGCAGTATTTAGCTGGTACAGTTTCTTGTGGAAACAACAGAATTGCAAAACACACCACACTGAATGCTTATGGGTTATTACAAGCAAAAATCCCAAGACACCAGGAATTAAAAACTGGAGTTCAACAAAGGAACACTGATATCATTGGTCGATACGAACAAAGTTGTGCCAAGTCTTCCTTCTTTGCTTTTTCAAGTGGAGAAATAAACTGGGAAAGGAAGCAGAAGGGAAAAAAAGAAGACATAAACCAACAGTTATTACAGAGCTACTGTTGCGCCTTATCTCACAGAAGCGTGTGCTGTCACAGAACAGCAAACACCTTTACCACATCTTTGCTGAAAGATCACGACATGTCTCGCACACCGTACGCCTTCCTAGCTGAAATGGGGATGCTGCTTCTGTCTCAAAAGCAGTTCAGAGGGGGGACTGAAGTGGAAAGCAGAGGAAACTACAGCTTGAAAGACAGAAAGGGTAAGGTCTGATGGTGATGTCAGCCACCATCGCCAGCTCCAGCAACATCTGCAGTCTCACATGTTGCGACCCCCTTCAGCAGGGAGCCAGCCTGCTTTTCCAGGGCCCCACTTCCAAGGACAGCAGGAAGCCTGGCTTGGGCCATTTCACCACCCGTGGCAGCTTGTTGCTGTGAGGAACTGCCCAATGTACCTGCATCTATAACCAGTGCTGCATGGAGGGTACGGTCTTGTTCCCATGCAAATCAGTGACTAGAGAAGCCATGCAGGCCTTGTCTGTGACAGCACATGGACGCTGGATGTCAACAGGATTTAAACATACTTGAGAGCTGCTGTAAATAAATACCTCATTGAGTTCAATACACAGAGTCCTTCCTGAAGCTGCAACCTTTACGCACTATTACAGAAGGATCAAACAGACTGAAAAAATAATTTCAGATCCAGAGCTCAAACACATTTGAATCTCACTAAGCTTGCATTAGATCTTCATTATGGTGAGCCAGGACCTGGGTTTGATGATGCAGCACTCAAGTTTGTGGTTAAATACCCTAAACCCAACCTAAGGCATGTTGAACCTGCTGTCTGTTTCTAAACTTACCAGGACAGGCATCTAACATTTAAAACCAGGAGGGAAACAATGTTATTAGTTATACATAATTTCAGCCTTAACTCCTAAGGAGAAGCTATGAGCTATCTTCTCTGCTTTTTACTGTCTTGTTAAGATACACATAATGCTCAATGATGCATGCATACACAGCAGTCAGTTCAACCGTTGCACAACTGTCTTCCAGGTTGCTGCACTAGACTGCAGAACAAAGGCCCATCTTTCGCTTGAAGCCGTTGCCTTAAGTACCCAGTAAATACAGTTAATTAACATTTAGCCATTTCCCATTCCTCCCATATCAGTGTTATGAAACCCTAGAACTATTCTGGGTCACTCTGGTGCCAGCATTCATAAGACAAACTGCCACATGTATCTCAACCCACTAAGTCATGTTTACAGGTGATTCTGTAAGCCGCTTTTACTGAAGCGACAGAGGAAAATGGAAACATGCCGAGTACAAGGCATGTCATTTGAGAGCCGGGAATTAATTCACATCCACGCTTCAGCCTCCTGGTGAATCTCTTCTGGGTTACTAGCTGGATTGCCTAACTCAAGAAACCTCCCTTTTAGGAGTTAATGCCATATTACAGTTATGTCACATAATGGCTGTTGCTAACACAGAGGTTACATAAATAAAATGTTCAGTTCCTGTCATTACAAGATCCCTGGCTCCCAACCAGCATGACTGCTATTATTCATTCATATGCTCTTTCCTATAACAAATATGTGGAATGAGCTGATCTTTCAAGACAAGAAATCAGTAAGGCTTTGGGCCATCTTTTAACAACATTTAGATATTCAAGATGTGAAGGGATTTTCAGAAGAACCAACATCTCAAATCCCAGCTGATTTGGGGGGAACTAGTCATCTACATGATTTTAAAAAACTCATCAGATGCCCGTTTGGCTGTGGGCCTTCACCCTTTTTTTACAGGCATGAGGTAATTCAAGCATTACTGTTCTCACTAGAAAACACCAGGACGGTGGCACTGGTTGCAATGAAAGGAAGGTATCTGAGACTGCATAAAAATTTATATAAACATGAAAAGGGAGAGTCTTTAATCCTACGAAAAGTTATGTAACATGATAATGTAAAATACATTAAATGTCAACAAATTCTACCTATGTAAGTGTCCAGAGAGTTTGCAGTAATTCTCACTATAACAGCATGACACTAGAAGGGGAATTTCACAAATTAATCAGTTTAAATATTTTATATCTGTGATTTGTTTTGTTTGTTTTTTTTTAATATATCAGCACTTTATAAGTCACAAAGCTATTGAGGTCATAAATGAAAGAGAAAATTAATTACTCACTTATAAATATAATGAGAATGACTGCGCATACTACACCAAGGATGATCATCATCTATAAAAAGAAAGTTTTGAGAAAAAAAACAGCAAGTCAGGTTTTCACATGAAAGACAATAACCCCTCAGGTTTTTTTGCTTTTACTTAGTAGCTCATTCCTTGCAAAGACTCGCTGCAACAGACTTGTTAAGGCCCCAGATGTAGTGTCAATTTTAGGAACTGACCACCAGCAACGGACACAGCCTCTTACCAAAGCTAGCAAGTTCTTGCCCATCTGATAAGATGCAGTGACCAACACCGTGCATTTCTAGCAGTAAAGAACAAGCAAACATCCAAAGTAAAAGTGCTGCAGTCCAACTGCCATCAATAGCCCAGTGAGAATGGAAAGACTGAAGAACAGCAAACATGGACGCGTCAAATCGAGGCCTTCGTTCCTTCTAACATGTCTGGAGGACAAAGCCAGCCCCTGGCTTGCAGGATATTTATTTATTTATTTCCCCCCCTCCTTCAGCGTTTGGGAGCCAGAGGAAGGCTGGGGGGATTCTGTTTGTCAGGGTAAAGCAGGAAGGGACAACGAGGAAAGGAGAATGATGGTAGGTGTGAAGGTTTAGTGTAGTGTAGGTCATTGTGGTGACTGCAGTCAGCATGGGTGAACCTAACTCAAAATCTGTGTCTGTAGCTCCCAAACGCCCTGCTTCCTGCACTGTCAGGCAAAGCAGCTGGGCAACAGCTAGAAGAGGCCCAGAGGAACTGCTCAGTTGAATTTCTAGCCTAGATCCACTTATTTCTGGAGTGTTTGTGCGTGTAGTTTACCCAGAATATTGTGCCTTGCTTTACATTTCATAGCACTGTGGGTTGAAGAGACAAAGCAGGCAACAGATGGGTGAGAGATATGTGGGATTCTCCTCTGGGAACAGGTGGTTTTATCTGGGCGGATATGGATGGTCAGCAGCAAAGATGGTACTGGAAAGAAATAGAAATGAAGCTGAACTTTTGGCATAATGTTCATGTTAGTGGCGCATGAGTAGAAAGAAGCAAGGATATGGGTTCATATGAATAACAGGAGCTGAAGGTTCTGGGTCCATAAAACACAAACCGTGGAGGAGGTCTGAAAAAGCAAAGGTGAGTGAAGTTCCATCTGCTTGTGGGAAAGGATGAGACTTTGAAGACAACAGAGGAGAGAGCTGTTTGATTAAAGTCCTGCTCTATCTTAATCTGCTCTTCTTTAAAAGTGACTGTCATTTCCTCACTTCTCACAGCAGTTTGTGGAACCTAGTACTTTTTTGGTAGTTTACCACCCTAAAGAAAGATCAAGAGCCTGATGATCTCCCACAAGGAAAAAGCTTCTTTTCTCCCACTGCTAGAACTCACTACACCCATTCAGGTTTTGTGGTTCACACAGGGAACTGACATGAACTAACATGGAACATTCTCCCTTCCCTATCTGCAGGCACTGACTGAAGCATCAAAATTTGTATATACATTTTATATACTGCAGATATTATCTAAAGAATAGGTTCTGGTAAAGATCAAAGTTGCTTGACTTCTAACCCTGGAGCCTAAAGGGCAAGGCATCTCCTTCTTCCCTTGACAAGAACAGACAACTCCGAGATGCCATCCTGCAAGCAAAGTCCCATTAAATGCAAGGGAACGTAATTTCTGCCATGAAGTGATTCTTAACAAAAAGTTATATCCCTTACCTTGCAATTTTTCCACCAGTATTTTCTCTTCAGTTTGGCTGCACTGGTTTCAAACTGTGAGGCACCTGCTTGCAATGCATCTGCCCGGTTGTCAAGCTCAGAGAGCTTCTGGTCTCTTTCTAGCACCTTGTCCACGTTCATTCTCATGATGTCTACCACCTGCAAAGGCACAGCCTCACGTTGGATTCCACACACAGCAAAGCCGAAGCTCACCCGTGTGTTCACACTCGGCAATATCGCACGTCATACTGAAACCAGCCAGCTGCCTTAGGGTATGTGACGGCAACTGCCGGGACAGTGCCGCAAAAACCGCGCCTACGGAAACAGACACAGTGAGAACACGACGAACATAGCTATACTCTGCTCAGATGCCCTTAGATGTAAAAAATAAAGGGACGTTCTGAAATACCGTAACTAGTTTCATTAAAGCTTTTAATTTCTTGTAGCCTACAACTAGCTACTTCAGTACAGATACAAAAAACTGATGGAGACCCAGTACCTCTGTACTACAGTTTGGTTGACATTTATCCAGTCATCACTAAGACCAAGCCACTAATTTCATTATACATTTAATATAACTTCCTTACCTGAACTAGAGAAATTGGCTAGACAAGGCCACTCTAAAGGGCACTGTATGCATTTCCTGACCAAGGAATTTACTTATTCTGCAGATCTTTCTCAGACAAGATGACTTCTCAGCCACAATTTGAAGTCCTGCTTGAAAGTGGAGGAGTAGAAAATTTTACCTGAGAAAATTCCGCCTGAAGTGTAGCAGGGAGCGCACGCCACCTCACTGCGTAGCCTCAGCACCTTTAAAAGTGCGCACAGCCAGTACACAACAGGTAAGGCCCACTCATGCATATATTTTACACATTGAGTTAGATGAAAATCTGCCAAGCTAATAACTCTAAATAAAAGTCCTGTACGGAGTCATCACTAAGGTAAATGTTAGACAGTACACCAATCTCAGTGAAGTTGTCTCCACTTATTCTAGCAATGAACGCGGTTGCTGGTCTGTTTGTTATGTCTTACACTGTATAATAAGAAAGTCCATGTTGTTTGTATTTAATACAATTTAACTATTACCTGAAAAAAAAACCAGAGTTATTAAAAAAATACATTAAATACAGTGAGATGAAACTAGTAGTGAAAGAATCTTTGAAAGGACTGGTATAGGGTTAAATGCTGTTCCAAAACGCAAAGGATTTGTTTCACATGTCTACCAAACCTAAACCAAACCCAAATGTTTTGGTCAACCCAAATTTTCTTACTTGCTTTTCCAACCCAAAACCTTCCAAGTATTTAAGTTCATGTAATATATAAAAAAAAACCCCACCTTTGTTTTCATTTCTCAGGTAGTATTTAGCTGAATTTTCTCTTGGTACAATGTTCCACAATGAAAATTTTAAACTATTTCAAAATGCTGAAACAAAATACTGTAACATTTCCTACCCATTCTCTCTTTTATTTGGTCCAGAACTATTTATTGAATTTAACCTGACTTCAGTGAACACTTTTCCAGATGAGACTGCATTTTTGTCAAACAAATAAATGTTTATCTGGGCCTTAGAAAGCAAGCTCTAGGATGCCTAGCGCAATCAGAGGGGAAAACCCAACACGGATATAGCTGAAATACTGTATCAGCATGGATACAGCATGAAAAATGTCACTCATTTTACCAAGCCCAACAACTTTCTCTTAAGCGAAGTGGTGACCGCGTGGCTGAGTTTCGGGTGTGGGTCCGAAGCGCCGTGCGGAGCCGCTCCGGGCGCAGAGTACCCGGAGCAGAGCAGGGCTGTGCTGTGGTGTTTGGCGCCACCTACAGCTCACTTCCCACAAGGCTTGGAAGAAAAACCAGGAAAGATCGAGTAGCAAGGTGCAAAGCAGTGCTTAACAGATCAGATCATTCAGTGCTGAAAACCAGTTTCACCCTAGTGACTTCAGAGTACTGAAAGCCCAGGAGCACGTTTCTCCCTTGGCTATTCTTACGCTGTGATTTCTCTGTTAAACAAGGTTCTGCTGACCATGTGCTATCCACTCAAAACCCATACCAACCTCAGCCTTCCTCTCAGGTGAGAGGTTGAAAGGAAGGTGGATCCTGACTATGACCCACATAATCCTCAAATCCAAGAGCTACTCACTGTCCCATCGTACTGGGTAAGAGTTCCTGCCAAAATGACGCCATCATGCTTCACAAGAAGACAAACTTGCATGGGCTTGAGTGAAAAGTCTCAGAATACAGAGTATCTTAAACACAAAGCAGGGGTTCACTATCCTTGCTGGAGCCATCTCCATTGATCTGCTTGAAGAGCCCTATGTATCTGACCTGCATCACTCGTTTTAGACAGTAACTAGCAATTATTTTTCATCTTCTAGGGACAATTACCTTTTCTGTAGCTCACATAGACAATTACAGCACCATCACGATGTAACACGCTCAGGACAAGAAGTTTATTTCATTATTCTGACCCAAGACAAAAGCTGAGATATAATATTCCTTTCCCCACTGCAAGAGACGCTCCACTAACACCAGTGAAGTTAGTGTGATGTGATAATGACAGAACTGGGCCTAGAAATTTCTGCAGACCTTTCTGCAGCCAGAGAATGTTCTTGCGATCAGCTCCGAGCATCAGGAACGGGGAGGCCAGAAAGATCCCAGACCTCCAGCAAAGCAGAATTTTGACAGGTGTATTTAATTCATCTTAAGAAATGCATTTGAGCTGGATATTGAGAGGTCTTCTCCTTTTAAAGCATAACCGGAGCTTTTGAAAATAGAGGGTTTTATGCATGTAAATAGCTATTTTCTAATGTGTATTTTATTGAATTGGCATTAAAGAATCACACAAGACCCTGCCACTTCCCTGTGGACAGTAAGCAATTAGTTACTTTAGTCTTTGTGAGGGTTTAGCAAAGCTCTGTACTTAATACCCAGCACACAAATCCGCAGAGCAGTTGTGCAAGGATGCTACAGCTGCCTCTGTACCGCTGGTATCCTCGGGGACTGCACCCACGAGCGGCCGTGTGCTCGCTTGTTCCCGCTCTCACAGCAGTGAGCGGACACTGGCATCACAGCCCGGGCGGCGGGGTAGTCTGCATGCTACAAGAATGTAAGGATCCAAGCTGGAACAGACACGTGGTCCTCCAAGATCAACAAAAGGAGTGGGGATTTGTTGAAGATGCTGCTATGACATCACGTGTGGGTGCCTTTCTTTGGGGATAAATTGTGATGATCAATAGAGCTCTGGCTAACGAACACAGCCCTCAGCTGTACAATTCTCACGGATTGAATCTATCTACGAGAAGCCGACGGTCTGTCCCTGTGAAACTGCCTGTGAGATGAGCATCTAACCTTTAGGAACACAGGAACACGTTAAAAGAGTTGGTTCCACTATGGCATTTCCTCCTAACCTGACTGACTGGGATGAGCTCCCGAACTGGCACCAACGCCCACATTTATTCTGCAGAAGTGCTACTGGTAGAAGGACGTTCATACTCAGAATCTCTCTTGTACTGTCTGTCTCCTCATAAATGCCACCCTTTGGTAAACCTCATTTCCTAGATCCACTGCCTTAAGATGAGCAGGAGTTGCTGGACCACTAGGGAGGAAAGCGTCCTAAAGAAAAAAAAAAAAAAACCCCACATTAGCACCCTTGTGGTGATCAGCAAATGACCTGGAGCCACTCACCTCATCCACCCGGGCTTGCGTCTGCTGCAGCCGTTTGTTGCTTGAGACATTGGCAGCAGGAGGTGGCCCTGCAGCCCCAGCACTGGCGGGACCTTGGGTAGGAGCTGGAGCAGACCTAGATCAAAAACAGAGAGCATAAAAAGTGACTGAAACCACCTTCGCTTGTTCATTACCCCTCTTCCGAAACAAGTCAAAAGGACCTATCTCTTAAAAGGAGTTCTGCGTTGTCTAAAAGCCCACATTTTCCATTCCTGGATCACAACCCTAGCGTCTCATTCCTTCCCACGCTGTAATTATTTTTTACACTATTTGTTGATGGGACCATACCAAACTCTTCCCCTCCCTTGCTGCCTTTTTAAACAGCAAGCAATTCAGATTATCTACCCTAAGTTAGACCAATGGCCAAACTGATCACAGGCCTGACTAGCAGGGCAGAGCTTATGGTCCCACTAAGGAAACAGACCCTGCTCCGGGTATTTTGTGTTGATGCTGTAAGAGCCAGGGCTGCGACCCTGCCCTCCTCCTCCGTGTGCTGAGTGACGCACTCCCCTGCTCCTCAGCGCCTGGCTGGAAGCTAACCAAGTAAAGACAAAAAACAGGAGAGGAGAAAGAAATGGGGTAGGAAGTGGGGGTGAGAATTGCACACAGCATGGGGTCAGTCATCTCAGGCGTTCAGCAATGCTCGACCACCCCACCCACCGGTGGGCACCGAATGCCCCAGCAAAGCAGCTGGCCAGGGTCGAGCATCTGCCACGGGCCCTGGATGAATGTAAGCGGTGATGCTGTGAACAGAGCCCCGATCTCCTGCACGTCAGCTCTTTTCTTAAGCATCAACACTGGCTTTCCCAGCTCGCTCTAAAACAAAAGACAAAACAAAAGTCCCTTAAAATCCAACAACAGATCTGGTCTGGCTCAGCGCACACGCTTGTTCAGACAAGTCACCCCACTTGCCTGAACAGGGTCCCTCAAACCTTGCCAGTTGTTCCTCACACCCACACTTTAACCTGTGAAACCTGATCGTTCCTTTCAAGGGACCCCTGTCATTTCTTATTCAGGGGAATAAAATCCTTCCTGAAGCTGCAGAGGAAACCCCTAAGCATGTGCAATGAGAAATCTCACAAATCCCACTCCTGCATTACCAATGCCTTCCCACAGTGACAGACTGAGAACACAGTGTTTCTCTGTGAATCATTCCCTTTTACATCCTGGGGTCTGATTAATGCTGCTGGAATGATGGCCCCACTGATACACCATCAGAGTGCCTAGAGGCACTGAAGTTAGCTCCCCAAGGGTACCTCCAGCTGCAAAATTCAGTTTGACTGTATCGCCTGTGGGCTGCGATCCCTACAGACAACGCTGACCCTCACAGACTCCCAGAGACGGAGCAGCTGTTTGCAGACCCAGAGCACTGCTGCATCTCACACTGCTTTTTTGTAACTGTGGGCGAGATCATCATTATCAAGCTTTAGCTGAAAGAAAAGAACTTCAGGCATGCACAAATTGCTCATCCTTTGAGGACCTCACAGCCACTATTAAAAACATAAAAGACCAGATGCTGCTGCCACCTGCAACGGAATAACTCCATTGAAGGGCCACGGGCCAGGATACCAACAGGATTTATTCTGAGTTTACACTGTTGTCACAAAATATCAAAATCCGACTATAATGTATATCAGACTCAAATAATGCAAAACAAGATCATCCTGGAGCACTAACAACTTCCAAGGGAGTTCCTGGTACAACAACAGAGCTAAAACTGAAATCGTATCATTTCTTTGCAGTCACGGAAGTAAACAGGCTTTTTCCCAATCAACACAAACAGAATTTTTTCTATGGAAACATTGTGTCACACTGTTCACTACTACCAAGGTTAAGGGAGGTCCCCTCCTGAGCCTCGTACTGTTAACATCCCAGAGACCACAGAACAGAAGCACGTGAGAAGAAGCGTTTTTCCTGGCCGCATGTTTTCACCAGTAAGCAGAGCTTCTAAGTGCAGCTGTGTTCTTGGTCAAAGCTATACAGTAACTCAAAAGTTCAGTGCTCTGCCATGTATCTTTTCCGCCCAGTAATTTTCATCTTCTTTTTTTTTTTTTTTTTTTTTTTTTT
>Ga0065711_1009970_pt1 | contig 13671 bp, 11 predicted proteins | sample Hoacrofraction12_FD_59098 | JGI IMG/M metagenome (GOLD analysis project Ga0065711, IMG submission 59098) | Hoatzin crop microbial communities from Cojedes, Venezuela - Epithelial fraction 12 v2 (version 2) | ecosystem: Host-associated > Birds > Digestive system > Esophagus > Crop | place... | reverse complement strand
ACAGGACCTTGTCCAGGCGGGTCTTGAATATCTCCAGAGAAGGAGACTCCACAGCCTCCCTGGGCAGCCTGTTCCAGGGCTCCGTCACCCTCAGAGGGAAGAAGTTCTTCTTCATGTTCAGACAGAACTTCCTGTGCCTCAGTTTGTGCCCAAGTGCATGCCAACACCCCTGCGCAGGACCCTTGGCACGCCACCTCTCCACCCCCCAGTTAAAGACCAGTGGCAGCAGAGACAGCGTTTATTCTGGCCATGGAGGGATGTGTTTGCTGCAGGGGATTCAGCCTTTTATCCCGCTGGGGTGCCATTAGCAAGGTCTGAGAACCGCAGCAGAGCTTGGCAGATGCACTAAAACCCGCAGCTCTCAGGGCTGCTGTTCCGGGCTGGTTGCACGCTCAAGCAAAGCACCGCATTAATTAGTAGAAAGGGATGTGAAAATTTGTTGGTATGGGGGGGGGAGCAATTCCTCTTGAGCTAGGACAAGGAAAGACTATAAAAGAGTTCTTAACTAAAACTTGCTTTTAACAATTTTTGTCATTATGAAAAACATCAAACATCTCAATGATCTTCGTCTGGGATGCCCAGCGCCAGGTAGGCTCTCCTCTATACGTGAGTTTGCTTTTCTTTTGTTACTTATCCGAAATCTGTCAATGCTTCAAAAAGGGGCACCGCTGTCTGCTGTTGAGCACTTCAATCAGTTCTTTAACAACTGGGTGAAAAAAATACCAGGTAAGATGCTCCTCAGTTTGGCAGCAAGGGCCCGGCAGCTTTAGGAGGAGTTCACAAGGGTGTTGCCACGGGTTCATCCAGGCCGTCGCTCCTCAGCTCCCGAGTCACTGACCTGGAGCTGCGTCCTCAGCTGCTCCCCCCAGCTCCGAGCCAGTCATCCCATCGGAGCAAATCACACTGCTTCGTCGTGATTTCTTCCTGGAAAATCCCTCTTGGCTCTTTCTTACCGTCTCCATACCCTCTGTATACCCACAAGCTGTCGGTTTAGTCCTGTGCCCCGGTACCTTCTCAGGCACCCAGTTCAGGCTTCTGGCTATATCATTTTCCGCGTGCCCCTGAGGGAGGGGTGCTCTGCCCCCCACTCTCCAGCCCCCTCTGTGTGCTCCTCACCGCCCTGCCTTCCCAGGGCTGAGCTCCGCTGATTCCGGGGTCTTCTGGGGTGATTCGCCAGTTATTCTAGGGCTGATATCATCAGCCTCCCACAGCTTGAAAATATCTGATTTAACTAAGTATACTTTAATCTTTGCTGTCCCTATTATCCCCTTATTAAAACTGATTGCAGTAAGTGTCTGGTGACAATTAACCTTATTATGAAGGCTGAAACAATAAGGCATTGAACAGTTTAGCTTTCCTTGGCTTCCCTCCACTGCTCAGTTCCAGGGCTGCACACGCCTTTGTCTTCCTCTGCTTTCTGCTGCGTTACAGACGCCTGCCTTAGCGCCTTTTATGTTGTTTGCCCATTTTATACCTTCTGTTTTCTGATTTTATCCTTACAGGCGGGAGTTTATTTCTTTATACTCATCCTTAGTCATCCATCCTTATTTCTGGTTTTCTGGAGGTTTCTTTTCATTTCTCCACGTCCTCAGAGAGCCGAGAAGCAGCCTCGGGAACGCCTGTCTATCCTTTGCAGTCAGAGCTTGTTGTCGTGCCTCTAAAGCAGCTCCGTTCAGTACCAGCCAGTTCTGCTGCAGTTCCTGCTGCCTTTGAATCTCCTCCCAGGAGGCCCTCACCGCTGCTTCCCCAACTTCGCTGCAGTCTGCTGCTTTGAACTCCATTATCAGTATTCTGTTGCTCTCCTTCCTTCCTTCCTTTCCTTAGAATAAGGAATTCCATCATTTTGTATTGTTTTATGGCCATTATCACCCAAATTACTTTCTGCCTTCAGTTCCTCCAGCAGCCTTTCTTTCCTTAAGTATCATGTCTCAAATGGCTGTCTGTGCCCTTTCCTAACGCTTTTCCAACAGACCTTGAGGCGGTTCTCCGTAACTGAGATAAGCCAGCACACGTTCGCAGAGCTGGAACAAGCACAGGGGATGGCCCCTGCGACTGGGGCTGCAGTGCGGGTCACCCCACCTCACCCAGCCACCCCGAGAACCCCGCGGGCCGACGGAGCCGGGAGCTGAGAGCACGTGTGCGCGGGTGGTCCTGGAGTAAACCCAGCCTTCCCCACCTCACCCACTGACTCCCAACGCCAGACAGATGCCTACAGCCACTTCCACTCATTTTTCATTTCCGTGCATTCTCTATTATCTCTTTGATTCCAGCTCTCTGTCTCTGTAAGGTGTTTATCTCACTCATAAACTCTTCCTCACTCACATTAAACCAAAGCAGTTTCTCTCTCAGAGCGTGCTCTGCGGATACAGGCTCCACTTTGGCAGTCAGAGGCGACCTGCAGATGTTGTTAGCACCCACCTGGCAAATGAAGATCAGCCTCCCGGTCAGCTCAGCTCAGAGTTTTTCACTGGCTCTCGTTACCTTGTGCTGAGCACTGCCGGGCTCGGCACCCGGGTGGGACAGAAGAACACTTCACTGTTGCTGCTAATTTTTGATGGACAGATTTTCTGATCCAGTTGAAATGTTTAAATAACAATCTTCAGATGAGTCATGCCAGGGTTTGGATGGATTCCTCTTGATGTGGGGCTTGTTCTAAAGCTCTTCACTGAAGAAAGACAAACTTCGCCATGTGCTCAAGCATGTGGTTGGAGAAGAGACTCAGGTATTCGAAACGCTTCCTTCTACAAAATAAACCACATAGGGTAGAGAGCATCCCAGCCTGCTCCTGTTTGTGGGGTGTGTTGATTTATTTAATTTATTTATATTGCCTTCCATCTAGTCTCCTTCCGCTATACTGACACACTGCAAATCAGATTGAAAAGTTATGGTTCTGGGTGAGAACCTTGCATTTTTGCCACTGTTTTCCAGCTTTAAATGTGAAATACCTCCAGATTCATTTTCGCATCACGCTGGTTTTTGATGTACAGTGAATCTGCTCATAAAGTTTCCCAGGGAAAGAGTTTTGGAGGTTTTTTGTCAGTGTTTTACAGGGAAAGTGAGGACCTTTTTACTCGATAAATCACAGCTGTGGCCGACTCCTCACCCCACTGCCGTGCTGCAGAAACTAGAGCCCAGCAAGACCAGTCACACGCCGTTGCTTCCCTTCCCAGCCACACCAGTTTGAGACCCTTACAAAGCACGGGAGTCCTGTTCTACCACATTTCACCAAATCTCTCTACCAAGGGACAGGTTCTGCGGCAGCTGCTGATGTCAGCGAGCGCGCAGGAGGCAATCGGGGTGGCTGTGTGGCACGAAGATCGCACCACCCCAGCCGAGCTCGGCCAGGAGGCCCTGGGTGCTGCCTCCTTGCAGGGCATGTCCCACCTCCAGAAGCACGGCAGACTCCGCTCTCTTCCCCTCTTATGCCCAGGAGAAGGTGTGCAGGATGCTCAGGAAGGAGCAAACTCCACCAGCCTGGAGCAGAGCATCATCTGCTGCCGTGAGAATGGCCCCTGGGTCCAGCAGCACAGTGTCAAAATGCCTTTTGCTTTTGCTCCGTGGGGATTCATGAGGCCGCCTGCCTGAACTCCTGCTCCCCTGCCAGCCAGGGCTGAGACACCCCAAAGTCTCACCTGCTTTCAACCACCAAAGGTGTTTGAAGACCTCTGCCTATGGAGTACAAAGAAAGCAAAATGAAAATAAGACTCATTTCACTCCTGCACAAATGCTGCCTGACACAAAATCTTTACAACACAAGTTGGGAATGTCAAACAAATCACGGAATCCTCATACCAAATGATTAACTTCTCCAGCATCGAGCCAGTCCACCAGCAGCCTTTCCTAATCATAAATCATCTCCATTCTCCAGAAATCAAGGTGTCTGCCAGAAATAACACTTTCTCCCAGGGCTCTGCCAGGTGATGCTAATGGCATCGATCACGTCTCGGTCGCGGGCGCATCTGACTAATACGGGCTTGTCTGACTGTGATTGCTTGTCTTCTCCTGCTCCAGCTCCATCAGCACCCTGCGGAGCACTTTGGCTCTCCAGATAAATGGGCCTCCCTGCTGCCAGAAATGAACCCCGCGCCCTGGAAAACTAATAAATACCTGGATTAGATCAGTGCAACGGCAACATCCGTGCCCAGAACCCCTCCTTAGGGGTCAGCTGCTTTCCTTAGCAACACAATGAAGTCTCCTGTGTCCTGAGGACTCAGAAAGGGTCTCCTGGGAGCACGAGGCTCAAATACGATTGAATTTACCAGGTACTCAGACTTGAAGCCCAGCATTTGCTAGGAGTCTGCTGCCTGACCACACAGTGCTTCAACGTGCTGCAGGAACGGGGGCTGCGCATCCATTGGGAAGGGGTTAGCTGATGTGGCTGCTTTGGACTGAATCATCTCAGCAGGTCCGTGATCCCACCGCGGAGTCCTGCCAGGAGAAACGGCCTCAGAACAAAGTGCCTGCTTTAACTGGTAAATGTTAAACCAAACCGAACCTCCCACCCCAAAAAGAGAAAAAAAACACAAGAAAAAGGGGCTTTCTGAACCTCAGACTGTTTCCTGGGCAAATCCGATTGTCTGGTCCCAGTCGCTTTGGGTTTACGCAGTGCCCAGGAACAGCTGCTGCGCTTCCAGAGAGGAAAGTTGTTCTGTTTTACCCGCTTCCCTTCAGCGTGTTTGCACAGGAGAGCTGGCTGGGGCGTCACAGTTGGCTGATATCACTTTCTGTTACCACAATATTCATTGGGTTTTTCCTTTGCATTCGTGGTAACGGCCCTTAGTAATTAGAGTTACCCAGTGATTTATTCCAGTTTCATCAAACAACGCTGAGTCCGCCTCTGAAATGAAAATGGGCTCTGTTCTGGAGTTATTTCAGTTTTTGTGACTGTTATTTAAAAATCTATTTTTATTCAACAGTGAAACCAAAACATGTTGATAGAATGAGGCAAAACCTTTAATTTTTCACACAGCAATTAATAGCCCAGCCAAAGCACTTCCCTGATAAATTCTGACATGAGAGAATGCATTATAGGCTGCACAGTTATTATCTATAGAAAAAAAGAAGTAACGAGAATAAAAAAGGAATATTACTCTATATTTCTTCTTTTGCCCAAAATGCTTAGTTTGTGTCATATTATTCTGTCTTTGAAAATATGATGGTAGTAGTACCATCCGTTATTCCAAGCTAATATAAAAACCACTGAAACCTGAAGTGCGTGAACTTTGGGCATTTGTAAAGCAGGTTTTTGCTCCCGCGGATGCACAGATTGCAGGGCCAGGAGGGACCATCCAAACCATCTGCTCCAGCATGCGGGGGCCACAGAGCCTCTTGCCATGCTTCCTGCTCTAAACCCACCGCTCCTGGGTGAGCTGCCACGCAGATCTTCAGAGCCATTCTCCTCCCATTTCAAACTCCTCCTGATAACAGCTTCCCCATCCTGCTGCATTCTCATACTTTAACTCTTTTTTCTCCCCTCTAAAGAATTACCACACATGTCAAAAATAAGTTCTACTTTCAATAAGAATGAGAAACTCAGCTTTCTTTGTAGCAGAGTGTTGTCTACGATCACAAAGAAATGAACCATACCCTACCGGAGAATCAAGCCCTGGAAGTAAAACATGGAGTACAGTTGAAAGGCAAGGTTACTTTGATGATAATTAATTTTTTTACTCAGAAAAGGCAAATGAGATCTGCAGCAGACTCCTGGGACTCATGCTGTTGCACGTTTATTAGGACATACTTAAATAAAAGCTGTCTTTCCTGGAGGAGCCCTGAGACTTCTGCCAGTCTCCCAGTTTGGGTTAGATAAATACCACAACAGCTGTTTCCAACCTATTTCAGATGTGTTTTGCTACCTCCAGCAAAAGACAAAGGACAAAGGTGATGCTAATGAAGGCAATCAACCTTTAACGTTCCACCAATACAAACTCGGAAGGAAAAGCTGAGGATGGACAAAATGAGACACAGAAATTTAATTATCTGAGCTGCACAACAAGCCCGTGGTGCAGATGAAAACTTAACCCAAACTCATCAGTCATGGTTCAGTTCCTTGAGTCCTAAAACCTCCTCCTTTATAATGAAAAATGTGCCTGTTCTTCCTTCCATTTAGTTGTCGTCTAATTTCTTACGGCTTAAAAAAATGCTACCATTGTCTGCAGTTTTGTTAATAAGGAAAATAACCATTTCAGCACTTCCTAAAAATTAGTGTCAAAGGATGCCTCATAATTTGAAAACAAACTTGTTTTCTTTAGTAGTTTTATTTGTCTTGTGTGAACCTGAATCTTGTATCATTACCACCATAAACAAAAAGAGGTAGAAGGATGAAAACCCAAGGTGGCCTTATAAGTTGAGGTACCCGTTTTACCAATATTGGCAAAATCACTGTAACACAGGACTAAAACTTTATCTTCCCCTGAACCCTGCTGTCTAGCGTGTTTCTTCAGAATTTCCCGTGTCAGAAGGAAAAACGCAGTGAACCGAGGCGTACTGTGAGTCAGCTCTTGCTGGAAAGTCGTACCCAAAGGAGCAAATACAATGGTGTAGAGCTACCCCTGAAGAACAAAATCGTTAACAACAAAACGATCGCTGTTTGCACAGCTCCAAGTAACGGGGGAGTTCTGTTGCTCTTCTCGTTAACAGCCTGTTAACACCACTGGCTGTGTCACCGCTTGGAAAGCAGCGTTAAAGCGACAGAGGAAACCAAAGTCAGGAGGCCACCCGACGTTGGGAACACAGCGAGTGACGGGGAGCTGGAAGGGCAGTGCCATGCCCGGAGCTCTCGCCGGCATCCCGCAGCACGCCGAGCCCTCGGCATCCCCGCGACCCGGCACGAGCGTGCACCGCGTCCGTACGGCCGCCGGCGCATCGGTGAAGGTGCCAGCTGTTTACACGCCAAAGCTTGTTGTGTTTACCTAGAAACTAGCCAAATTCTGCCTTCAGCATTGCTCTCCACCTTGGAAAAAAAAACCAAGAACAATCCGAAAGGTGTCTGAAATCTGACTGAGATGGAAGCTTTTTGCCTTTAACGTTTTGCAAAATACTTCCTCTCTCCCCTGCCCGGGAGCTGCACCTGCGTTCCAGGAGATGCCAGCTGCCATCAGGACCAAGTGAAAAGCTGTGCTATAAAGACACCATCATCCAACGAGTGGCAGGCATTGCATGAATTACGCCACTGCGCTTGGTCCAGATTTCACTATTTACAACGTCGCCAAATGGCTTGTGTGAAGCAAATCACTTCAAAGCACTCTAAAGACTTGGCTCATCTGATTTTCCCCCCATACTACTAGAAACTTCTCCTAAAATATTGCCTGAAGGAAGCATAAAGAAGAGCAAACTAACAAATGTCTTCTCTTCTGGATAAGAAATGCAAAAAAAAAATTTCCAAGGGATTTTCTCAGAGACTTTCCTGGTCTCTCAGGGAAACAGCAGGAGAGACTGAAGCTGAACCACTGGATACATGATTGGCATAAAAATGAAAAAAAATAGAAGTCAGTTTTGCAGCACATTGTGTGATGGAGGCTGTGTAAATGAGCCAGACCACTTCTCCCAGGCAAGGGAGCTAATCAGCTGGGTTAGAGACTGGTTGGCACATCCAGCAAAGCTCTTAAATATAACACCAGAAGGCTGGGCACTAACAAGGACAACACAGTTTAAATTCAAACCCAGCAAACTATAAAAAAGTTGAAATGTTGCGACCAGGAGCCAGGAGAAGTTTCTGGTTTTGCTCCATCTTTCCTTAATTGCCTGTAAACCGGAGAGTGACCCTGAGGAACTGAAACTCATGCCAAAGGGGTAAGAAGAAACGTCCCTGGTGGGATTAAGATGCTGATGGGGACATCAACATGATCTTTCCACCTCCTGAAGGGCAAGGTGGAGGGTCATCTAAATGCCTCTCTGATCTCTTCTCCAGATACTGAAAACTGAGACTTGCAGGACTTTGAGTGGACACAGCTCAGTCATGGTGTTAACGAACACCGGCCCAAACAGCCTGTGGGCTGGAGAGGCTTTGGAGGCCACCCAAGCCTGGCAGCCTCCAGCACGGTGCAACGTGCAGCTGTGCTGAGGCGAACCTGGCAGCCCTCCAACTAAGTCATATCCAGGTTCAAGATAGAAGATCCATTGATAAATTAAAATAACAAGTTAATAGTAGCAGTGTTGAAAAAAATGAGATCTACTTAAAAGCAATGTTTTCCTGGATTTGAAAGAACTTTTAGCAGATAAATTTTACATTACGATGGTCAATTATTTTCCCTTCCCTTCAGAGCCAAAAAATATTTCAAAGATGTATGGAGAGTGAGAATTGTTAAAGCCCAGTTAAGTAAAAATCAGTTTAGGATGATCATTGAAATAATTTACATGCATACATGTGCATATACCTACATACTTAGGGAACTGGGGTTGTTTAGTCTGGAGGAGAGGAGGCTGAGGGGAGACCTTCTCACTCTCTACAACTACTTGACAAGAGGGTGTAGTGAGGAGGGGGCTGGTCTTTTCTCCCAAGTAACCAGCGATAGGACGAGAGGCAATGGCCTCAAGTTGCATCAGGGGAGGTTTACACCGGATCTTAGGAAAAACTGCTTCACTGAAAGAGCAGTCAGGCATTGGACCAGGCTGCCCAAGGAGGTGATGGAGTCCCCATCCCTGGAGGGGTTCAAAAACCGTGTGGATGTGGCACTTCAGGACATGGTTTAACAGGCAGGGTGGTGCTGGGTTTTCGGTTGGACTTGATGATCTTAGAAGTCCTTTCTAACCTTAATGATTCTATGATTCTTTTGTATATATATGTACACATAAATATTAACTTAAATATTGGAGCAAAGAGAAAAAGGTTGAAAAATTTGCTACTGTTCAAAGGATGCTGACTTGAATAGACATAGGTTCGTTAGCCTGAAGTAAATCTCAGGCAAAAACAGTAGAAAATCAGTCACAAGACTGAATGGGCGAGGTAAGCACGTGGTTATAAACAAGCTTGCAAGCATGGTTTTAAAAGAAAAAATATATCTTGTAAAAAAACTGTGATTTAGTTATTTCATGGCACCAAAGACTTCAGCAGGATGCCTGGGTGCATCTAATCCAGTACCCAGACTTTCAGCAGGCATGTGGCTTTGCATCATGGGGAGCCCACAAATATCCCTGCAGGTAAATGACATAGAGAGAAGCAAAGGGAACTAAAGGGAGTCAGGGGAACCTCTGTCAGCCAGGAATCTGCAAGAGGTTCTGTAGCCCTGCAGCCTCGTCACCGGTTTTAATCAGTGGGTGAAACATGAATCATTGGTGATGCTGATGGATAACAGAGATGTTATCAATGGTAAATCCCATGGGGGGTGGAGAGGTACAGGTATGGAAACTCCACCTCTGGCATCTAACATCAGGTTGAATTAACATCTCCAACAGGCTTTGAGTGGGTTTGATCCTGCCTTGGGACGGAGTTGCCCTGCTGCCAGTCCTCTCCACGCTTTGTGGGGCCACCAGAGCAGGACTGGGGCAACGCGGCCCCTGGGTACGCAAGCACAGGGCTAGCACCGGTGGGACAGCATCGGCGTGTGCAGCGTGGCAGCAGCTCCCTGCAAAACCACATCATCCGGCTTTCCCAGTTTGAAAAAGCCTTCGACAAATTAGAGAGAGGGCAGAAAAGAGCTACCAAAATAATCTGCCTATTAGAGAAAGTTCTTTACCCAGAGAGATTTAAAGAGTTTAATCTGTTTAGTTCATCAGAAAGACGATTAGGAGAAGCCTTAATTACAGTGTATAAGTACTTTCACAGGGAGAAAACAACAGGTATTAAAGGTCTCTCCCGTCTAAGCAAGGCAGGCATAACAAGAAGCTATGGGCAGGAGCTGAAGCCGGGGAAATTCCAAGCAAGCAGGCACGCAGCCTGAGGAGCTGGGCTGATCAGCCACTGCAAAGCCAACACAGAGGAACACAGCAAATTTACCTTCTCTCTTCTTCAGAAGCAAACTCCAGACAAAACACCCGGATGTCCAGCATTCACTTTCCCTAACGCAGCCAGCAGAAGCGCGTCTGCCATCACAAAATTCTCCCGCTGCTCTTTAGTTTCTCTGCAGTTTCTCCAGACCCGGTGCAGGAGCCATGTGGAGGGTCCCCANCCCCAGCAGCGGGCCCCCGGGTCAGACCTCCATCCTTGGCACGTGCCCTTGGCCTTTTGCAGCAGAAAAAGGCCTTGGTCCCTGCTCGCTTCTGCCCCGGAGCCCTCGGAGGCTTCGCCCCAGCCCATGCCATGTCTGTGCCCGGCAGCAGCTTGGGGACCTGCCAACCAGCCAGCCCCGGAGCGTGTCCCTCCACAGCCAGCTGTCACCAAGGCAATTACTGTTTGTGCAGCCTCTAAGGAAACACATGGCAAACAAACACCAGGATAGCTACTCGCAAACAGCAAAGTTTCCAAAGCATTCATAAATTATCTTTTATTTTCCAGCCATGGGTCAGCAATGGCTTAAACCAAGAGCTCAGGTAAGGATACAGTGAAATTCTTGCAGCATTTACAACTATAAAGCAACTACATTGGCTCTCTCTGTTACCATTCAGTAATTGTGTTTGAAATTTGTTTTCTTCCAATTGGAAAAATCTCTGTGAGAAGCAGGAGTAGTTTCTGAAAGCTCAGTACGTGATGTCCCCAAACTATCCTGGCTCCTTGACTCTTCCAGCTGTTGCTGCAGGGAAGTATCATGATATGAATTGTTTCTACAAGGCAGAAGTAGCCAGGATTCATCACCTGGGACTGTCCCTCCTCTCAGACTGCCTCAGTGCCGGGAACCTAAGGGAGAGCTGGGTCCTGCAGCCCAGGGACCTCCAGCACCGGCAGCGTGCACCCTGGGCAGCCAGGGTCAGCAGAGGTCTGCCCGTGATCCCGCTCCAACCGGCTGTACCATGCTTCTGTAATTCTTTCAAATTTCAATTATAAGTCACTGATTAAATAATTTATCTGGAGCACGAATTCGTCTTTGCACTGGCGGAGAACTGAACACGGTGGTGCCTCCCAAGGAAGGTGCTTTGAAGATATGGACAGCCAATGAATCATGGACCCATAGAATCATAGGTTGGAAAAGACCTCTAAGATCATGAAGTCCAACCATCCACCCCAAATCACCATTCCTACTAAACCATATCCTGAAGTGCCACATCTACACGCTTTTTTAACACCTCCAGCGATGGGGACTCCACCTTGGGCAGCCTGGTCCAGCACCTGACCACTTTTTCAGTAAAGAAATATTTCCCAATATCCAATCTAAACCTCACCTGATGCAACTTGAGGCCGTCGCCTCTTGTCCTATCACTAGTTATCCGGGAGAAGAGACCAACACCCACCTCACTACAACCTCCTTTCAGGTAGCTGTAGAGAGCAATAAGGTCCCACCTCAGCCTCCTCTTCTCCAGACTAAACAGCCCCAGTTCCCTCAGCCGCTCCTCATCAGACTTGTTCTCCAGACCCCTCACCAGACTTGCTGCCCTTCTCTGGACACACTCCAGCAACTCAATGGACAGCCAACGAACTACAGCAGCATCCCACAGCACCAGTCAGCTGGTGTCATCAGGCACCACAGCCGAGGAAAATCACTGCCCTCTCCACGAGGCTGGTGCTCTCCTATCAGCAGGAAGCCCAGGCATATGCTCTCCAGCCACGTGTCATTGTCCTTCTGGCTGCTGAGGACACACATGGCAATGTCTGCAACTGCCCTAGGATTTATCAGCTGGTAACATGAATAACACAAGGTCATTTCAGTTCAAGACTGCATAATTTTTCCACTTTGGTTTAAAAAACCCAACAACACCACAACGCAATTAACTGTGGGTGGGAAAACTTGATTGTCTTAGCAAAGAAATAACACTATATTTCTATTTTCTTATATCAATGTTTAGTAAAATTAAGCTCTGAGGTACAAAACTCTATAAAGCTTTATTGGTATTTTGGATGCTAAGACTAATTTATACATATCTATCAATGAAACTGCGCTATTAATTTGTTTTTGTTTTAATGACCCTGGCTAATAAAGCGATAGAGGAGGGATGACATTACAGCTACAGCTGGGTTTGGTTTAGCAGTTTATCAGTAGGGACTTCAGCTCACGATGAGCACTGTAACGCAGGGGGGGAGTTTGTCATAGGCGTTGAAGGTGTCGATGATGACCGAGGGGTGCAGGCTGATGGAAGGCACCTGGCAAACAACCAGTGCCGAGTCTGCGTGTCGTCTGCGTAAGCCACGCCACGTGTGGCCCGTGTGGAAAGGGGGAATAAAGTTATAAGTGGAGTTACTTGTGTGCAGATCATACGTCTGATGGTACAGGTTTGATTAAAAATAATGAGAATCTCATTGAAGTTAGAAGGGATGTGAAAAGCCCTTCAGCTAGAGGGAGAGAGCTCATTAAGGGACACATCACGAGCGTGATCCTGTCCCAGCGAGAAATGCAGGGAATAGCGTGTGATCCCAGGGAGCTCTGTACCGCAACCCCTCATCCCACAGGATGGGAGAGCAAGGAAAAGCAGGGAGGAGGAAGAGGATGGACACGGACACACAGACACGCTGCAGGGCATCAGTCTTCTGCAGGGGTAGAGGGAAATTTAGCCTCAAAAACTCTCTGGAGGAAGGAAAGGAAACCACACTGACACCTCTCAGGATACCATTAAAAAGCAGAATTGCTTCCTGGTCTCGTATTTTTCAGCCTATGCTTATTTTTTTACTTTATAATCCTCTTTTCAAGCGTTACCCTCTTACATGCTGCTCCTCCATTCCTGGCAACTCTGTACACAGCAATGTTACCCTCACGGCCCATTGCTCCAGCAGACTTGAGAAGACCCTCTGCTCTCCAACAGCTTTTGCCAAGATCTCTTGGGAGCACCTCCCAAAGCCAGTGAGGATTGTAATTATTTTTTCAGGATTCCAGAATTCCACAGAGCTGTTTTTTGCTATTGCCTGGTTGTCACTTCCCTCCTGTGTCTGGAAATGCCACTCACAACCTATTCAAGCATCACACTGCTGGTCCATAGTGGCCCCAAGGTTGGCTGAGATATCTGTATTCTCCACCACTTGAATCCAACTAATCTACTTTCATCCCACAGCATGAGTATATCATTACTCCCAAACTGCACCATCCTCTCTTTTCTCTACTAACCTCCATCCCTTTTTTCATCCCTACCTTCCGCACACTCCCTCTACTGTGAGGTTTTGGTTCTTCTCTCACCCTGGTGAACCCTCTCAGTTTTCCTACCTGTTACTGCTCCGTGCTCGAGCCCCGTGCTGCAGCCTAGCGCAGCCTCCCGCAGCCAGCCCAGCGCGAGGAGCAACCTGACGCCGTTCCACCCTCCAGTCCCCCGGCTACCTCGCACGCCCGGTCGTGCCTCCCCCCGGCTGCACCCCACTTTCCCATGGGACAAGGCACCAAGCGCTCAGAGCAGAGCCTTCCCCACGCTAGCAGCGCAGTTGGGTAGAGACCCCCACCCAGCCGCGTGCCCTGGTGTGGGTTAGGCAGAGCAGTGTGTAAATACACACCCGCAATTAAAAAGGGCTCCATGCAGCCCTTTATCGGCGTCTTCCTTTCATCATTCTGAGACATGCTTTATAGTGGCATTGATGGTAAATTATTTTCCTAGATTATTATAGTCTGTCTGGTGAAATGTGAGGCAGATAACACAATCACTCTGCCAATAAGCAGTCAATGC
>Ga0065711_1045126_pt1 | contig 13672 bp, 5 predicted proteins | sample Hoacrofraction12_FD_59098 | JGI IMG/M metagenome (GOLD analysis project Ga0065711, IMG submission 59098) | Hoatzin crop microbial communities from Cojedes, Venezuela - Epithelial fraction 12 v2 (version 2) | ecosystem: Host-associated > Birds > Digestive system > Esophagus > Crop | place... | reverse complement strand
AGTGGTGCCCAGCGACAGGACAAGGGGCAATGGGCACAAACTGAAGCACAGGAAGTTCCGTCTGAACATGAGGAAGAACTTCTTCACTCTGAGGGTGACGGAGCACTGGAACAGGCTGCCCGGGGAGGTTGTAGAGTCTCCTTCTCTGGAGATACTCAAAACTGGTCTGCATGAGGTCCTGTGCAGCCTGTTCTAGGTGACTCTGCTTTGGCAGGGGGGTTGGACTAGATGACCCACAGAGGTCCCTTCCAACCCTGAACATTCTGTGATTTGTGCTTGAGCATTGGTCTCTGTGAAGTCCAAATATGTTAAAACAGATACACTGCTTTGAAGCCATTTGTGAAACATAGTTATTTCATATTTCCACTAGGAGGTACTTTTGGTAATAGAAAAGGTGTTTCGCTGTTTCCAGACTGTAGTCTCATTTCTTCAGATAGCACAGAAAGAAATATCTTTTCATATTTTATTTGGAGTGGATTCGTTGTACCTAATAAATGTTGATGTTCATTATTAAAGTTCACAGCTGATATGTGCTGTTACATTTCACATGTGAACTAACAGTTAATTTTCGTTTTTATTTTTGATCGGCAGATTTGAGCTGTGTGGCAGGTTTGGACATTTTTAGACAGCAACTGATTTAATTACTGAATGTAATTTAAGATAGAACCGATGTGTGGAAAGAATTTAATATTCTGCACATTTTGTTTACTTGGTGTCATCTGGGTGTTCACTGAGTTGCAGTACGTTTTTTGTAGAGGTTAAATGGGTTGAGTGTGTTTAAGACATCCCTGTAGCAAAAGTGGAAGCTTGCTCATTTTTAACAATTTATAGTTTTGGAAGTTGCTGCTAGATACATAGTTACAGTTCATTTACCTTAAATGAAAGGCCTGGAGTCTAGATATTTTTAAAAATTTATATTTTGTTGAGATTAAGTATTCTGTTTTTTCTAAGAATATAGAAAGAATTTTTTAATCTAAATCAGCAAAAGAACATGGTGATGAAGAGGATTAGTCTGATAAAGTGTCTTGCATAGAATTATCCTAATTTGTTTTTTTGTGGACCATAACTTGTTTTATGACATTTCTATGTAGTGTTAAATCACTTACTAAAATTGATTGTTCCATATCATCACCTTAGTTTTGTAAAATATTTTAAAGTCATTCTTCAAAAAATTAAAATACTACTAAGATTAGATACTACCAGTGCAAGAGCAGAATTTTCAATAAATTGAATGATAGTGTATTTTAATTAATCTTTGATTCTGCATTGTAAACCTCTAGCTCCAGGTTTCCCCCTTTTTCTGCTTTCTGGCCTGTGGTTTTCTTCTTTTGTGAGGTCCATCACTGGAAGGTTTGGGGATGGGTAGAAATTGCCTGAAGGAGATCTTGATTTTGGAAAGCAATTTGAATGCTTTATCTGATGAGTGACTCCTCCTTGCCCAGTGTATGGCAAGCAGCTGTTACTCAAGATGAGTATATTATTTCTGAGTACCAATGTAAATTAACATTAATGTAATGAGGAGCCTGCAGCATGAGGCAGTTCTAATTGCTTTTGCAATAGTTTGCCATCACCAGGCTATCAAATATTTCTTAGATTGAAAAAGATGACTAAAAGCTGGTGTGAGAATGTTTATTTTGATAAATAAGCAGCATGATCTTTAGTAGCTGCTTGCAGATTTGTTTAGATGAAATTTGACAGATTTAAGTTGTGAGCATCAGTATAAAACGTTTGATGTGTCTTGTCAGGCCTCCTGTTTGTTCTTCATGAAAGTAGTTAGCTTTGAATCTTTATGAAGCCTGTAACAGTAACCCTCCTTCCCACCACAAGAACTTCTCTTAATTTAATTAGCTGAGGGGCTGTTACTGTTGGAAGTAAAAGGATATCTGCCAGCCTGGTGAGTATTGCATTTCTTCTGTAAGCAGGTCTGTGAGTTCAGTTCACTTTGGTTTGAATTAATGTTTGCAAGATAGTAAGAATGATGCTTATTTGCGGTGTTATTGTTGCCACAGTAGTAGCACATAAGGAATCAGTTTGGTGCAATGGGTTGATATAAGTCTGGATGTAAATCAGTTAATCTACTTAGTGACAAGAGACCTGTTTTCAGTTGTTCGTGAAACGGAAGTACATGCTCCACTGCCTTCTTGAAAAATTGTGGTAGTATGGACATACCTTTGTGCAGGTGTCACAGGAGAACCTGTTATCCAGATCTGCAGTACTAACATTGGTATGAGTATAGCTGCACAGAAGGAGGAGAAAATGGAGCTGGAAGTTACCTTCTGTCATTTTGTTTTTCCAGGAAAAAGTAGCATAGTTTTAGGGAGGTTATTTTAGAAAACTTTAATTTAAATTCTTTAGATCTGAAAAAGCTGACATACTAATGGTTAAGATTATTCTTTCATTATTCTCTCACCTTTTACACTAGTGTTGCTTCAAAAGAAGTGACCTCATGATTTACACTGCTGTAAATGAGGGGAAGCTCCTTTTTTGTTTTTCCCACTTAAAAAAAAGAAAAAAGAAAAAAACCCCACAAAAGAAAACCCCTTGTTTGTTGCAAGTAATGTTTTAAATGAAACAAACAAACAAAAAAACATTTGTGTTCTTCCTGACTCTTTTGGTGCAGTTTCTTTTCATTTTTTAAAGTAATTGTGCTAAACATGAAATTTTAAAATATTTTTTAAGCTAAAAAGAAAATGAGGTAATTAATGTAAGCAGGGACTAGTTTAGAACAGCTAGTAGCCTGTGAGCCCTGGCATTAGCGTGCAGATTCCTGCTTGACTTGGAGTCTCTGTAAGGTCTTCTCTAACTATTCTCCTGTCTCTGTTTGTTCCATGCTAAGCAGATGGCCCAGAAATTAGCCAAAAGCAGGAAGAAGGTGCAGTACAAACTCCATCAGCTTGATGTTATGCCTGTTCTTTTGTTTTCTGGGAGGGTTTTTTGCCTTTCTTTTTATTTTGTTTTTTTATTTTCTGCATCCAGCAAGTTTTTTTTAAGATTTATTTCTGAGCCGCCATACGCGTTGACATTTCTCAGAAATCGGTTGCCTGATTGGCCATTTTTTGTTGCTTATCATTAGCCATTTCATGTTAAGAAATAGAGTAAAGATTGGATTTATCAAATGGTTACAGGCAGTACCCAAAATGCATACTGAAGAAACAGGACTGACATAGCAAAGGTTTTAACTCTGTAAAATGGTGGATTAAAATTAATTTTTTTGTTTGTTTTTTTTTAATCTTTATAGAAGAACACTTTGTTTGATTCACAGATGTGTCAAATTGCTGGATGCAAAAAAGAAAAAAAATATGTATGTACACACAGTAATATGCTGGGATTTACTCATCTTAGTGATAAGTTTTTTGTTTATGGAATTTTGAAGTACCTTTTAACAAATCTAATTTAAAAAAAAATTACCAGCATTTGCTTTCTGTTAACAAAATACAACTTCTAAAGTGGATTAGTGCTTGAATAGTATATTGTCTGACTGTGAAGGTCTTTTACCAGAACTGCATTATGAATTGCTTAAACCTGTGGTACAGGTTTTTCCGTTGGTCTTGGCAGTCTCTGTTAGCCCATATAGAAATTCCTCAAGCAAGAGATATTGTTAGGCCCATCTATGGCTCATGTGAAGAACCTTCTTTAAAGTGGAATTCATAGTATGGAGAAAATGGGAGAATCATTTCAATTTTCATGAAACTTGTATATAGTTCATGTTGCAGTCAGGTATAATTTTACTGAATCAGTAAAAATATCAGGGAAGCTTTTATGGGGTTAACGATTTTTCAAATAATATCCAATTCACTTTCACTTATATGTATGTAGTTTCCTTATATTTGTGTTTAGCTTCTGCAGTCTAATACTCTTATCTTGCATTGCTGTTCTGGTGACTGTGTCTTAGTGCACCCCTGTTTGTGAGCTAACATCACTAGTAAGTACGTTACCAAATGTGGCTTTTTTGACTTTAATCCATTTATTTGCAGGCTCCAGAAGGTGAATCTCAGCCCATGACTGAAGTGGACCTCTTCATTTCTACACAGAGAATAAAAGTACTGAATGCAGACACACAGGTATAGAAAAAGGTGGTTTTGTCAGTACTGTGGTGGTAGGCTACTGAAATAAACTTTTACCTACCTGCCCTTCAAAAAGTGCTGGCTATTGTATTTCCCTCCAGGATTTCATAGTAAGAAATCATGCTGAAGAACCGTGTCACACATGCAATCACTTTGGTGTGTCTGACTGTAGAAATTATTAGAATTTGCGGGTAAGCTAATGGCAGTCAGCTCATTTCTTACGAGCCATGAAGTGTCAAGTATTAATTGTGCCCAGAGTAGCCCAGTAAATTTGGTTGTGATAATTTGAAATTCATAGTCCTTTGCACATATATGCCCAGCATATTCGGGTTCTGATACTGAGGTCTTTATGTGCTTTGCCACAGTAAACACAACGTTAATTTTTAAAATTTGCTTGTTGCTTTACTTGTGGAAAGTGAAGCTCTTGCTTTCTATTGACATCTCCCTTCATGCATGACAGGTATTACAGGCTTCATTTAACAAAGGTCTTCTATTGCCATTTGTTTGGTTTTGAAATACTAGGTGTGCAATAAGAACTTTGTTGAAACTGCTGCTCATGTTGTTTTTTGTATTCCCAGGAAACCATGATGGATCATCCCCTGCGGACCATTTCTTACATTGCAGATATAGGAAATATAGTTGTTTTGATGGCTCGTAGGCGAATGCCACGGTCTAACTCCCAGGATAATGTGGAAGCATCTCACCCTTCCCAAGATGGAAAGAGGCAGTACAAAATGATTTGCCATGTCTTTGAATCTGAGGATGTAAGGAATTCTTCTGTCTTGTAATTTTGTAGGGGTGGAAATGTAAGCTCATTTTGGTAGGCTTGAAGTCCATTGCAAGTGGTCCTGTGTTCATTAACTGCAACAACATGTTTCATCTAAGCAGAGGAACATTCCTTCTGTTTGCATGTTTGAATCTGACAGTTTATTCACAAAATTGGTGTTTATAGAATTGTTTCTCATTTTTAAGCTCCTTCATTGCCTGCCAGTAACAATGAGAGGAGGGTCCAGTTGCCACAGCTTACAAATGCCAGCTCAGATTCTGCATGTGAGAGTGAAAGCATATCAGAGATGCTTATTTTTCCAGGGAAAGGGATACATATTGGAAAGATGAGATTTTATTTGGAGGAGGAGGAGGGGAAGGAGACTTGTGTTGGGGAGTAGTTCCTGACATCGTATCGAAAAGCCAGCAAAGAAAGTTGGTAATCCCAGCAGTCCCAAAGTATGCTGAATAGAGACACATTTGAGTAAATTTTAGTCTACAGTGCAGGTTACTAAGTTACCTTATATAGGACTTGAGATACTGTCTTCACAATCAAAGTGCATAATTTGCTGATTTTATGCACTTTTTAAAGCTCAGTAACTGAAAAGTAAAATCAAACATATCAGATTGAAGTGGCTAGCTTGTAGTTGCCAGTATCATAATGAAGTTAGCCCTATAATTTGGGGGGAGAAATAAAATCTCCGTTCTAAGTCCTCCGAATAGCAGAGTATTCCTTGAGAGAAGTAAGGTGAAAATATCTGTTTCTTTTAAGATCCTCATATGTCTGCCACTCTACAGCGTGTCAGCATGGGTTTTGAGATGGGAAAGTTTTCTGGAATAAGCAGCTGATTTTATGTAACAATGAGTCTGCCCTAACCTAACCCATGTGTGGATAAATTATCTGCTAGTAGATGAATGTACATACATGACCCACTGCTGAGGTTAAAAAGTAAGGACAAGAGCACTGACAGAAGTAATCCTCTACCAAAATTTTGACAAAGAGCATAAAAAATTGTGGATATGCAGGTAGATAAATAAAACGTAAGCCAGTTTTGCAAAGCTTTTAAAGAAACTAGTATGAAAATAAAAAGAGTAGCTGATATTTCTTTGGTTTAATATCAACTGATATGCTGCCCGCTTTGAGGCTGCTGTTCCTGTATTTCTAGGCCGAAGTTTGGACACTGCTGGCTCTCTTACTGGCCAGCTGAAGAAGGAAAAATCAAACCGTCAGATGCCAGAGGCTGGTACTTGTTTTTCTTCGGCATGTGGTGATCTGACTATGATCCAGACTTCCTGGATCTGTTTCCCAGGCTGCTGTTAATACTTTGGCTAGCTGGAACCTACGCTTCCCTTTGGGGATCACTGACATTACTTTCTGCGGTTTGTTTGGATCAGCCCATATTTGTGTCAGATGTGATCCTCCCTATGCCACCCAGACATTGGCTTGGAAAGTAGACGCCTGTAGATCCAGTAAAAGCATGGCTCAGTGACCTGAAAATATGCTGAACAATTGCAGAAGATTTTATCAGTTTTCCTTAGTCGTGGTATAGTTCACAAATAGCTTGCAAAATTTATCTCAGGTACCCAGATGACTAAGAAAGAGTTAGAATGGAGACATTATAGCACCTGTTAGCAGCAAGGAACTCGCAGCTTTGAAGATCCACTACATCCAGTGGAGTAGTGCAGCCTGTTTAAATTATAAAACTCATGTATGTATCATTGTCACCTTTTCTTCTTCTGGGACAGCTGGGTATTTAGAAGAATTTGCCTAGTAACTGACACAGAAGCTGTAAGCCTGACGTGGATGTTGGCCAGAATGTGTCTCTGCTTGGAAGGGTCCTTATCTAAGGAGAACAGCACCAGATTTTCAACTATATTTAGAGCTGGATCTTCAAATGAGCTGAACCCTCGTGATGTATCCAAATGCTGAGTGTCTAAATGGGTGTTGATCTCTTCTTGGAGAGAAGATGCACATGTATGAATGTGAAGTCTGCATTTATCTCCTCACCTAGGTTACTGAGCTATGGAGGTGTAGTTTTCCCATTTTCTTGCTGTATTGTTCTTGCTGTCAAAACTGGGTTGATCTGAGCATTGGTAAAATACTACCAGACTAGATGTTGGCCTTTTCAGCAGCAACAATCATGCTGTTCGTATCAACAGGTTTAGTGCTAGCTGGAGATGCTTCAAGATACAGTCAACTTTTTATTTCAGGGTTGGGAACCTTTCCTTTATTAGGGACCAAACGGGACTTGAAAGACAGCTGGTAGGCTGTATAAAAATACACCTCAGCAGTATTAATTCGTCACTAGCACTCCCCCAGGCCAATGTTGTCAGCTGTGGAGTTCTCCTCTTCCCTCTCTTCACCACAGTCAGCACTGTGCTCCAAGGGACTGTTTCAGTACACATCACGGCCAGCTCCTGTGCACCGCACAGTGCGTCCTGCATGTATCACTCCAGTGACACACAGCAGTATTCTGCACCATGCTGTGCTGCTGCTTCTCCTGTCCATTACCCGTCTTATACCAACCCTGACCACTGCCTCAGAGAGCCATCCCTCGAGTCTGCTGTTTCCAGCTGCACTGTCCACCTGGCACAACACACAGCTTTCCCCGTGTCTGCCTTGTGCCCAGTTTCTGCTCACAATGCGAGCAGTGCAGTGTAGTGAGTGGCACATTTGGTGGCTTTAGGGGCAGAGAAGTCTATGGGAAGCTGCAGGTGCAAGAGGGTGCACACAAAGGACAGGCTGAGAAGTAAAGGGGCAGGGGACTGGCAGAGTCATGGGAGTTGGAGGGAAACAAGATATGTAGAGGAGAGAGGCTGAAGGAGGTAGCAGAGTGGAGATGTGTGTGACCATTTCCACTCACTTCAAGGCCTGGATCGGGTCACTAATTGCTGCCCTTCTCCTGTTTCATCTGAGACTGGGTAGGAGTAGCCAGTATGGACATCATGGTTTTAAAGGAGGGTAAGAAAAGGAAGAAATACCCTCTTAAACATGGTTGTGTGTTTTGTAGTAGACATTTTCATTTTCACTGCTGGCTTGTCAGCGAATGGCATTGCCTCTGCTAGAAGGGAGGGCGATCTGGGAGCTGCACATGCGGGAAGAATTGTAGGTGCGAGCTACAGTCATGGCAGTGGGTATACCTTTACATTTATATTAGGAGTTCTTACCTGTGAATAGATGACTTTATTTATATTTCTCATTTATAATTGCTTGCAAAGCTGGATTTATGGCACAGGTGAATGTGTTGACTTTTGGTGGGTATTTTGAATTAATTTTTAATGCATAAGTTTTTTTTTAAACTGGATTACAGTAACTTGACTTGTAGGTTCATCAGCTTGACTTGATGACCCATTTTACGGTGTAATTGTAACAGGGAAATTGTCAGTGGACAAGACCATCAGAATGTTTCACTTTTTTCTTCTCTCTTCTGTGGGAACTGCTACAGGCACAGCTGATTGCACAGTCCATAGGTCAAGCATTTAGTGTGGCCTACCAGGAATTCCTGAGGGCAAACGGAATCAACCCAGAAGACCTGAGCCAGAAGGAATATAGTGACTTGCTCAATACCCAGGACATGTACAATGATGACCTGATTCACTTCTCCAAATCTGAAAACTGCAAAGATGTATGTCTTGTTTTTTTCCACGACAGCATTAAGCTGCTCTGTGCCAGTTGCATGCCCATGCTGGCAGAAATCAGAAAACCTTTAATACTTTCTATAAATGACCTCTGTGAGACTACAGTATCCTCCCAAGTAGGACACTCTGTCATCAGTTCCGTACCAAAGGCAAACAGTGAACCCAAAATTTATCAGCAGTGAAATGATTTGCCATCTGTTTGTGTCCTTTTTACCAAATGATTTTCAGACATGTTTGACATTGTATGTTAATGAAATGAATTTAAAACAGATTAACAGAGTAATACAATTTAACAGATTACAGTAAACAATATGAAATTTGTAGAGGCACGCATGTTTGTGAAAGTGGCTGATTCCAGATTTTAAAGGATTGAATTTGCTGAAAGGATTTGCATCATGGTTAATAAAAATGGACCAGTGCACCACTGCAACACACAGGTAGTAGTTTTCCAAACCACAGTCATAAACTCTTGCAGTCTCTTCTTGTTCAGCTTTGTCCGCCGAAGCCCATGTCACCAGGGTTTCTTCCACTCCAGTTTTCTCTGCTCATATGTAGAAATAAATTGTGAGGGGTGTTTCACACCAAGCAAAATCTGTGTTGTGTAGCATTGATCATTTCATGCTTGAATACAAAGGAAATGCAGTAAAATGTGTAGCCTGTTTTGTTTTGCCTTTGAATTAGTAACACAGGTTGCAATTATGGAGGGGTAAGTGTTTGTTGGTTCTATGAATGTTTGGGAGTGGGGGTGTTAGTCAGCTCCATATATGTGAAGAAGCTTTTTTTTGAAACAGTTTTTCTTATGATACAGGTTTACATTGAAAAACAAAAGGGAGAAATCCTAGGTGTAGTGATTGTGGAGTCTGGCTGGGGATCCATTTTGCCTACCGTTATCATAGCCAACATGATGCATGGAGGACCAGCAGAGAAGTGTGGAAAGCTGAACATAGGGGACCAGATCATGTCAATCAATGGGACCAGTTTGGTTGGTTTACCACTCTCAACATGTCAGAGCATTATAAAGGTACGGAGAATGTTTCTGGAGGTGACACGTTTTAGAAGGGTTGCGTAATAGGAGAGTAGGAAGTATAGAGCTTTAAAGTAAATTCTTACCAAATGTTTGTATAGCACTTTCCATTTCATGATCTTTAAACTACAGTGGGAATTACGCTACATCAATTTTCTGACTCCCAGAAAGTGAGCTGCACCATTTACTTGTATAGACAAGGACTCTGCAGAAATTCATTCCAAAAGAGTATTTTGGTCAGAAGGAAGGTATTATCAGATATACATCTGAAGACACATAAAATTTTATGTGACAGTGGAGGCACAGGTGCCAGATACTGTCCTAGGCCAATATGGCTAGCTGTAAATTATACCTATAAATACCTGTAAATTAGCTGTTTAAACACTTCTTAGTATCTGGGTGAAACAGAGCTGATGCTTTTTTGTTGGTTTGTTTATAACTATTTTTAAAACTTGTAAACTCTGAATTAAAGGCATACTTATCCTCTGTACAAACTTTGCCTGACTTACTTGAAAAGATGATGCTTCACTTCGCTAAATGGCGTATTTTAATTAGAACAGCTTTCTTCTAGTTGTCGGAAAGTATGTGACTGCAAAAAGCATGCAGGTCAACTGGAACTGAACTGTGAGGCAGCTGCAGCATACAAGGGAATAGGTACATAAACATCAGAGTTTCAAGAGCTGGAAAGATGCATCACTAGGCAATATTTGAGATGAAGCTATATGGACTTTGTTATTTATTAAAATAGCCCCACAATGCTCCTGCAGATCATAAGATGTAGACACGTAATGCTAGTGGTGTACTATACAGAAATCCTTCTCCGATTTCTAGGAATATACCTCTTAAACTTACTTATTTAGGCAATTTTCTGGTGACAAGTTGTATTATGTAATTTTTTTTGCACTTTGTACTTTTTAAAATTGCAAAGTAAATTTTGCAGTTACAAAGTAAATTTATGAAGTGAAAATTTTTTGTCCATGGATTGGTTTCCTAATACTTGAACTAAGACGTTTGCTCTAAAGACTCCTCATTCTGGTGTCTAAAAAATGTTGATGCTGAGTTCTGGTGAGTAATAGATGCATAAGTCACTGAACCAGCCATTTTAGATTCAGTGAGTAGAAATGGTAGCCTGGAAGTGTAGCATACTAAAAACATGACAAAACCAGTCTTACATTTGTGATGGAAGGAAGGAAAAAAAAATCATATTAAGTATCTTTGTGCCAGCTTCAGTGGAACAAAAGTCCCTGCAAATTTAGGCTTTTCATGTTAACCATACTTGTTTCCTATCCCACATCAATTTTATTTCTAAAGCTGTGATGAGTTACAGTTCTCTGATTCAGAGGCCTTTCAGGTGGAGTTTCGTTGTGCTCATCTGTACTTTCTCAAAGCAGAAGCAACCAGCTTTGCTGTTTCCAGCTTATGCAGGCAGTTCTGTTCCTCATTTATACTTACTGCTGTTGCCATAGGAACTGCTAGATGTTTATTTTGTGTTTCTAAAGAGAAGGTAGTCTGTATGTTTGCAGGTCTTCATTATCATACATCTGGAGCTGTTCGTATAGCGCTTCTGATAACAAGTATATATATACCACTGAATCATCTAAGCACACATTTAGATGTGGCAGAAATATCCCAGGATTTCAGATTCCTTTAGCATGCTGTAAGGACTCCTCTGAAAAGATGAGAATATTATGTAGGTAAGAAGAGTATCTTGCAAGCACTTCAGATAAGATCGTTTCAGTATTACAGATGTGATCTCTGCTACTAATTGACCATAAACCAATTGCAAGCTGACAGAGCTCGGAAGAAGCTTTCCATATGTAGTGGTTATTCCCTAATTGTATTATGCTACTTGTATCTTTTCCGGACGCATCTGGTGCTGGCTACTATCAGAAGCAGACTCGGGGAATAGATAAGCAATAAGTTGGTCAAATGATGCAGTTGTTTCTGATCAGCATATATTACCAGTCTCCATAATACTGGAAATTAGCCACTTTTGAAATATATGTGCTTTCTGTAAAATTAGAAAATTATTTTCGGGGACCACATTAATTTTTTTCAAGGAATACATGTAAATAACTTGTGCATTCATCAGGGAAGTAAGAGTGCAATGATATCAACTCTGTTGAGGGCGGATAACCTGGGTGAACTCAGATGACTGAAGATAGACACTTAAAGTCTTCATAGAAATGGGCGTCTCCAGTACTCTGCATGACTCTTACCCTGCTGGATTTAGAAGGCTGAGGGAGAAGCCCCTCAGACTTTTGAGTAAACGTCATACCCACAGCGTAGTATGGGTTGATTAGTCCCTGGCTTCTGCTATGTGTGTTGTTATGAAGACCCACATATAGAAGATGAGTGGCACTTGAGCTTGTGTGGTGTGCTGCTAACTCCTCACTGGAGTGGAGGAGCCCATAGTTCCTATGAAGAAAGGCTGAGAGAGTTGGGGCTGGTCAGCCTATAGAAGAGAAGGCTCTGGGGAGACCTCACTGCAGCCTTTCAGTAGTTCAAGGGGGTTTGTAAGAAAGATGGGGACAGGCTTTTTACCACGGCATGTTGAGATAAGACAAGGAGTGATGGGTTTGAACTAAAAGAGGGTAGATTCAGACTAGATAAAAGAACAAAATTTTTTACAATGAGAGTGTTGAAACACTGGAGCGGGTTGCCCAGAGAGGTGGTAGGTGCCCCCCCCCGGAAACATTCAAGGTCAGGTTGGATGAGGCTCTGAGCACCTTGATCTAGTTGAAGATGTCCCTGCCGATTACAGGGAGGGCTGGACTAGTTGACCTTTAAAGGTCCCTTCTAACCCAAAATATTTTATGATTCTGTGATAGTCATGGAAGAGATGGCATTCAGACCTTCTTTCTGCTGAGAGTGGCCTGGAGGCAGTTCCCACAACCACGTGCTTTGTCATTTTGTGTTCACACACCCATTCTTTTGGAGCCACTTTCAGTAATGAGCCAAGCTGAGCTCAGCACTGTGTGGAAGTGAGGGCAGCTGTTTCCCATGTGATGATTGCATCCAGTTTAAGGCACTGACAAAACAGACTAAGGCAGTTCACCCTGGCAGGATTCAAGTCACTCTGAATCTGGAGTTTAGCGCAACAGAATCAGCAGCAGTAAGCTGGATGTAGAGACTTCAGTGTATTGCCTTAGCTACAACAGGAATTATTTTTCAGAATTAATCTTACGAATTCAGTGTCAGACACCTGTTAGTTGCAGTGGGACCCAGATTTCAGTTTTATGTATAAAAGGAATTCAGAAGTAGGTATTGGAATTGGTAGGTGTTATCTTAAGGAAGGTGGAAGTTGCTATATTCTTTATAAAGCATTTCTTTCTTGATGTGGATTTTATGTATTTATTAATGGCTAATCCTTTGAATGAAGCATTTCAGAAAAATATCTTTACAATCTCCAAGAGCTCTGAATCCTTGAAATTGTACAAAGGATCAGATTGCAGTTATGTGCGTTTTTACATGTGAGTTTCATAGAGTCATAGATAAAAGAGTCTCTGAGGCTGACAGTCACCACTGAAGATGGCCTAGACCAACACTTTGGTTCAAAGTAGAGCAGGTTGCTTAGGGCGTTGTCCACTGTGGTTCAAATAACTCCAAGGCTGGATACTCTGCAACCTTTCTGGGTAATCTGTTCCAGTGTTTTACCATTCTGACAGTAAAAAGAAATTTTCCTCCTTCAATTTTCTTCTGGTAGCAAGGAGTTTATGATGAATGTGACATAACTCATTTAGAAGGGAGGAGGAACGGAAATTAGGACTGCTGCTTGTACAGGCATGATATGAGCAGGACCTGCTGTTTGCTTGACAGAACTGAATATATTCTATTAGGAAAGCCATTTGTTTGTAACTGTCTTAGCTACTTATTTAAAATTTTGTTTCCCATGCACAGTCATTGGCTTTTTTGGTAAACTGCGTAGACCTGTTTAATATTCTTTTTATACAGAATTTGTGTTACCAAATTAAAAAATTGCCAACAGAAAGCTAGTTTTCTTAAAACAACTGTGTCAGCTGGTTAGCAAGAAAAATCTGATATTTTGTCACTCATTTCGCTGAATATTGTGATGCTTGTGTGTGGCATTCAGCGATCAGATTCTGTTAAAATGCATATAAAGAGCTGTTTATTCAGGGCTGTTCCCATGTAAAGATTTTGACACTTCCCCCCCCCCCCC
>Ga0065711_1045125_pt1 | contig 13672 bp, 7 predicted proteins | sample Hoacrofraction12_FD_59098 | JGI IMG/M metagenome (GOLD analysis project Ga0065711, IMG submission 59098) | Hoatzin crop microbial communities from Cojedes, Venezuela - Epithelial fraction 12 v2 (version 2) | ecosystem: Host-associated > Birds > Digestive system > Esophagus > Crop | place... | reverse complement strand
AGGCTGCCCAGGGAGGTTGTGGAGTCTCCTTCTCTGGAGATATTCAAGACCCGCCTGGACAAGGTCCTATGCAGCCTGCTCTGGGTGACCCTGCTTCGGCAGGGGGGTTGGACTAGATGAGCCACAGAGGTCCCTTCCAACCCCGAACATTCTGTGATCTGAACCAATCTCTTAACTAGAATGCTGTGATGAATGGACAGAGCGAGCATCCTGAGCAGGCTCTGTTCAGCCAGGTATTTAAGCTCTCCTAGAGCAAGTATGCAAGAAGTACCACTGGATTTGATAACATATGCCAGATACTTAAATTTTATCTCACCTCTCTCAGGGACTCCTTCGCTTATGCAGAGCTCAGTTCTGGAGTGATGACTCTTCAGAGTACTCAAGTCACCAGAAGCTCAGGTACAGTATAGTTCCTTTAGGCTGAGTGACCTGCTGTAGCAACTTACTGCCACCAAAAAGACATCCTTCTCGTATCCTTCCACAAGCTGACTCTTCTTATGAAAGGGATAGTAAACTAACCCAGAAAAAAAAAGCGCCAATTGTATGCCATTTATTGACTTAAACCTGCTCAGAAAGCAGTCCAATCCTGGCACAAGGAAGGGTGGATCACACAGCCACAAGCAAAAGGAAGAAGGAGGAGAGTAAGACAGGTAGCAGGAGAGCCATCCCTGCCATCAGTGAGTTATTATGCTGGCTACACATGAAGTGACAACCTTAGCCTCTATCTTGATAACATTTAAGCAATCTATGAAATTAATTTCAGCCATTGGAAGATTTAAATACATAAAATGCTTTAGTTTCAAATAAGAAAAGGGCTTATTGGCCCACCATGGACGTGATCAAACACTGTTGAAGTCAATAGACCTTTGGATCAAGCAGAAGGAAACTTCTTTTTTGAGGGATGCTGAAACAACGAGAAACACTGCAAAAACCTTTTTGGTTTTTAGTCATTTTTTCTGATTTCTGATCAGTTCTTGAACTGCATTTGATGACTGCAATGACATGCCACTAGAACTTTTCCAGACTTTAAATCACTTGGAAAAATACTCCCTTGTCAATTTACCTAAAAAATGGAGTGAATATGCTTAAATACTTTTTTCAGTCTGTGTTTCTTTGTTCATGTATCTACAGAAAGTGTCGCATTAGCAGGAAAAAAACAAGCAAAAGCTCTTTGCACTTGAGTCACCTGCTTTTCAATCAAGCACTCTGACAACAAGCTAAATGCAAGGCCTCCAAGAACAGGTTTGATTCTGTGATGCAACAAGACAAATGCCAGTTATTTTTAGTTGTTGTCTCACTTAAGTCTAACTGATGGGCACCTTGATCTGTATGTGCAGATAGCACTTAATGCATAAAATATGTTCTTTCCAATAGACTATTTTATATGTTTGAATATATGTAACATAAACCAGAATTTACTAAGAGACAGAGGTTTAAAAAAGCCCAGCTTGGAGCAACATTTAGCACTTCTGGCACAGGACCTTGGCAAACAGGGTCCAACTCTGTTCAGGCTAATAATATTACTACAAGAAGATTTAATGAGAATATTCATACCTCCACCACTAACAAAGATTTGCCATTTAAATAATCGTCCCTCCACCACTAACTCACCATTAACCACCTCCACTACTAAAGATTCACTATTTAAATACCAATTATCAGTCATTTCATGGCCAGGATAGTTCTGCACAAATGAGAACTGTATGAATATTGTTGGAGATATTTAGATATGTATTCTTTACCTAAATCTCTGCATATATAAACAGTCTACAATAATTTTGGTAAGAACTTAAAAACCTGATTACATAAAATTGTATCCATTACAAACAGGTCCAATAAACCCCAGTCAAGTTGCTACAGTCCACGGTTATACTTACAGTCAACAGCTGTCTTTATGTCTACTCATAAAGTAGATTATTCTACAGAGCAATATGCTGCCAAACCCCAGGTTAAGTATTCTTGCTATTATTCTTATTTGCCTTAGCATTTTATATCCTCAGCACATGCATAGTTCTATTATTCTAGAAAACAGTTATGATTCAGTAGACAAAGCACAGGATTAGTTAGCAAGAGCACAGATTTCATTAGCTTTTAATGGGATTTGAGTCTTTTTGAAAATTCACAGCCCAAGAGACCAAGTTTCAGTGCCACTTCTGCCAACAAATATGGACAAATACAATGAAACAATTGTAACAGAGGAAATATAAAATGAATAGACTGCATACACACTATATTTTATGAAGAAACTGTTCTACTTCCATCACTAAAACATCAAATAATATGTAGAGATTATAGGGATTTCAAGTAGTCTATCCTCTGTCTGTTGGCCTACACATCCAGTGATTCCACGCATTTATGGAGTGGTTCCTAAAAGATCTGCCATTACAAAAATGCCGTTTCCTGTCACAAACCTTCCATACATGTTTTTACCTGGCTTCTCCTAGCACTGCTCCCATTACCCGACGTTTCTCTTCACATTTGATATCTTCATTTACATCTGTCCCACCAAAGATGATTCCAAAAGGTATTCTGCTACCTGCAAAGCAATGACTATAATGAGAAGTTGACAAACATGTTGAGGTAATGACTAGAAGGGGACACTAAAAGTGAAAATGTGTATTGATAACACTGTATCACATACGTAAGCAAAAGCCTTTGAAAAAGAAACCTGAAGAAATTTGAAATTTCATGGTTTGGGCACTGAAAAAACCCATACAATAACTATGCACTTTCATAGCCTGTCAGTCTGTTGTGTAGCTATGAGATTTGCTTTGCCTCTTCCACGTTTATTAAAAACAATTAGTTTCTACACTTGGCAGCCCACCAAACAGCATATATATTTCAAGTGTTGTTCACATTTTAATAAGATGCAGTATTGCAAAGTTTGGTCCCAGATATCTAGCCTCAGCGACTCATCCACTGCCCCCTCAAGCATTCCAGTACAGTCGTTTGGGTAACCATCCTGTAAAGCCGGTTACTGAAATTATTATTTTTTTTTTAAATATTGACTTGTGAAGCCGATTTTACTGCTACAAAAAATGTAGATGGAGCCACACCATTGGAAAAGGTCACCAAATTAAATAAGGCAGTATATGTGAACCTGCAATTGGTTACTCCAAGATCTCCTGCAGTAACCCAAGTTATGAAAGTTGTTTTAGGATGTCTTACAGCGCTCAGAACAGCAAGAGCAGAGAAAGGCATGCTGGCTGCGGGACAGCCTATGCACAAGACCTTACCAACATTCAAATTCTAGAGTATGCACAAAATCATATATATCCTAGATGTGTCTGCACTCTCGTAAAAGCCTAGTTTTGATACACGGCATGAGAATAAATTCATATTTGGGTAAGGTTGAAGTGACCAAAACAGTGTAGTGTAGCACTTCTGTGCTAACAGCAGCTAGACTTACATGGACAAGGCCAAAGACTACTTGGATGAAAATACAAAAGTCAACAGTAGTGCAAGATTCCTTTCTGTTATTTTTAGTAATTGACAAGTTGCCAGTAATGTTCTCCCCTTAAACTACTCAAGATAGCAGACAATAATGTTTACTGTTGATTGTTTCAGCACTGAAACCATTTAACTGGTCAGTTTTACACCACATTAAGCTAACAAATAGCAGTCTCATGGTGGCTAATTACTACATGCAGAATATAGTTTTAAATTCCAAATGAGACTGCAGTTTTGCAAAAGAAAGAGTCTCCAGTAAGACAGTCTACAAAACCTGTCATTAAGATGACCGTTTTTTGTGAATTTTGCAGATTTCTGTCAGCCATAACAAATGAAGTTAAGGTTTCCTTCTGGCTGTGAACAAGAATAAGCAGTTAGGCTGTATTGCCACTACATGCCATGTAGCAAGAAAGGCAGAAAATATGCTTTGTTTTTTTCCCTTTTGCTATCGGATGGAAGGAGAGAGGGATCAGAGACCCAGCAGACAACACTGTGCTCAGCACTGGCCCAACGAACAGGGCAGCAGAGGTTACTGTGTTGATGGAGGTTCTTCCTTTTGAGAGATAATATAACTGACCTTGAACGTTCACGGCTGTGAAAACTATTGGTGACAGTTTCTATAGCTACCCACAGTGTCCTAGGGGATGGGGGAGAAATTAGATTAAATTCACTGAACTCTCATAATTAAAATTCATACTTAAAAACAAGCAAATAAGGAATTCCTAAAGCAAATGGGGTACGAAATAAATATGTTGATAAAGACAGAAAACATAGTATATGCTTCACATTTATATTTGAAAATTAAGTGAGCTGTAAGATGAGGATTTATTAGCATTGCTAATTTGCTTATTACTAAATGAAACAACAAACAGAAAGAATGAAAGACTAATTGCCATTGTGGCTACTTACAGACTTTACTGGGCATTTGTAGATATAATACTCTAATGTTTGTGGGTGAAGAGAATTAATGTGCCCTATCAAAGCCCACAGCACTAAACTTCAAGAGACTGACTTTCTGTAATACAATATAAAATACATGTTGCCTTTCCAATAAAAAAAAAATAAATTATTATGGCATGTATTACATGTGCTGATCATACGTCCCCAATCATGTACACAAAGTTTCCAGGATGAAGCCCAAAAGATTGGCAGTATGGTAATAATGGTAGTATGACTCTAATAACTACATTTCTTTAAGGTATTTCTTAACACGGGGTATGGAAAGATTGAATGTTACAAGAATCAGGAATGTCCTCTGAATCACTTCCTTCCTCCAAAAAGTCTACAGTAACTTTTACACTCTGACTAGGATCATTCCAGCAATCATACTACTTACTGTCTTGCTTTTCACAGATTTCCCTTTGATTTTTCTTTCAGTTACTGCAGATGCTTTTTGTAACAGTGTGACTGACTTCTTTAAATTACTGAGCTCTTGTAAATCATTCAAGTATCAGCCTTTGTAGGTCACTTGGTATTTTGAAAAGCTAATAGCAAACAGTATTAGGGCGATGCTATGCAAACCAAAACTGCAATAAAGTTTTACAGTAAACATTTAAAATCCAAATTTATTTTTCATTCCTCAGCGAAAAAAAAAGAGATAGTTCTCAGACCTGCCACAAGCCTCCTCCAAAACAATTCTAGGTCTTGTCACAAAAACAATCATCACTGTATTCCAACAAGAGAAGTCTTAATACATATGTTAGCAGAGATCATCTTATAGAATTATTGTTTTATTTGTATTCTAGGATCCCTACTGAAATCAGAGCTCCATCATAACAAAAGATACACAAGCATGCCTGACATAATAATTCAGGCTTTCTGAAAACCTGCCAGCACAAATTGCAGGGGGACTTCTGAAGTCTGAAAACTAGCACAACACAACTTCTACTGAGATCTGATGGAAGTATAAAATTATGTACCTTTGTCCAAGTGAAAAAGATTTGTACAATACCAATGTGATCTCAAAAATGGATACACTTCCAATCTCGGTAGGTGACAGTGTCTGTAATATTGAAAGCCAGTGCTTCTAGTGTCTCACTAACGGTAGGCTAAAATTTTGTTTTATGTGGCTAGATACAATAGAAAATTTTATTATTTACCTGATAACATCCTGTCTCCTACAGTTTAGCTTGCATGAATGACATTTCAAAGTTACTTCATGTCCAAAATACCCTGACTTATTTTTGAGCAGAAAAATCAAATTAGCCTCTCTGCTTTCTTCCATTTGACCTTGGATACGCTTAGCCAAACCATTGTCCTCTGAAAGAACACATTTGCTGAAAGTATGCTCATGTTAATACAATGCTCTCATCTTAATGTACTTAAAAGTACTTGATTTTCAAATGCACTATGTGCTCTAAAAGTACATTTACTTAGTTCTCTCCTCCCTGGATCAGATCTCCCACAGCGAAAGTGAGCACTTCTGAACATTTGTTGAAGTGGATAAACAGAATAACTATATTACTTGTGGGTTTATACATTTATAGCCATTTATAACTGTTTGTATTCATTCTCTTCTCTTTCAGTACCTTTTAAAGAGGTCTTTTTATTGCAAAACAGAAAGAGGATTACCTTGCAGAAGCCTGCCTCCTTTATAAAGATGAATGGCCAGGGCTGCATCAAACTTGTCTGTGGAAGTTAGATTTGCTATTTCAGTTGGACTTTCATACATGAAAGCATCTTTAAGAACGCAGATATGACCTGCAGCATGGAGATGATTCCTTCATTACCGGAACAAACAGAAAAAGGAAAAAAAATAAAAAAGATACCGTTAATGTTGTAGGCATGCCAGTATATTTAATAAGCTTAATAAAAAATGTTTTTCCGTAATAATTTTTGCTCCAATATTCACCTTTATACTAATTTTGTTCTAGCAACCATGGAGCTATTTACAAGTTTCTTTTTCTTCCTGGAAAGTATTTGTTACCTTCACCATTGTGAAGCCAGATTCACCTTTCCAAGGAACATAATCTGTACCCATTTTAAGGCCCAAGCCTACAAAGTATCAACATCACCTTTGGAAATCAGCAGAAGTGAAGCGTCCTTGGGAGCTTTCCTGACTGACCTTCAGCTCAACACGCTGAAGACTCCTTATGAATTTGGTGTGTTAGACCTTGGTGTCAGAGATTCTCCGATCCATGTTCCGGAGAAAGGACACCAAGCACACAAATATGTCCAGCTAATCAATGCTATTAAAAATACAGAACATGCTAAAAAATCTTTGCAGGTGCAAAAAAAGAATACATAAATAAAACTGGAGAGTTTTCTGTTTAACTGTGGGTTTAATTGCTTCTTGTCTTAATTTCTCCATTTGTAAAATAGGCACAGGATAATTGAAGTATAAGGAAAAAAAAACTAGACAAAAGTAATTACAGAAATACTTTTACAGTCTTTTTTTAAAAATCTCAGTTGCTAAAAAGAAAAAAAACCCCAACCAACAGCAAAACCTCCCTGTTCCATCCAGTGTCAGCTTACCCATTCACCTTTATATACAGTGGTTCCTCATATTAAAACATTGATTAAAAGACTGCCAAAGTCAAGAAGCTGATTGATTACAGGGAGCTTTACTTCAGGCATTTCAGTGAGCTTTGTTTCAGTCTTTAGTTTTATACTCTAGGCTCGTAATTCCTCCCTCCGAAACCAGAATCAGTTCTCAATGTTTCCAATGACATCAGCCAAAACAACACACAGGAGAAAATCCATGTTTTGACAGAAACTAGCACATTGCATCTGCTGACATGTAGTGTTTACATTTTCAATATTATAAAAAGACCACAAGAATGTTTTCTGCTTACTACCTATTGTTCCAGTTGATTTATTTCTCATAGCGTATTAATTGTTCTGGCATTAAAATCCTGCTAACTCAATAGCTTCTTGGATAATGTAATCTCTTTCCTTTCCTGATCATTTCATATCCTCCCAAGGAATGTAATTTTCTGTCCTGCAGAAGTTAGTCATTACTGCAGAAATTGGTGCTAAAAATGTTGTAAAATGTCTTGAGGCCTCGGAAGGAATGTATTAGCACTATATCAGACAGAGCTCCATTGGCACAACATATGGCGCTGTATTTCTCCCTTATTCTAAAAAGAAACTAATTTTACTTTTAACTTCACCATTTGAAACAAGACCTATAAATCATAATAAGTACTAATAAATAATAAAATACAGCCAGATTGTAAGCTCCTTATTTACATTGTTGAGCAATTATTTACATCAGTTGTCCCACGAACTTGTACCGAGTACCTGCTTGCCTTTTGATCGAGGCTTTCAATTTATATCTAAATAATGATGCCCAAATCTCACATCTGTGGAAAGAAAATCTCTCAGGCAAATGCTTGGGATGCTCGTGTATGCATTTCATAATTTCACAGGTGCTCATTAAATAGTCTAAATGATTTTTTTCCCATCTGAATTCCAATTACCATAAATCACTACCATGTAAAAGCAATATGTTTGCATATTACAATTAATTTGAAAATAACTCTCTCAGGACATCAGGAATCAAGAAACTCAGCTAGGAATGTTGATCTAAAAGTGTCTTTTTTTTTTTTTAAATATACTAGGAATGAATACTTTTCCTTTCCTCCACAGTTTCCTCAGCTCCAAGTGTTAACAGCTGAATGACAGCTGTTTCTGCAGTAAGTAGAAGGGGACTCCCTCCAGTGTTCCAAAGGCTCATAAATTGTGGAATACCTCTACTATTTCAATTTTTTTTCTACACATAATGACTCAGGAGCATGTAAAAAATTTGCATACAGCTTAAGAAGGAAAAATTATCAAATTATTCCTACAATAATTGGAATTCCCAGATGTAAAGAGGCCTTAATCCCATAAACATACCATTGAGTTCAACATGATTAGTCACAGGCTTCAGATTATGCATAAATGGAAATATATGTGCATAGAAGCAGAGTTATTGGTTAGTATTTAAGTACTAAAATTTACAGTGATATTTTCATATTTTCTAAATTACTTTTCATCTTTATAACACAAAAAAAAGCAGACTCTGATTTTCACACATATGCTGTTATCAAGGAACATGATAAGAGGGTGCTGCAAAGCTATTGCAGGAGATTTATTTTTGAAGGCTGATCTGTCTATGAAGTCACAGATGTCCCTGAATCGAGCCAAGACAGAAGAGATACATTACCCATATCTTTCCTCCTCCTGGCAACTGTGTATTCACATTATTTTGCCATTTCATAAACAAATACTTTCTGAATGAAAAATAAAAATGAACATGTCTCCTGCTGTCTGTGAATCTAAGACAACACTGAAAATGCTAAATATCAAGGCTACATTTTCCCTCTATCGTAGTGATATGTGGTAGATAAATTTCCAAGTAACTGTCTTAACAACCAGTGATTATTGCTTGGATCCAAAATTTGCCTTGCTTTGCCATATCTTTCCTGTCTACGGAAATTCTCATGAAAGCCAATGACACTACTTAGGGAGAATAATATTTCTAAAATGGAGTTTGGTTGTCAGATTCCAGATTTCGTGTGTTTTGCTAGGAAGAAACCAAACAGGTAAAACTTCAGTCATTCAGTAAGATTGAAAGATCACTTCTTAGAGTACATTATATGAGTCATTGCTTACACGGTGATATTTATACACATCTGAATATCAGACAAAACATTTCCTGGACCCACTGATTTTGGTATTCAGGGAATTAATCTCTTGTTATATTTTTAACACTCTTTGGAAATCATGAGGCTTGTAAATGAAACATGTAAGCATCTGCTCTGGATCTACACTGTATACAGAGATGTTGCTAAAAGGTACAACCCTTTTCTGACACAATTTCTCTTTATTAAAGATTTCAATAGAAAAATATTTTTCTCTAACACAACTATGAAATAGCAGGTGATGTTTTACTGTGTTTCATTTTTTATTTCCTATATTATTGATCACTACTTCTCACTTCTCCTGGCTAGCAGTCTTCCCTCCTTCAACCTGAATCTGCAGTTCGTAGGTCTTCATATACAGAAATAGTTTTATAGTTCCAAAAACAGCATGGCTGAAGCTAAGACACAAGTGAGTTAAAAGTATGCTTACTTCTACAGTGTTATAGTTTTGAAACTTGCTTTATTTTCTGTGATGCATTCCTCTCAAAAACACTTCTGTTCTAATTTTCAACTATTTCAATGGAATTACTTACAGACAAAGAATGTTTGATTTCCAAAAAGTTCCTGGTAGGTAGATACACTAACACACCTTCAACAGCACAAAATAGCTTTCATCCAAAAATATTAATTATCTCTTTCCCTAGGCTCTCTATTCTGTAAAGCAGCTATGCATCAACTACTGTTGAATCTCAACAGCACAATTCAAAGCTTATTAAGTGAGCAGAGTCACTTCCACTGCCTTTTCTGAATCTCGGCCAGAGCTGAATACTCACAATTCCGACTGAAGTTGACAGAATTACAGGAATTGAAACCCTGATCGATCTTCTCTGTTGCCTTTGTAAATTATCTGAATTTTTTCATACTTGTTAAAGCAAAGTATTCTGAATTTTATTTCTTGCTCAGACTTCTTCCTTAAACAACACAGACAAATTGTCTTGGCATGAATGAAGTATGAATAAAATCCACTTTGACTAAGAACAGAAATCAAAAATGTGAGCGAAAACGGGGACAGAATCCTTCTGTCTCTATGTTATGAAGTCAGTAACTGTCCTTTGGAAGGACAAAATAACTCTGCGAAGTTTAATCCTGCCTTATAAATAGGTCTATCCATGCAAAATATTTTGGAGTGCAGCATAGACCAAGTGCCAGCCAGGTAAATGATTGCATCTGGGTTCCAAAGGTGGAGGACGAACGCCTGCCCTGTGCAGTTGTCCAGCTCCGGGAATGGCCACGCAAACAACAGCAGGATGGTGCCTGTGCAAACAGGCGTAGGTAGGGAAAAGTCCTTGTATGATCTACCATGAAGAGAAGAGGATCTCCTGCTGTACAAGTGCTCGTCTGTGGGATTTTATTGGTAGCAGATAGGGTAAGACTAAACAGAAGAAAAGTTGGGGCTCAGAATACTCCAATAAATGTCTAAACTGAAAAATAATTGTAAAGAGGAATGATAAGCATCACTGAATTCGTGGGTTTAATTGTCTTGCAGCTGATTACCTGGAGATTTACAGAATGGCTGTCCCATTTCAAATGAGAACTGAAACAATCTCTCCCTTTCCAAAAGATATTTACATATTGACAAAATACTTCATCTAAATCTTTCTAATTAACCAATTAATTCAAGGTCTCTATGCCTCCTTACTACGAAGTAATAAAAGATGAATGGAACTTTTCAAGGGGCAGAGAAGATTCATTTATTTTCTTTCCTAACACCCTCTTTGATCTCATTTCTAAGGCTGAAGAACAGCAGCCTAACCAAAGACTTGTGCTTAGTGTTTTATTCTCTACTCATTGCTCATATTTTTTAAGGTGATTAAAGATTATGCACACCAATACAAATAAAGCCCACAGCACATTCATTATACCACTTGTTTTAGCAAGCTGATTTCTAGCCAAATGAGATTCTGGTATCTTTGTCACCAGTTACTTTAAACTCTGGAAATGAATATCTCATTTATGAAAAGATGAAGCAGTTATAGGAACAGCTGTAATATCATAAACATAGTATAGCAAGTGATATTAAGCCATAAAATTAATCTGTGCTGGCAAGCGTCCAACCTGCAGACAACTTCATTGTTTCGTTTATACTTAACCAAAAGTTGTCATAGTTCAATATAAAAAAAGATTGAACAAATAAATTCATAAGCAGATACAACTGGAGCCAAATCCTAATTGGAGAATACATTTTCTGTGTATTATCACATACGCTACAAAGGTTCTCCTATGCACTTAACCTCAGGTCAGGCAGATTAGTGTGAGAAGTGACATGCCCAAGCCTTTAGACATAGTTAGATTTTTTTTCTTTTTAATGGCAAAATGTCTTAAGAAGACCAGTATTAGATGGAAGCATCTGTGTAGGATGGTTTTAGCAACAGCTGTCACTTGACTAGACTTTTAGTCTGGCAGGTGGATTTAATTGCTAGCTAATACTCTTTATTCTTCTTATTATTCTAAATGGGCTTATTTATATTATTACTATAAACAACACTTATGGTAGGTGATAAGATAGCAGCTGAACATGACTTAAGTCGCTGACTCTCAAACACTATTTCTGTTAGAATCCTTTATACACCTTTATTGTGAACATGAATTGAACTGACCTTACACTCATTATTTACTTTCTGTTTGAAGGCCTCTGTGCAGGAGAAAGCAGCGTCTGCTTTGTGTAAGGCAGGCCTATCAAGCAACAGGATGCCAAAGCAAGCTGATCTCTACACAGATCACTGCAGATGTGTTCACACATCCGCAAATGATTGCGCTAACAGGGGAATATGTTAAACGATCTGCCAGCTGAGCTGTTGCACCTCCCCAAGTCTATGCCCTCTTTCGTACTAAAACACATCTGCTTAGGCCACCACGCACCAGTCACAGCTGGAGAAGGCCACTAAAATCGCTGGTTACCGCAACTCACGTAAAGGCACCTTGCTAAACCACTCCGTCTCGGAGCAGCATGCTCACAGGATCACAATCAATCTCAGTACAGTCAAAAGACAATTTGAAATAATCAGTGGACATTTGTTTGTCTGGCTTATTCAGGCTTAGTTCAACAGAAATAATGCAAAACCTGCTCTCCACTACATCACCTCTGAATGGCTCCACAGTCTAAATGTTTGGCTAACTTTTCTCACAGTTCAAGTGGAAGATGAAGTTAAGTGAATATTTAATTTGTAAAGGTAGAAGAAATAACCTTATGGAGGCAGAACAGGCGTAGATGTCTCCAGCAATAACTAGTTTGGTACTGTCCAGTGAGAGCAAAAGTAAGAGATGAAAGGAAATGCAGAATGCCACACAAACCACCGCACATGAACTCTGCACTGACATGCACAGGTACAAAAGTGTGTATCATAAACATAACAATGTATTTGTTTTATCTCAACATTTTAGTAATAACTATTATTTTAAAATACAGAAAACTTCAGCTTTCTCTGGTCTTTATGCTCCATTTGCTTCGTATCTTCAACGCCTGGGTGACGGACATGAGGCAGGAGGTATGTTCTGCCGCTCTTACACAATAAAGTATCCCTGCACAAATCTAAGACTGACCTTGGCATGACACTGCTGGTGTGAAAACTTAAATAATGCCAGAGAACTATTTCTATACATAATACTAAAAGTGTGATAATACGGAGATCAAGATCAAGGAAAACCTGTAATAGCAGATGGCTATCCTAGGAGATGCATCCTAAGAAAAACAACTAAACTGTGGATGACTCTTTGACAGGTAAGAAGCAACCAAGTCCTTATTTCGGGCCTCAAGAGGACAAAACCATTTGGAAATTCTTTCATTTTTATGGTGACTCCTTTTTTTTTTAAACCAAGCTCACGTGCACAGCAAAGCCCTCAGAGATGCTGTCAGCCACATCCTTTTCCCATGTCATAGAAAAAGTTAAATGGGGACATTAAGAATATTTTGGCAGTTCTGCTTGTTCAAACAACTCCAAAGCACTGCAGGTTCACGTCAGTAATCCCCACAAGGGCTGCACGCTGAATCCCCACAGCAAGGACACCAACCGGAGTGGCTCTTGCCCAACTCGGGCTCCAGGACGGCTCCAGTACAGACCCTTATTTCGTTATTTCAGAGCTCCCAGAGCCTGCTGCTCTTCGCACTGGATCTCGTCTCGCTCTGGGTGCTTCCGAAGGGAACCCGCCGCAGCGCTGACCGACACCGGCTGTGCAAGGGCCCGGTGGGGCGGCGGGTGAGGGGAGCCCTGCTCTTGGCTGGAGACCCGGGGTGGCCATGCACCGTGAACCGCTCCTGCGCCAGCAAACTGCCCTGCGCAGAAAGGTCTTTTTGTTTGATTTGGGGGTTCTTTTTGTGGGGAACCCCTCGGCTCCCCCTCTCCCTTACTCCTCAGTAAGGGGGGCACGTTGCCCAGACGGCGGCCGTCCCCCCCCCCGGCACGGCTGGTCCCCACCGCCGGCAGGCCTCGGCTCCCCGCCAGGGAGGGCCCGCCTGGGCGCCCGGCGGCCGTTCCCCTCACACCCCCCCGGCGCCGGCCATCCAGGCGGCTGAGGCGGGAGCGACACCGCCTCCGTGCGCCAGCGGGCTCGGCCAATGGCGGACAGACCCCCCGCACCGCAGAGGCAGCCCCGCCGAG
>Ga0065711_1045124_pt1 | contig 13673 bp, 6 predicted proteins | sample Hoacrofraction12_FD_59098 | JGI IMG/M metagenome (GOLD analysis project Ga0065711, IMG submission 59098) | Hoatzin crop microbial communities from Cojedes, Venezuela - Epithelial fraction 12 v2 (version 2) | ecosystem: Host-associated > Birds > Digestive system > Esophagus > Crop | place... | reverse complement strand
GCCTCAGCTTAAACCTGTCTGGTTCCTATTCTTGAATCTTATTACTGCCTCAAATTTCATTCACTTAGAAAGGATTTTGGATCAATTAAGAAAAATTAAATGATCAATTAAAAAAGCGAAGTACACCAGGGAAGTTCTTGCTAGGTTTTTGCTTCTCACTCTCTTTAGCGTAAGCTTTTAGAGGCAATCTGCCCTCAGCTGTTGTAACTGTGGCTGAGAAACACTGGTATTTCCAGTCTTTTCTTCCCCCCTTGGTGTTTTTCTCCTTTTAAAAGAGAGTTGTTGCTTCTCAAACTCAGTACCAAGCTAAGCAGCAAACGAGGCCAAGGCTGCTCAGCTGAAGCGTCAGCCCTCGAGGTTTCCCATGTCTCCGTCCGCACCCAGGCATGTTTGCGGTTGCCTTACTTCGTGCCTTCTGCCAGCTCCGCCAGCCTCTACCGTGAGAGGCTGCGACGCAGAGTCCACTGCAGCTGCCAGCACACGGCAAAAACGCCTCCGTTATTTCTGCACATTCATTGCTGACGCTTGTGTTGACCACAGAAACTACCCGAAGTGTTCTGCTGCTACTTGCAGCTGGACGCTTCTTGCCATCACTCTCCAGTGGCGCAGCTTTGCAGACCGCTTAACTGAGGAAACCAGTGTGCAGACACAGCCCCTCCCAGCAAGAGGGGAAGGGCAAAGCCTGGGTGACAACTGCTGCAAGCTTTAGGGCTAAAGCAGGGACAGACAATTCATGGTTTGTCTCCAACTTTGATATAAATAGATGTATTTTTATCTGGCAAATAAAAATATGCACCATTTTTTCCAAAGAGAAGAAAGTTCCATTATCTGTGTTTTGCACATTTAGACATTACGTGAAGCTCAAAACGTTCCCAGAAAATACTCTGCAACAGACACATCTTTTCTGCTCTCAAATTACTCTAGGAAGAGTGCTTTTCAGACAGTTAACATTTAATATGAATGCAGCAACCGTACTTTTACATGTTAGGACAGGGGGCAGGCCCTATTGCTGATGCAGCTTAATTCTAGAACCCGTAGAAGCTCACCGAATGCACAAACTGAGATACTAATGAGTGGAAGAACACGATAATGTATCTAGGATTAAAGCTCAAGATCTGAAACGCACTCAAAAGACTACAGAAAACAAACTCCACAAAAATTCAAATAATTGTTTCTCTCTGATACAGGCACTAAGAAGTGAATAGTACCAGTCAGTGAAAGACACCGGGAATCAATATTCTCTCAAGAAAATGCATTATGCACCAAAAATATAGAATAAAGCCACATAGCATCAAAAGGATCAGGGAAGACAATCGATAGTTTTGACAAAAATGATGACAACATGTAACACGCACAATGTATGCAGACGTCCCTAGGAAGCTTTATATATGCCATATATATTTCAAAGTACACACAAACTGCCTGTTGGGCAGGTTGAGAAAATAGGAATACATCTGGGGAAGGTCACCAAGAAAAAAAACGCACAGGAAAACAAGAGTTATTTACATTCAATAATTCAGTAGCCTTTAACGTCTCTATATACATACAGACTCTTTCTATATATGTACAGACTGTGATGGGATCCGAACGAAGCTTATTCCAAACGCAAAATACAAAAGCCCCTTGATGATTCCCTTGGCAAATGTCCACAGGTTGCAGAGCTTTCTCCATTTACAAAGCAGATCCTACACGCCGAGCAGACAGCCAGCATCTCCGGGGAACCTGCAGTCCTGCCCAGAGGTGCGTGTTCCCAACGTCCACACGGCCATGGGAAACGAAGTGAAAACTTGCTGTGCAGAGGAGGGTTTTAGGGGGTCAGAATCGCATTTACTGTGTCAGACGTATCTTCAGTATGAAACTGGTTAACAAGTCAAACTGGAGTTGCTGTCAAGGGACAGTTTAAAAGAGAAAAAGCCAAATTTGATCCCTTCAATTCCCAAGTCAACTTAAAATGTGGATCTTCCCCCTCTACAGCATGCTTCCAGAACTCACGCAGTGCAGCCATTACTACCACTTTACACTGAGCTTTGCTCCTGTTATCAGAGACAACTATCCTTTATAAATTTTACATCCGTTGCAGCTGGCGATTTACACAAAGCAGATCAATGCCCCACAAGCAGCAAAAATAGAGACCATTCTCGCCTCGCAATTTATATGACGTGACAATCGGTCTCTCCTTTTTCCTCCCTGTAAGGATGTTTGTCTTACGGGCAGTGCTGCAAGAAGATTATAGAACCACAAAGGTTGGAAAAGACCTCTAAGATCATCAAGTCCCTTTTCTCCCCCAACCTTTATCAGCAGCTCATGCAAGAAACAAACTACTACCAAAAAAACACACCTGGACCTCCGAGCACAAATTTTCAAGAGAAAATGTTTTTTGTAGCTCGAAGGCTCCTGTTTTTTATCGATGTTAACCTTTAAGATGTTGTAACACTCCAGAGCTGTGGCTGCAGATGTGTTAGTAACCGAGTAACAAAGCCAAGGCATGGACGGCGGCAAGCAGCAGAGCACAGGCAAAGGAGAACAAGTGGGGGAACAGATTTCTGGAATGGGAACAGTTCTTAAGGATCTTTAAGTGTTAGGTGTGGGTGGGTTTTCTCTCCTCCAGGGGACGTCAGTCCATGGGAAGTTTAAGAGGGTGTGAGTGAACAGCATACGCTACAAACTCCTGAAATAGCCTAGTATGGCTTGGGTATCAATACAGAGAATGTCCAATTCAATATTTGCTCATTCCACCAACCAACACTGGCACAACAGGCTCAGTAGAGCACTTAGCAACAGAAGAGTATTTAAATAATGACTTTTAAAAAAAAAAATAAAAAAAAAATCATTATTTGTGAAGCTACCACTTCCAGAACCATCCTACTGAGCGTTAAGATCTAAAATACTATGTTACCATCTCAGATGGTAGAAGTTTCTACATTAAATAATACTACTACTAATTAAAAAACCCCAGTGAAGTCCACACACAGCTTGCTGTTACTAGCAGTTCAGTTCACTATCTGTTGCAGTAGTAATTTGTCAGCATACTCTTCAAAATCTCACTACTTTTCCAGGAATGGATGCCAAACCCATCCAATGGCGGGTACGGAACACACGAACATCCTCCCCCACACCCTGGCTGTGGTCTAGCTTTCCAAGGCACATTGCAGCACTCGGGCAAGCTCCCCTGTACTGCCAGACGATTAAAACACTCGTGAACACCTACCGCCTGCATTGCAAGCACTTTACAGACCCGCAGCAGGCACTACGGCAACAGGCAGCATGCCGGCTTATTCTGGATCTGGATCTACATTCCCAGTCAGTCTCAGCATGCGCCAAGGATTCGTCCCTTTGACCATTTCGGACCAGGAGCAGAGGGCAGCAGGCAGGCTTCCTTCCCCGCGCAGGGGTGCCGGCACAGGCAGGGTTAACAGAACCTGAAGTGAAATAATCTACGTAAGGGAACTCACTTCAGCTTGAAGCTGTGGAACTTCTGGCGCCGTTACTTACGGAAAAGCTCTTTACGACACTTGAATCTGGCTCACGGAGCATTTACAGGAGTGACACGCGCTACAGTGGATTACTGCTGGTGAGCTGTACTTAAAACATGCATCAAGGTTTAAACACAGTTGATGTCTCGCCTCATTAATGAGTTCAGCTGAAATCTGGACTGCAAGACAGAAGCCAGGTTAAAGCAGACCGGAACATGCCAAGTCCTGTCGAATTCCAATTGTACAGACTTGTTAGTTTTTTTGGAAGACAGCGATTGCCTAAACAAGACTCCACTTCTTGTTAGTACAATAACTTTTATTTGACATCTACAAGATCATTATCTTGTAGGCTTTTTGGACAGGTTTATACAATCTCAATTTTTCAATAGTGCAACCTGTGCAAGCAAGAAATGACAAACATTGTCCTTCACTTTCTTATAAACATCTACTATTATAGGCAAAACAAAACTTACCCATATTATAGATAAGTGACTATTCACATTTGTACATTACAATTTCTTTTAAACAGCTCCAGATAAACTCTACAATGTCTTACAACATATTAAACAGTATTCAAGTTACTGGGTAACAGAAACAGCACATACAGCGGAACCCTCAAGTGTTTCCCATTCTCTAATTTACAGCTCAAGTAAGGTTTCATCTTACAAGTGACAAATTAAATTACATTAATGAAGTAAAAAATATAAGATTGTATGCGAGATGGAAGTGAATTTGCACTTAAGTTTCCATAACCACCTCGGATTAAGGAAATGCTTCAATTTAAGGAAAACAGGCATCCAGCCATCTTTGCAGTACACATTAGGAATACCATTAATACATTAAAAATGAACTAACTTTAATTTAAGATGTTTATCACAAAAAGAACATGTTGTAGACTCAAATATATAACCCCCAGGAGAGAACCAGAAAAAATGCAACACCTGGGTATAAACACTATAAAAATGCAATAACCAATGCTGTACAACTAAGATTGTGTTTCTCTCTGAATTCCTGTCTCGTGTGTTTATCCTGTCCATGCCCGTTTCCAAAGACATGCACTGTCAAACAGAAACTGGGAAGGAACCTGAATGCATGATGTGCAATCTCGAGGTTTCATGCTTTTATAAACTCATAAATCGAAGAGAAAAACCCAATATATATTTTCTATATATATACTCAATACATGCATTCAAGGATATCTCCCACAGCAATGGCATCGATGCACTGCGTTAAACCCTGAGCACTGTATGACAAGATAAAAATAAAGCCTGCTTGGGGATTTTCAAGCATTTTCAAACAAATTGTGGTTTGTAGCTTAAAAGGCCAAAAGTAAAAGCAAACAGGAAGCACTACAGAGAGCATAAGGAAAGACAGATGCACCACCATAAACAACTGCTGGCTTTCAGTTCTACCAACCTTTTTAGATCTCTTTATTCCCAAAGTATTGGAGAGCACACAACTGAACTGAAAAAGTTATATTTCTTTGGAATCTGTCCCTGATTTTTATGCAAGTGATATGCTTTTACAGCCTTTTCCTCAAACACCAAAGTCAACACCTGTAGTTTGTCCTGTTATGCGTTGTTGAAATTGGTGATGCTTTGCGGGTGATGCTGCTGCCATATCTGCTGCTGCTGGACTGCAAGCTGCTGAGACTGGTCTGACGTTGACAGGAGGTTTACAAGGGGCGATACGCAATTTGCAGGAATGATCAAACCTGAAAACAGCAACAAATCGATTGTTTCATAAGTGTGCAAACAATTTGTTCGTTAAACCTCAACCTGATGATTCCACCAGTTAATTTATGCAACAGTCAGCGACCATTTCCAATGCCAAGTCTCATCAAGCACAGCTACAAGTTCCGCTTCCCAGCAAGAGGTTTGTCTTCAACAGTCACTAGATCCTTTAGGTCATGGCGCAACACAAAGTTGCCCTTTTGCCCCCGAACACAAGTTTTATTCTTATGTTGCCTGCTGCCCCGTAAAACCAGAACTCAGCTATTTTTGCTTTTCTAGTCTCACAGAGGTTACAACACCATGAAAGTCTGCAACATGAAAAACCTCGTTTCAACATCTTAGAAAACTGTTACTAGAGTAGGAGCTGTCATGACATCGCACAGCCACAGGAAGCCCGCGTTTGAAAAAAAAAAATACGGAGATTTCAGCCTCTGAGATACCTGCTACGAGGGCTTCACTAAGAGGTTTAGGGACAAGAAGTGATAATCATCTTGAAGTCATTCTAAACCATTGATTACATACGACTTCCAGTAGCTCAAAACCCACAAAAACAATCACTTCAAGGGCTTATTCTTTGCCAAAGTGGGCAAAAAGTGGAGCCCTTATGGTTTCAAAGGTAGCTTGGCTCGAACAGGCCAAATACAACATTTCTGTTCCCAGTAAATTGGAAGAACTCAGAGAATAAATGTTCCAAAGCCTGGCTGAAAAAAAATTCTCTATTCTTTAACTCGACTCAAAACAGTGTTTGTACTACAATACAGATTGCAAGCGTTGTATTTCTGCCCCTCCCCAACGTACATCCCGACAAGCCTTTTCTCTCATAAGCATCTTTATAGAGCTTCCTATGTGACTCTCAACACAGACTGACTTCTAAGTTACAACTACTCTCTACTTCAAGATGGAAATAAAATGACAGACAAGGCACTTACCTACGATCCTCTGCCCATCTTCTGTTCTTAGACGAACTATTTGCATTTTCACATTTGTACCACTCACAGAGGCTAGAACGCCTTCTACTTTTGTCCAGACGCTCAATACTGAACCACACAAGACATAGTACGTTCGACAGCGGAGTCCCACTTCACAAACTAATCCCAAGCCTGCCTTCTTACAATTGCCTCTCCTACAGTATGGAGAGAAAAAAAAGGTTTCAGAAGAGTTCTGCGAACAAAGTATCCAATTCCATTAATGACAAGCCTTGAAGTTATTTAACCTGTATTCAGAGTTGAGCAAGGCCTGCAAGTATGCTGCAAGGGAAGGATGCCTTATCCACAGCACACCTCCAACGGTAAAGCTGGGAGAAGTGCTGGCCTGTTTAGGACTGCATCTTCAAAATGTACAGACAGAGCTTTAAAGTCAAAGATACCACTCACTTCGATCACCTGAGACCAGAATACGTTACACATGAAACTGCTATCTGATCAGCGTGTTTCAAAAGCTCCAGTATTAATCTGAAATGTCTACCAGTTATGCTGTTTCTCAGGAGTTAAGACATCAGCTGCTGAGTTCAGACACAGAAGAGCCAGCACAAGCACAGCTGTTTCTGACATCTAGCTCATCTCTACGTGAAGTATTCCTCCCCCCCAGTAACATCTGAACTATCCTACCACAATAATAATCAGATCAAGACCCTTGAAGCACAAGCCACTCCCAGGCCATTCTACTTCTCCTGGAGTGCAATGGATACGTCAGCATTCATCTGACACATTACAACTTCAAGGGCAAGTGCAAAGCTTCATGTTGCCACTCAAAGGCTGGGTCATTTCACTGGTCATGGGACAATTCTTCTTCAGCAAGAAACACAAGATTTCACATGAGGAACAGAAGAATAAAAGTAGTGATAAACCAATTTACATAAACAGTTTAAGTTAAAGCATCTATGTGCATACAAATACTAACCAGTAAGCATGGGTGCAGGTGTCTGCAGAAGAATTGTACTGCTCTAACCAGTGCGGCAGGGCATCTTCAGAAGGTACCTGGAAAAGTCATCCAAAGTGGGAATAATAATCATCAAGTAAAACACATCAAGACTTGCATAGAACAAAAAAAAGCAATTTGGTCATTGCTACAAGAAAAGATGGAGCACTGACTGACGGTGACGAGAGGTACATTATTCTGTCATTTCAGGCTATGCCAGGGAAATGCAATCTCAAAGGATGAGCAAAATGCTTGAACATAGCAGAACCTCAGCAACAAGAGCAGCAGAGCCTCAGAGCTTTTCCAGTAATCAACCTGATCTCAGAGTTTCCTCAAGTTTTAGAACAATTTTATGGTGTCAAATTTGGAAGAAGTGTTAGATACCTTACCAGTCTCTAAACAAAATTATCCATTACAGTATTTAAAGTGTCATCAGCAAACAGCTGAAGCTTCAGAATTGTTACTTAGAATACACTGCACACAGCTGCTTATTTAAGAGCACGTTTGTACACCTTACATAGAAGACAGACTTTTCCTCGCTAGTCCTGAAAACCCCCTCATTTTCTATTACCACACCACAGATTATTTATAGTCAGAAAGCTTTGGATATAGGAATGCAGAAACCATGTGGATTCCATTAAAAAGACCCAAATACAAGCTCTGCTCTGGAAAAATAAGCCTAGTTTCTGACTTGCTAGAATTACACACAAATACCAGAAAAAAAGGTCCTTATCACTCTTATCCAATTTTTCTAAGTTTAAAACTAGCATAATTTTATGGGTTACCTTCTTGTATTTCTTTTTCAGGTCTGCACATGTTTCTAGCTTGAGTTGTTTCCCAGTATTTGGTCTGTATACTAAAAAAAGCTTCTTTTTAGGATTCACTTCTTTTACGAGAATAGCGGTTTTCTTGTTATTTCTGATCTGGAAAAGAAAGACAAACCAAAAACTTTAAGTTTAAATATGCTGACAGTATCTACCCGAGGTGATTCCATACTCTGCTCTTCACAGAGTAACAGCGCGCACGTGTGTGTACAGTAACACAAGCAGTAAGGACACCTTTAGAAGACAGTATCCTTAATCCACATTAACCTCACAACTTCTCTTTAAAGTGAAAGCATCTTGTTTCTTGATGCAGGTTTAAATAAGAGTTATTAATTTGGGCTCACATTCCTACCAGAAAACATCCCGAGCAGCTAAAAAGCTTCATCCTTAAGACTTGGAAACAAACTTATGTAACATGAGTTTTAATGTAAGATTGAAAGCATTTTGCAGAACTGAACAGTAGTCCATTTGAACAGTAATTTTTCACAGGAGACAGTGTATTTGGTTAGCCCCCCGCCCCCCCACATTTCGCTAAAGAGACAGACAAGCTTACCTGTAGTGATAAATAAAATCCATCATCTGGACCTGTCTGTTCTGCCCAGATCTTCGTTGCTTCATCCCAAGACATTCCTCGCTCCACACTGATCTAGAAGAGAGCCACGCAGTGGTACGCGAATGGGAACAGGCTTTAGGGCCGCTACAGACACAGGAACTAAAGAACCACAGAGCCAAATACTGCCCAGTGACAGGCCTGGAACCTGCCTCACTCAGCACATGCTTAGCCAGTTGCCACATTTTACAAATTTGCTGGTAAGTAAGTTTTATTAGTTCAAAGAAAGATACAGAATTAACTTACTGTGTAGAGTTCTACATGTCCGGAGGTAGAATATCCGGGAGTTAAAAACTTCTTCACGTCTGCCTTCCTTACCTTCTCATCCCCAGAGCCCAAATCTTAAAAGGAAAGGACAGAGTTACTCTGCTTGGTCTGTTCTTACTGAAGTACAAGAGTACTGAAAAATTGCTTTACTCACCTAAGATGCCCATATCGTATCTTCCATTCTTTTTAGCATTTTGAATAACTGCATTTAATGTGTCAGAAAAGTACTGGAATAAAGCATTCTGCTGATGTACTTCCATACCAAGAATTCTATTCAGAAATTTCCCTATATTGTTATAATCTTAAAAAAAAGAAAAAAAGAAATACACATATTAGGTCAACAAAGATTAAATCTGATGACAACAAGCTCTCAATCAGTATTCAAATAGTCTCAAGAAGACTACTTAAAGCCATCCTTTCAGAAATGAGGAAAACATTCTGAAGTTCTCTAAAAAAGTCCCTTTTTAGATAGTTATAACTTCAGTTCTGCTGCTAGGAATCTAGTATCACGATATATGATATTCCTAGTGACACTCTAAAGATACACGGAACACAGAAATACCTTTATCAAGCGTCAGTATTCCAGATCTGTCTTCTACATTTATCAAGCCTACGCCAATCAATCCCTGACGAACATCTAGGAAAAAGAAGTTAAATCATAGCTACTTTGCCATCTAAAAATAAACCAGTGAAGTACCAGCTGCTTTAGCAATCTTGTTTCAGGATCCACTTTCAAAACTTCCAGCACCCCTCAAAATACATTACCTACAATTTCTACCCAACACATCAATAAGCAAGGCAGAACTCTGCCTTCTGTCCTTCCAGGAAGCACAGGCAGGGAAAACTACTAACAGCACTATACATGAGCCCAGAGGGGAACAACATATTGCAACAGATAACGGGAACATGAAGTTAGAGAACTGTACGTAATACTTTGGCCCAACAGATATAGAACATGCCTTATATTGAGACAGTTTACAGATCTTGGTTCATACGTGAACTTCAACATTCAAGTAACATGCATAGGAATAACACCCAGCCAGAGCCCAGCTGAGCCAGCTGATTGTTTTAAATAGTAACAATGTTTTCTAGCTCTAAAATTACTTGCGTTTTCTGCACACTAGAGAATGATCAAAAGGTAACTATTACATCCAGTGAATTACACTTACCTTTGAAGAAGTCTCCAGGAAAATCAGGAGGCGGTGAGACCATTGGAGAGTCCAAGTTCACAATGGATTTCATAACAATCTCCAAAGCGTTTCTGCCATACTGCGTCAGAAAAAGAAAGTCGCTCTAACAATGTGATCTGCTGTTTGTGCCTCAGCCCCAAGCGCACATGGTTTAACAAGCATTTGTAATTCACAAGAAAAAGTTTTTCTCTGCAATAAAGGGAACTAATTATTAGCTTTTCAACTATGAACTACACTATATCAACAGCCCAGTCTTCATTTCTAATTAGACTTGCCAAATTCATGTCAGTCGTGACTGAAAGGACACATACCATTTACTTAAGACTCTGACTGTTAGCAAATGCAGAAAAGCAATTTACACACATATTTGTGTTCCACATAGCTTTGCAAACAGAATTAAGACTGTTTACTGGCTGTCTCAGAAAGAGGCGTCCTGCCAGAAAGCAATACAGTCAAAAGTAAAGCACTTCACAGGAGACAGAAGAAATCCTTCCTCAACAGGTCAATTTGTAGAGCAAGAACCACAGCATGAGCTTTCAAACAGGAACAGAACCGTCACCTTGTTGTCAAAATTGAATCTGCTGAGGTCTCGAGTTTCTGTAGCCCGTCTGTCACCATGGGTGAGGGCTCCCTGTTAAGACACACCTTTGTAATTAAATCAAATTCCAAGAAAAAGGAATTTAAGTTGTATTTTCTCAAATGAAGGATCAGACTTCTCGAAACAATCTTACCAAGCTCTCCAGTCTTTTTGCAACTATAGATGCAAATCTTTGCTCGCCTGCCAATTCCGAAATCAGGAACACGTACTCTGGAGCAGTCACTTGGTTGGATCTATGAGTTCTTCCTGGATAATTAAGTAGAAGCACATATGTTAAACAATTCTACTTCACTGAACATTTCTAATAAACTGAATTGTGAAGAGTAAAAAACAAGCTAGAACTTAGTCCTGATGAAAATTAGTTCCTGCTGTAGTCAGCCAATACAATGTAGTACACGAACGCTCTACAATTGTGGCAACTTTCATAAAGACGCTTGATAGATGAAAAAACCCTAAGCTGCAGCCTAAGTTTGTTTGCTAGGTTTCTTTCAAAACTTTTAAGACTATTTGCTATGACTATAAAGCTGATTCTGTTCACGAGCAAAGGACATTGAAAGGGTCCTTAAGAGGTTGCTTAGTCAATCATATTTTCCATGAATTAGCAGTAAGTTCTATTAGTATTACCGAGTTTGCTAGGGGAAGGATACAAAAGAGTTATTTACCAAACTGCTGTATTGCTCTGTCAGCGCTCCACGGCAACTCCAGAGTCATGTGAACTCTCCGTCTCTGATTCTTAGCTCGACGGTCTGCTTGCAATGATATACCAGAGCTGGCAGCCTCCGAGATTATGGCAATGTTCTTTTATTAAGAAAGGAGTTAGTTAGCAATAAATCCAAGATCAAGCCTCAGTTTTCAGTTTCTAAAAAAACTTTGATTTTACTATTAATACTAACATGTGTCCAGAATGGTTTCACTGTTCTTTGGTCTTCCTATTGCAAGAAGGGGGGCGAGGGGAGAAAAAGTATGGCGCGCTCTCAGAGTTAGAAATACTAAGGCTTTTTTTTGTTTGTTTGTTTTTTGTTTTTGAGTGAAAGGAGTGGTTTTCGCTTTGCTTTTCAGCAACGCCTGCCTGTGCAGATGAAGGCAGGCAGTATGCTGCAGTCCTGCCATTCCAAAGGGCAGGTGTCTCTGATGTTGGCCTGCACAGGAAGAGGGACACAGCAGAGGGACACAGGGAGGCTTGCTCCAATAGCAAGCAGCACAGAGAAGACAAAAAGTTGCTGCCAATACTGTATAAGGAAGAGGATACGGCCATTCTAGTATCTGAATGCATGCGCCTTGAAAGAATGTAAATGTTTAGACTGTGCGCAAGTGACTAACAGGAACATGAGTATTTACTCTTAAGTGTAAAAACAGGCCACAGAAGTTCCACACAACAGCTATGCTTACTTGATTTGCCCTCTTGTGGTAGCTCGTCCCAAACGAACCACAGGGAAGTTGTTTGGATTTTTCCCCCTCCTTATCAGCTTCAATTCTACCATTATCCCTGTCTGTATTTTCTTTCAGAGTGCAACATAAAGGACAAAAGCTATCACTCCCCCCGAGCATTACTTTCCCAACCTTGTTAAGGTAAACAACCTCCAGCTTCTCCCTTCAGCCTCTCACTGAAAGTTTTTTCATACCAAGTTAAGCAGCAGTTTTCCCCGTTTCTCAATTTCATTATTTCCTCTTGGAAGCAGAGGTACACAGTAATCCAGATAAAGGTATCGCAAAGATGTGGAGGGTTTATCTGCCTATTAAACATCTGTTGATTTTACGAGACCAGCTTCAAGGTGCTAGCTTCCAGTCTGGCACACCTCTTTAGCACAGGCCTCTGCAGCCACCCAAACTACAGCCTGACCTTCAAAGCACGCTGCAGCCACATATTAGGACTACTGAACATACTGGTTTGAAAACCAAAACACACAGCAGTGAATAGAAAACGCTTTCTAACCAGTACTTATGTGCCTAAAAAGTCACTGTGGGTAATGGCAGAGCCACAACGCTAATAACTTAGTGTTACTATGGCATCTGGCAAGTTTTTCTAAGTTGTATCTCTTCAAGGACTACCTTATCTCCATCCATGAACCTCTGCTTTTCCGTGATGTTGAGAATTTCAACGGGCACATCAAGTTCAGATCTTGACTCGTAAGATATGCTGCCATCATCATTGCTTACAACTCTCCCTTTGCGGCCTGTCATCTTTAAAAATGAAAAGGAATACAAGCTCATTATGGCAATACCAGAATTATTACATGACCAAAAACTTCAAGCTATGGTGCTATCTATTCACATACCAACCTTAAAATAGATTAGGTAATTTACTCCAGCCGCAAAACTACATTAGAAAACCTGGATTATTTTTTGGTTGATGCCATTATCTGCTACGTAGAACATATATTTTGAGGTAACGCAGGAAATAAAAAGCATAACAAAGCATATTTATGTAGAAATGACACAGTATTATACTACTGTCCATACACGATTTACGAAGAGTACTAAGCAAATAAACTAAACTGACAGCTGAGACTGTCACCAATTTTAACAGGGCCTTTCAAATCGCAATGATGTTTCTGCTTGATACAGACAGGTAGCTTACTGAGGACATGATGAAGAGTTAGAATGTACCCTCAGCAAGTTTGCTGATGACACCAGACTGGGAGGAGTGGTAGATACACCAGAAGGCTGTGCTGCCATTCAGCGTGACCTGGACAGGCTGGAAAGTTGGGCACAGAGGAACCTGATGAGGTTCAACAAAGGCAAATGCAGGGTCCTGCACCTGGGGAGGAACAACCCCATGCACCAGTACAGACTTGGGGTGGACCTGCTGGAGAGCAGCTCTGTAGAGAGGGACCTGGGTGTCCTGGTGGATGACAGGTTAACCATGAGCCAGTAGTGTGCCCTGGCTGACAAGAAAGCCAATGGGATCCTGGGGTGCATTAAGAAGAGTGTGGCAAGCAGGTCGAGGGAGGTTTTCCTTCCCCTCTACACTGCCCTGGTGAGGCCTCATCTGGAGTACTGTGTCCAGTTCTGGGCTCCCCAGTTCAAGAAAGATGAAGAGCTACTGGAGAGAGTCCAGCGG
>Ga0065711_1008003_pt1 | contig 13674 bp, 15 predicted proteins | sample Hoacrofraction12_FD_59098 | JGI IMG/M metagenome (GOLD analysis project Ga0065711, IMG submission 59098) | Hoatzin crop microbial communities from Cojedes, Venezuela - Epithelial fraction 12 v2 (version 2) | ecosystem: Host-associated > Birds > Digestive system > Esophagus > Crop | place... | reverse complement strand
CCCCCCCCCCGCAGTTGGCTGGAGTGAGGTTATAGGTCAAAGTAGAGAAGGCCATGAGCCTTCACTCCCTGTTGTAAGGTTAAACTTTTACTGGCTGTGTGTGACCATAATCTATAATGCTGTTCTTGATCTGGGGAAGTAGGTCCAAGTCACTGGAGTAGAGATTGCTGAGATATTTGATGGTATGGCTTAGGAAGAACTCCTGGAGGGTAAGCAGCTCCTGTTAGCAGGTTTTTCCTTGACTTTTCCTCCCCTGTACCTTGGTGAAGCTCTCAGCAGGAATCCAGGCTACATCAAGCTACGTAAGATCCGAGCTGCTCAAAACATCTCAAAAACGGTGAGCAATGAGGCACAGAACTTGCACGGTCCTTCTGCAGTCCGTGTGCTGCCCTCCCAGCCCAGTGGCCACATGATGAATTTAAGGCGAATGTGACCTGCCCTGTTGCGATCTTTGTTCCTGCCCAGCCCTTCTCTGCTTAAGTTGAGCTTAAGGTTTAGCTTGCAATGATCGGCAATTAGATATGAGGCTAGGAGTTCATGCCCTCCATATGACAAGGCCAGATCCACAGCAAATTCCATCACCCACTGCTCAGCTGCAGCCACCAAAAGCTCCTGGTTTGCTGCAGGCTGAGAAAAGGGAACAGTGTGGGATCAAAGGTCTGCCTGACAGGGAGACAGAGTGAGCACTTCTTTTAGAAAGTCTGATGGCACTGGGATGGGAAGTCGCGAAGTTAGAGTTGTTTTGGGGAGCTGAATTGATGCAACTGAGAGTAAAAGCTGAAGCAAGTAAAACAAGAGTGCTGTATCTGGAGGGGGAGATAGGTTCTTTATTCGTGCGATTCCACGTGCATTTATATTCCTTTATGCCATCTCTGTAATGTGTTTCTTTTTCAGATTGCTGGCTCACAAAACCGTGTGTATCTCACAGCAGATAACTTGGTACTGAACCTGCAGGATGAGGGCTTCACCAGGTAAAGGGGCCAGATGGCTGGATTTATCTGCACCCTGCCCGTGAAGCTGGTCCCCTTTCTGGAGCTCTCTCAGGATCTTTTCTCTGAGAGGAGCCTGATGCCAGAGGACACAGCCAAGTAGGGAGCAGTCTTTCTTACTGTGGAAATTGAGATTTTTGTTAAATCTAATCAATTTACTCTTGTTTTTCTTCTTTTCCCCCGCACATGTACTGCACCTCCTGACACACAGAGGAAGGTAGGGCACTGTTTATTTTGATCCTTTTGTTAGCACTTGGAGCAGAAAAGTGTTGATGTTTGCCTGGTGCCTGGGATGTTTCTGGCTTTTCTGGCCACAGCAAGTTTATTCCATCTCTGCCTCGGTTCCCATTTGTGATGTGAAGCTTGCAGCCTTCCTTGCAGGGGCCACACAAGCATCTTCATCAAGTAGGAGATGCTCAGTAACTGGAGCTCTATGTGTGTCCCATAAGGAACCTTGCGTGGGGAAGGCAGGAGTATCTGAGGAGCATCCTCTGATCTGTCCCATGTACACATGGCATCCTGCATTTATGGCAAAGGGGGCTGTAAGAAAGCAGTTAGAAGATCATAGGAATTTTTGTTAGTTTGGGGTAGTGATCTCTAGGAAAGATGCTCTTGTTACTCTCCCAAGAGCTTTCCAACCTGTGCTGGAAAACCCCATTCCTGGCTTTCAGAGCTGGCAGGAGTTCGGTGGCTTTGCCTGATGTATCCAGTGTTTACTGGACAAGGCAGTGCCAGCTGAGCTATTAGCATGCAAATAAAAGCGTAGATTTCTGAGAATCAAGAAAGGAAGCCAGAGCTGGTTTCTTTTCTGTGAGATCTCTGATTGTAAGATGCTTCTTCCTTACCTCTGAGCAGATTCTGTCTTGTTCATCCCAGGAGGCTTAATGGGCTTTGAAAAAAGTTCCTGGTAGGAAGGACCTGAAGTCCAGATCCTCTGGGTGTGACACCCCACACCCCCAAGTCTGTAGTGAGGGTCTGGTTCAGCTTTGTCTGTGCTTTCTGTGCTAATGACTCACTTCTGTCTCCCTTTCAGTGACAGTCTCCTACTCAAACAAGGGAAGAAATGAAACAAACTGAAGCCTCCTAGAACCACCGGTGCTGACCAGCAGAAGACATGAGTGAGGAGCTTAAACTCCCTCCACTAGCTTTGTTTGCCCTCACTTTGAAGTTGTTGTTCCAGGAGCCAAATTTGTTTCCCGTGCCCCTGCTCCATCTGTGGTGATCCAGTTATGGGACTGGGCTCTGCCACTGGGCAGATGTAATCCCTTTGTCACCCCACCAGTTATATTTGGGAAGGGGGCAAGGGTGCTTCCTACTATTAACCCATGTGGATATAGTAATTCACCTCTGATCTTCATTAATTGTTAGATTTCTGTAGGGTAAAATCAGAATTCTCTTCTTTTTGGACAAGCAAGGGAGTTCTGCTGCCATCAGCACCAGGCTTTTTTTCCAGTAGATTTCATTTCTCTTTCACTCTTGATCCCAAGAGAACCTGGGACTGAATTTAGGATAATGTCATTCATTGGGTGCCTGGCACTCCTGGAATATCTATTTGTGTCACTGCTCAGTGATTCTTTAAAACATTTGTAAAAATTAAAAACCCCAAAATTTATACCGTGTCTAAGTGTGCTTAGTGCTAGAAAAGGAGGTTATTTTGCATAGGGGGAGGTGGAACAGAGCTTTTATTTGATTGAAGGCAGAATCAGGATGTTGTGGGGAAAGGAGCATGGGAAATACGCTCCTGTTCACCGAGAAGTCACAGGGTAGGGAGAGAAAGAGCAGGGGTGGATGCTCGTGTGGCTGCGTGGGTGACCAGGGCCAGTTTCTTAGCTGCCTGTAGATGCCAGAGGTGAGCGTAAGTTTACCTGCTTGTCCATGTCGCAGTGGCATGCCTGTACTCTGTCCTGACCTCCGCTGGCACACCTTTGGTCTTTTTCCCGCTGCTTTCCTGGCCAGAAGTGTAGGAGAAATATTCCTCCACTGACTAAAGTCTCTTCTGTGCTTGGGTTTCCAAGGCAAAATCACATCTGCTTCATGGGGCTAGCTTTTTCCCTGCCTTACTAGGTTTAGGACTTAGAGGTTTCACAGACTCGTATAATACCCTGAGTAGGAAGGGACCCACAAGGATCATCGAGTCCAACTCCTCACTGCCCACAGGGCAACCTAGAAGTCAGACCACGGGTGAGAGCATTGTCTAAGCTCATCTTGAACATGGGCAGGCTTGGGGCCATGACCACTTCCCTGGGGAGCTTGACCACCCTCTCAGTGAAGAACTTTTTTTGATATCCAGTCTGAACTTCTACTGATACAGCTTGAAGGCATTCCCTTGTGTCCTGTTGCTGGACACCAAAGAGATCAGCACTTCCCGCTCTGCTGGTCCCTTTTGGCCCTTCTGTCTGCTAGGGCACGTCGTCGACTCACAGAGCTCGCCGTCAGCCAGAACACCCACATCCCGTTCTGTGGGGCTGTACTCCAGCCCCTTGTCCCCCGGTCCACACGTACATCCAGGATCACACCAGTCCCGGTGCCACATCTGGCATTTTTTCTTGTGAGATTTCATATGGTCGGTGATTGCCTGGCATGCTAATCTATCAGTTTCTGTGTGCTCAGCTCCTCTGCCTGGGTCATTGATAAAAGCTTTGAGGAGAAATGGCCTTAAAATTTAGCACTGGGGAACACTCCTAGTGACTGGCCACCAGCTAGATGTTACCCCATTTTCTGCAAGTCTTTGAGCCCGACCCGTCAGCCAGTTGTTCACCCAATGTATTGTGGGCATCCTGAGCTGTATGCTGGGCGTGGTCCAGGAGGATGCTGTTACAGATGATATCAAAAGCTTTGCTAAAATCCAAAAAAACCCCACATCTGCCCCCTTCCCTTTGTACACTAGGTGGGTGACCTTGTCATGAAAGGTGATTAAGTTAGTAAGGCATAATTTTTCCTTCAAGAACCCATGCTGGCTTTGACTGATGACTGCATTGTCTTTCAAGTCTTTTTCAGTAACTCCCAGAATAACCTCCATCATTTTACCACGCACTGGAGTGAGACTGACGGGCCTGTAATGACCAGGGTCATCTTTCTTGCCCTTCTTGAAAACTGGGATGACATTTGCCAGCTTCCAGTCAGCTGCAACCTTTCCAGATTCCCAAGACTGTAGATAAGTAACTGGGAGAGGTCTCAGAATAACACTGGCCAACTCTTCAGGACCCTGGGATGAATCCCGTTGGGCCCCATAGACTTGTGTGGATTCAGTTGCAGCAGAAAATCCCCTACAAGTTCAAAGTCAGCCGTGAGCTTATCGCCCCCTGAGCTGCAGTCCCCCAGCCCAGGGCTCTGGGCGTCCCAGGGCCCAGCACTGGTGTTAAAGAAAGAGGCAAAGAAAGCATAAAGTATCTCTGCTTTGTCTTCATCCCTGTTTGGGGATGAGGTGACCAACCTCATCGAGTAATGGACTAATGTTTTCTTTTTGCTGTCAACATACTTAAAAAAGCCTGGTTTTTGTTATCCACCATCGTACCGCCCAGCTTCAACTCCAGCTGAGCTCAGGCCGTACCAGTTGTCTCCCTGTAGTGGCGAACAGCACGTCTGCAGCCTGTGCAGCCTGTCTGTGCTGCCAAAGTCCATACATGCTTTTTTCTCCTCCTAAGTTGCAGGAGACCCCTGTGCAGCCAAGCCAGCCTTCTGCCTCCCTTGCTTGACTTCAGACACGTTGGAGTTGCATGCTCCTGCGCTCTGGAAAGAAGGCCCTTAAAAAGTGACCAACATTTATGGACCCTAATATCCTCAAAAACAGATTCCAGGGGGGGCCTGACTAACAAGTTCCTTGAGCAGCCTGAAGTCTGCTCTCCCAAAATCCAGGGTAGTAGCTCTGCTGACAGTTTTTCTCATATCACCAAAGATCTTAAACTCGACTATTTCATGATCACAGTGGCCAAGACAGCCACCTACGAGCCCATCTGTATTTACAACCATCCATCTCTATGTACAAACAACTCCAGCTTAAGCTCTCCAGTGAAAAAGAGAGGCCTTTGAAGGAGCTCTTACTCAGGCGAAGCAGAGCACAAGGTGTTTAAAGGAACAGATGCAATCTGTGGATTCCTGGTTTTACAACTCACTGTTACTGGAAAGCAGAGCTATAACTTAACACCCACGTCTTGACTTGCAACATCAAGGAAGCACCAACTGTTTTGAACCAGCTTTGAAAACGTGTTCTCAAACAGTCACTCAAAAGAAATCTGTAGGTAACAACGCTTACGCGTGAGGCAGAAGAGACCGCTTGTTTCAGTGCTGCATTTCTTGACGTAGAATCATGAAAGTTCTTGTTTGGTCTATATTCGTTGCAGACAGTGGATGTTACGGACATGATAAGCTCTGGCATTTAAACACAAATTACATTCTCAGTGTAACCCAGAGTTGCTCCACAAGATGTCTTGATTTGCGTGCTTTGGGCAGAGTTTAAGCTAGCCATTGCTATGCCGTGCTCTAGGCTGTGGCAGCTTTGTAGAAGGAGGTGGGTTGGAATCTAAAGCCAAAGTAGGTGTTTCCTGAGAGTAGGTCTCTAGGCCCATGAGTTAGAAGAGGGTCTGTGGCATCATTCAGAGGTGAAACAGTATGCCTCCGCTCATCTTCTAGCTTTACTTCTCAGGCCGTTGTTTTCCCCGCTCTTCCTCTCCTGGTTTTTCCTCCAGTGTCAGTATCATGGCACAGCCAGCTGGTAAATGCTTGTGCTGCTTGGCTCGCAGGCTGAGGGAAGCTGAAGTCCAGCAGGTGGAAAGAGGAGCTGCTCGCAACGTGTCATCTGTCTGCTGAATCCTTCCAACCAAGTTTCTTGCCGTATCAAATGACAGCAAGCAGTGTCCTTCCTCCCAGTATGGTGTGCCGCAGGTGGATGTCTTTATCCCAGGCAGCTTTCTCAGCCATGTGCTCCAGAACCAGCTGCCGAACTCGGAAAGGATGGGATTGCCACTGTGGTGGTGTTTCTGCTTCTGCTTGCTTGAGGCAGAGTTTGCAGCTGGGAAGAGGCAGAATTTCTCCCCCCTTGCATGCGATGGCACATGGCACTCATCCTCGGTGCTGTGATTTGTCCCTCATAAACTTGCCTGGGCATAGGGTGAAATTGCTTCTACCTTCTCCTCAAAGATGAAGGTTCATTTCTACCAAGCGGTACCTGGGGAGGGGCAGTCAGGCACTACACTGTGTGCTGACGCAGCCTTTATGGCTGACCTTCCAGCTCAGGATGGATACTGCCAAAGACAGAGGAGACCGATGGCAAAATGACTAATGATTTGGAGGCACCAGGACAACTCTTCCAAATACCAAAATTTCAGTGCAAAAGCCTGCACCTGAGTCTGTCCCAGCTAACTTGCTGCATGCAGACTTACCTGAGGACTACCCCTGCTCCTCTGGCAGCAAGGAGCCACCATAATTGGTCACTGCTGCTGTTCAGGAGTCTGAAGGCTGCAGGAAGTGATCAAAACTAAGCTAGAGCCTTTCTCGTAGGTCTTTGCAGGGCTGCAAGTGAAGCCAGGAGTACAGCTATACTCAAAGAGAAATTATAGGAAAAAAATTTGGGGGACTCAGCATTCAAACAAATACACATTTATTTACAAACAAAGGAGAAAACATGGCCATCACATCAAATTCTGGTATATTTACAGCATCCAATGGAAGGATCGGGTAGGAAAGGGATGGTAGGGCAGAGGGTTGGTGTTAAGGCAAGAGGAAGTTTCCTGTTGAGTTATAGAGGAGCTGAGCTGAAACAGGCCCAAAACTCCAGACTTTAAAAGTTGAGGCTTCAGGGAATGCTAACAGGCTAACCTCCGACTCCCAGCAGTGGGCAGAGACGTAGCTCCTGTAAGGAGCTTCCTTCGCTCTTCCTCAAAGAGTCAGCTGGAGCTGGCACAGCAGAGGCNAGTTTGGGCCCCAGCGCTCAGACAGCGAGGGGAAGAAGGGGTGTGATTTTTTATTCTTTTGCCCTGTTAATGAATGATGAAGGGGCAGCAGGAGACTCTGCTGGCCTGCACAGGCAAGGGACAGGGAAGCCGGTCAGCCGAGCTGGGAAGCAGTCTGGTTCAGGGCGCTGAGAGGTGGCGCAGAAGAGAAGGGGGAAGGCCTACTTCCAGTCCGAGAGCGAGGAATGCGAGACAGAGCAGCCTGGACGGGAGCTCCAGTTCTGCACCCCAGGCTGACAACCGCCATGGGGCTACCTGCAATGTACGCTTATTTTTTCTTTAGCGAGCCTTTCAGCTTCTTCTCTGAGGAGTGCTGTTTCCGTACCTTGTCCTCCTTTTTCCCCACGTTCTCATAAACCATCGACTCCTCTTTCTGCCTGGAAGACCAGGGAAAAACAAAGGGAAAAGTGAGCAAGGTGCCAAGCCAGCAGGGAGACTGTTGCCAGAGGCAGGCACAGGTGAGCTCTTACCTGGAGGATTTCGCGTGAAGCCTTGGTGTGCACGTTCCTCACGGCAGGGGGGTAGGCAATGTTCCCGTACTCGGACTCGTTCGGCTTGCCTTTCTGAGACTGCAGGAGAGAGGAACGAAGCTGAGAAGAGTGCGGCCTGGGAGAAGCACGAGGCATCGCGAAGAGTTCTGTCCGTTTAGCCATGCTTCCTGCCAGGATCTCGGTGGATCCTGGTGGATTGCTGAAGTCGGCATGCTCAGTGCACGCCACCTGCTGCTGTCACAGCGGTGAGCAGCAGGGATGCAAATGCATCCTTGCACAGGGGTGAACAGGGGGGCAACAAATTTCTGAGGCACTGGACTGCCTGGGAGTGCCACGCAGCAGCTAGAGCACATTAAACAGATGGCAGCAGCTAGCGGATGCTGCCAAAGGCTGCAAGGAGTGCGAAAAGAGGCCACTACTCAGCCAGTAAGGAGGAAAGCGTTTCCACGAGTCGCTTTCTGCAACTGCAGAACCAGGATGGGAAAGAGAAAGAGGAAAGGAAGGGGGAAAGTCTTTGCCTGTCTTAGATTCGGCTTACAACAAAACAGCGCTTGAGAGAGACATGATACAGAATGTAGTTGGAATAACTGCATTAGAACTTCCTCCTGTTCGGCAGTTGGGAAGGGGCTGGCACTTGAGCTGCTAATGTCGTGCCCTGAATTTTAAAGGGAGGAGCAGGGACTCAAATCTTGGTGCGCCATCGTAGTCTGTGTAGGTCTCAGTGCTAGCATAAAGCTTGGGAAAGAGCACTTGGGCTCAGAGCCAGCACCGTGCAGGGCCTAGGCTGACAGGACAGGAGGGTCCCCCTATTCACCTGGATAACTTCCAGCTTCTGCTTGGTCGTCTCTATGAACTGGCAGATGGCCATGTAGATGAACTTGTACTGGGCCTCCGTCTGCACCATGCCTGAGCGTTGGGCCCTCACCATCTGGATGGTCTTCTGGATGTCAATGTCACAGTCCAGCCCTAGCAAGGGGCACCAGAAGAGCTTACTGATGTGTTTGCTGGCTCCCCCCTCCCAATTCTTCACCAAAAGCGGTCACAGTGGAGGTCAGTCAAGAAGTTTCCACCTCCCTCCATACTCTTTACTCCCATATTGACCACCTGTCCCGCCTTCCTGCTCAGCAGCTTCCAAGTCTGGCCCTGGAGGAAGAGCCCCAGCTCAGGGAAGGCTGAAGCCGCAGTGAGTGGATACAGTGCAGAGACCCAGCAGCTGCCACATGGCAAGGACAGCACAACCTTCTCAGGGCTGTGGCAGGATCTCTCCCACTGATGCCCAATAGTTTTCATCCCTTAAGGGCACAGCGTGACTGCGTAGGCCAGTTCAAGACACTTTGGAGTCCTCTTACCCTTGGTGGAGATTGTTTCCACTATCATATCAATGACGATGATAGTCCCAGTGCGGCCAATCCCAGCACTGCAAGGAGAGGACAAGCAGAGGTCAGAGCAATACAGCTCCTGAAACAAAATGCAGCTGCTTCTGGGAAAGGATGCAGCCCTCGTAGCAGCTGCTCGGCAACGCCACAAGAGTCGAGGATTCAACAGGCAGAGAGTTTGGTTGGGGGGCACCAAAGAGGAAGAAGCAAATGTCAGGGTTTGGCACTTGCAAGTCCTGGGGAAGAGCTGGTGCAGCACAACAGACCTTCTGCACCTCACCCTATATTAAGGACGGAGAACGCTTCACACCCAGCCTCCGTACCAACCTGCAATGCACCAGAATAGGCCCTGCATCTGGGATGCTCTCCTGCTTCTGGTTTATTTGGTCAAGGAAGCTGAGCACTCCTCCTGGCTCGCTGGGTACACCGTGGTCAGGCCAGCTCAGGTACTGGTAGTGCCAGATCTCACGCACAGCCTTACCCTGATAATAACAAAACAACCCGCTGGTCAAACTACAACCCAGTCCTATTCCCGGCCTCTGTCCCGGGGAGAGGTGAGTCTGAAGCTGGACAGAATCTCTCTCTCTCCTGCGAGCTTCTTGGTGATTCCACCAGTGTGATTCCAGTCCAAACCATGTGGGAAGAGCAACCCCAAGAATGATACAACAGCAGCACCACCACAGCACCCAGCAGTTCCCAGCCGTGGGCACGCAGTGACCGTCAGACCCGTGGGCTCCACAGCAGCCCTCGACCAGGCACACTCACGTTATCCATCGGACGCACGCAGAGGTGCCGGAGTTTGTACTCCAAAGCATCATGCTCCCCGGTGTTCTCCACAAGGTAGGGGCCGTATTCCTTTGTGCTGCCCACCTCTGGCCAGTAAGGCACACATTTATTCTGTGTGGGCAGAGAGGGCAGGGTGAGGACAGGCAGAAGGCAGGAAAGAGAGAAAGAGCAGAGCGGTGGTCGAAGGGGAAAAGAGGGCAGCGCCAAGACACCCGCAATCTGCTACTTACCCGCCCTTTTTCTACCTCCCGTGTAGTCATCACAATGATGCGCGTGTTCTCCTGCCACACCATCTGCCAGAAGTCGTTGACTGTGGCATCCAGGCAACCCTGGCTAGCGATGTAGGTCTTGGTGCGCTCATCCGGGCTGATGAGGTTGTTCTGAGCATGGACAGGGGAAGATCAGGAGGGCTGCAGGAGCAGGCAAGGCCCTCCCCCATCTGGGGCATAAAGCTGCCTTTCAAGAGTCTCACCTTGACATAGTTGGCATTGATATAGTCAGATCCAGGGATATTTGGGTCCCTTCCTTGGAGGATGACTCTGGAGTGATCAACTGAGCATGCCGATGAAGAACAAACGGCACAATGAGATACTCTGTGCCCAGCCACATGAAGCTCTTTCACTGCCCCACACCACCTCATGCATGTCACCCGGTGCACACAGCACGCCCCATATTTTCACCTCTCCTTCTCTGGGGTCAGACCAATCTCACCCTGTCCTCCCATCTCCCTACCCCAATGATGGACAATCAGAAGCTAACGAGTCTGATGCATCCCTCCCTCCTTCCTTCAAGGATGTGAAAAGGCTGTGACCTCTCTCATCAGCTCTTAAATCCTCAATGCCGCACACCTTGTGACCCGCGTTGGAGGACAGAGCAGGCTGAGGCAGGGGCGGGGATGACTCGGACAGCTCTTCATTGCCTGTCTGTGTCTCTGTTGGGGTTTTTTTTTATGGTGGAGAAGCAAGACTTACAGGGCAAGATGTTCTTGTATCGGTTCTTGCTCTTGTTTTCAGGTCTCTGACCCTCGTGACGGTCAAACAGGTGCTTGGCTTCCTGTTTTTGCAGACTCTGAGAGCAGAAGAGAGAACAGTCATGGCGTGGACACAAAGTATGAGAGGGGAGGTGGGCACTCAGTGGAACAGGGGTGACTCTGGGGACGCACGGGCATGCTTGTGGGGGAGCAGAGAAGTGAAAAGCAAATCCGGGCTTGAAAAGTTCAAGGTTCATGCCCTTAGTGTCTTGGTGGTTCATTCTCCCAACCATGAAAAAGTACCTTTCTACCTTACTTGGTTCCCTGAAAGATGTCAGTCACTCCCCAGCGCAACAGGTTCCAAACAGAGACTTTTTTCAGAGATAAATTTACAAGAATTTACAAGACACCTGAGAAGTTTGTGTCCAAGAAGAAACCAAGGATGGAGAATGAGGTGGTGCACAGGAACTTTCCAAAAAAGCCAGAATAATGTCCCCCAGCAGTTCTTACATCAAATTCCTCCCAGAATCCAGCCTTGGACGTCTCCTCAGATAGACTCTTCTTGTTCAGTTCCTGCACTCTGTTCTCAATGTCAGCAGCATTCACCCTCGTAGCATAGTAGGGCTGGGGATGGGAAAACACAATGCCTTGGCATGAGAGAGAGAGAGACGCTGCTGGAGAGCAAAGTCTTCTCTGTGTGCTATGGAGGAAAGGAGGAGAGGGACACAAAGCAGAAACAAACAGCAAGTGGGTCCCACCAAAGGATCCCTAAGGAAAGGAGGAAACAGGATTTACCTGCTTCAGGTACACAAAGGAGCCAGACACCTCCTCAATGCCAGTCTTCTTGAAGTGCTCCACCAGATCTGCCAAGCTGTCAAACGTTTCAGCACCTCCAACTGTGTAGCGTCCACTCTAAATATACCAGAGAAGGTACATTGCCCTCCGCTCTCTTTTAAAGGCAGTTGCTTTCTGTCCTTGAAAGCTCCCTCCACCCTCTGCATTGTCCCACGTGAAAGTAATAGGAGGACTTGTGACAGTCAGGTTGGTAACATCCTTCAGACTAAGTGTGGAGGGCTTGCAGATGCCCCTCCTCCTCCTCCAAGAGCTTTTAACTCTTTCGATGAACTCGTAATCAGATTGTGGTGAAAGAGAGAGGAGGATTCACAAACTGCCTGTACTGGAGTTCTCGGTCACACTGAGCCCTGCTTCCTCCCGTGTCTGAGCACCCAGCACTACCCACGGTCACCAGGGTGGGGCGAGGACATTAGGAACATGCAAGGTGACAGCACTTTGATCCAAATTCAAGAACACTGCTGGCAGCAATCAAGCTGACAGGGCCCGTGCTTTTGAGGACCTGATCAGCAGAGATCGGCAGAGACCTCTTCCGCTCCCTTTCCTTTTGCTCTCCCAACTGCTCACCTCACACATGATCTTGATGTGCGTGACTTTGAGCCGGGCCGCAGAGGCACTGGTTGCCCTGGCTGGTGGAGCATCAGACCCAGGTTTAAGCTGGTCAGTGAGGACGGACAAGACAAAATCCCCAGGTTTGCTGAGGCTCTCCCGCACCAAGAAGGTCCAAGGGGTGGCTTTGGCCTGGAGAAGTGACTCAGCTGCAGCACCTGACAGATGCCCGTGGTACCACCTAGGGAAAAACAAGAGAGGGTCAGAAGAGGGGTGGAGATGCAGGTAAGTGGATGCTCTTATGCTGGTGAGTGAAGGACTGCAACACTGGGGAAGGGCAAGGGAGGAAAAAAAGGAAGGAGGAGACGGAGGGCAGGAAACCAAGGGAGAAACAGGATCTTGAGAAAAGCAGATGAGACGGGAAGAAGTAGAGAGATGGCAAGAAAAGAGAAGGGCAAGGAATGAGGTGGAGGCAGAAGGGACCTGGGGAGCGGAATGCTGCTACCAGAGGACACAGCGGGAAAGCATCAAGCGTGATCCAGTTGCGTGACACACCAGCACAGATAAGCAATGCTTGCTGGCTGGAAGACCACCTTGGGGAGGGTAGCCCGTGGCTTTCAGCACCTCCCAGTATTACTGGGATCCTGGCCTTGCTGCTGCAGGGTGCACTGCAAACTCAAACGCCAAGGAAACCAGGATAAACCCCCAGTGAGTCAGAAACTCTCCCATCAAATTTAGCAGCACTCAGGTGGTTGTGCTGAGATCAGATCCATTAAAGAACCATCCCAGCGACCTCTCTTCCTGAAACCCAGTCACCTCTTCAGTCAAAGGATAATTCCTGTTCTGTGGGCACATCACGCTGCGGCAATCAGCCTAGCCGTGGGAGCGAACACCAGGAGCCACCTGGAGCCCGTGTTCTGCTCCCAGCACTTGTCACTGTTGTTGATCCATGTGCACGTTCCTGTCCTCAACACAGACACCCAGCTGGCAGCTCCTTCTCTCAGCACAAGGTGAGGAGCATCCCCACTAGACTGAGGTGCTCTCTTCCTTGCTGCAGGACCGGACCCAGGGCACAGAGGGACACAAGCGTGGTGCAAGCAGCACAGCTGCTGCCAAGCCCGTTCCCGCCTACAAAGGTCTTGGGGTGGGGGGGTTTATGCCTGTCTGGTGGGATCTCACTGCACTGTGCAGTGTGGATGCAAGTGATGGTCACCTGAAGCAGGCTGGGAGATGGGACAACCCTGGCCTCGCCTCCTACTGCAGGACTCTGGCTACGCAGAAACTCCAGATGTGACCCAGGTCGTCTCTGTGAAGATCCTTTGGTTCCTCATGCCTGTCCCAAGCTCCACAGCCTCTTTGGGCCACACCAGAAGGTCCTGGAGGGCGCTGCTGAGCAGCCAAGTCAAGATGCAGAAGGCCATGTTCACTGCAGCTCTGTCTTGCCTCCGCAAAACTCCCTAGGAAGCTGGAGCTAGGGATGTAAATCATAGAGAGCTGGGGGATGCTCTGAATGATCTCACTCCTCCTGGTACCCATTTTCTGGTGGAGCCTCTCCTGGGTCTGGACCCACCTCAGCCCAGGGGCCACCACAGCCCCGGTGCTCCTGCCCTGTCCCCTTCCCACCTTCCCAGCTCGGTGCCAGGGAGGGGATCTGGGCCCTTCTCCTCCAGCAGGGATGGGCCAGGTTCAAACAGGCCCCTCTGTCCTGGGACA
>Ga0065711_1045123_pt1 | contig 13675 bp, 18 predicted proteins | sample Hoacrofraction12_FD_59098 | JGI IMG/M metagenome (GOLD analysis project Ga0065711, IMG submission 59098) | Hoatzin crop microbial communities from Cojedes, Venezuela - Epithelial fraction 12 v2 (version 2) | ecosystem: Host-associated > Birds > Digestive system > Esophagus > Crop | place... | reverse complement strand
GTGCTTCGGGCAGGCTCGCCGGGGGATGAATCAGCGGTTTCGGCTGAAAAAAAAAAAAGTGATTTTTCTTTTCCCCTCTCTCTTTTTTGGCCGGTGCCCAAGCGGCCGGTTGGGAAGGGGGGGAAGCACCCGGCCGGCCCCGCTTTTATCCCGAGGGATGTGACGCGGGCGGCCGCGACACCTGTCCCCTGCCGGGATGCTCCCGGGGGCGGCGAGCGGGAGCCGGAGCCATTTCATCTCCCCAGCCCCGGCGAGGCGGCTTCAGTTTCCTCCCACCTGTGAATCGGTTAAATGGGAAAAGAGCTTGGCTGGGGGCCACGGAAACTCTCTTATTACATGTAATTAGCTTAATTACATCATAAATAACCCATCAAGGGGTAGCGGAGTGACGCTCAAACAAATAAGCAATTCTGCTTTCAGCGGGCGACCCACCCAGCGCTTTGATCAGCCCCAATAACAACAAATGCTTAAATGCTTTAAACACGCGAGGGGACGCGTCCAGGCCCCCCGGCATCGCCCCCATCCCTCCCCTCCGCCGGGTACCCGAAAACCTGCGGCCCAGGCTGCAAGCAGGGAAGAAATCGGGGGGGAGGTGGAGGGGAAGCGTCCCCAAAATTTGATTTTGTGGGATGAAATACTCGGCGAGGGAGCCGGGATTTATCCCTGCCGGGCCGGGCTCCCTCGGGAGCGGCACTGGGCTTCTCCATCGGCATTCGCAGAGAATTAATTCCGCCCCCCCCCCCGCCTTGCGAAGAACGGGCTCCGAGAGGCGCTGCCGCCGCCAGCCCGGGGGGAGAGCGGTTATTGAATATAAACACGCCGTGTAATTTACATGCTAATTATGTTGAATACGCTACAAGCCCGTAATTAGAAACTAATTAGGTGAGAGCGCCTGTAATTGGTTTTGTGGGGGGGGCGGGATGCAGCGATGGTGCACCTGGGGAGGTGACCGGCTCGGGTCCTGATGGCGTTAGCCCTTCGTGCCAGCGCCCTGGTGATGTCTGGGGGGAATTTGGGGGGCTGGGGGGGGAGGTGAGCAGCCCCCGCCCTCACCTCCCGGGATGCTCGGTCTATGGGCGACCCCCCAAAATCTCGCCCTTGCTGTGGCGGTGGGCGGCGGGCAGGGAGCGCTCCCCCCGCCAGCAAAGGGCGGAGGTGCGGGCAGCGCCCGGGGCCGAGAATGGGGCCCGGATTCGGCGGATTTGGCTTCGCGGAGCCGGTAAAGCGGGCGGTGCCGCGGACAGAGCCGAGCGCGGCCCGAGGGTGCGGGAGAGCGGGGTCCCAGCGCCCGAGGCCACTGGGCGACGCTGGAGAGGCAGTGCCGGGAGGGTGGGGGGGCTCGGGGGGCCTGGCCCCCGAGGGGGGCCACCCTGGATGCGGGGCCGGGCAATTAAAACGGGATTAGGCTCCCGGCCAGCCGTGGAAGCTCTGCTGGTGCGGGGCTGGGCGGTGGGGATGCGGGAGGCAAGATGTTCATTAGGGCGCAGCCGCTAACGAGCTGGAGGAGCCCCTGGGACCCCTCCTCCCCCACCGCAGCTGCCGGGGGCACGGTGGCAGGGATTAGGTGGGGTGGCGGTTCGGGAGGTCAGAGGTTGGGGCGGGGGTTCCCTCGCCCACCCCGATCCCCTTTGGAAAGGGCGTCACGGGGCAGCGGGTTCGTCGCCGCCCCGCTTTGGGGGTGCCCCCTCTGATCACTGGGGCGTGGGGGGCTGAATGGAGCCCCCGGCCGAGGCCCTTTGTGCTGCTGAGCCCCCGGGCTGCCCGTCCGGAGGGGTGCGGGATGTTTGGGAGCTTTGCTGGCGTGGGACCCTCTGCCGCCGGCGTCCTGGCCGGGGAGTGGGGCCTGGTGTCCCTGGGGCAGGCAGCGATGGCGGATGAGGGGCTGTCCCAGTGTGGGGGCTTCTGCCCGGTTTAACCGCCGTCCCTGCCCGACGCGGGACGGCTGGGCGTGTGGTTCTGGTGCTGGCGGCAGGTCCCCAGCACTGGGGACGAGCTCTCCCGCTCTGCCTGCGTCACCCCGCTACCAGAGCTGCCCTGCCCTTTCCTGGCACCGCATGCAGCGTACAGGGTACCCAACCTGCAGGCACGCACGCACACACACGTGTTTTTACACATGCACACATGTGCACCCGCGGTGGGGCACATGCATGTGCACACACACACGCTGCACGGGCCAGCGCTGCAGCCGCAGGCCATGGGGCTGGTCGGGACTGGGCCCAGTGAGCCGGGGGGCTGGCAGGGAACACCGGGGGCCAGGCAGGAGATGCCGCGGGTGGTGGGTGAGCCAGCTCCGACAACAGGGAGCATCTGGAGCCCAGATGGGAGAGGCGGGAGGAGGAGCGTGCCATGGGGTGAGCGGGTGGGCAGCATTTCTGGCCCCCCCCAATCCTTCGTGCTGCACCACCCCACCCTGCCATGACAGTGGGCACCCCAAAACCACCAGCCCCTCCGCTTGGCCACTGTGCTTGCCCTCTCCATCCAGCCCCCATGGGCAGGCGGACCCCCAGGCCAGGGGGAGGTTGGTGTCACGTCCCATTCTCCTGGTGACACCGGTGGGCACAGGTCTGGCCATGCCTGGGCACCCCTGTGCCCCCTTGGGGTGAGCTCCCATGGAGACACACCCCCCTTTGCCCTGGCCAGCAGGAGGGTGGGTGTCCACTCTATTCCACAGGTGCCTGCCCCCCAGCCCACGCCCAGGATGCCAAGCGGGGGGGTCCTCAGGGCTGCGCAGCGTTTGCCCCCATCCCTCCCACTCCCCAAAGAGGGCAGACCCCTGTGTCCCCAGGGTGCCCATGATGGGAAGGGACCCTGGGGACACCCGTGGGACATTGCCAGACCCTGTGGGGCTGGGAGGCGGCAGGACGGGGAGATGTGCGTGCATCCCAGCTGGGAACAGCAGCTGGCCGCTGGAGCCCTGCCCGGCCCTGCCTGGAAGTCAGCATCCTCCTTCCCGCTACTGACCTGTGGGACCCTGCTTCGCTCTCTCCGCGCAAGGGGGGTTCCCGGGGGCTGCCCCCAGCACCCGGTGCCTGCACAGGGCAGCCCCTGCGTGGAGGGACAAACTCTGCGGAGCAGGGATGCTCGTGGGGCCAGCGTCTCATGGGAGTGGCACCCAATGGCTGTTGGTGGCATCCCAGGGGGGTGACATCTCCAAAGGGGTGGTACCTCCAAAGGGGGTGGCATTGGAGGCAGATGGCATCCTGTGGGGGTGGCATCTGATGACTGGGGATGGCGTCCCAAGGAGGTGACATCTCCGAAGGGGGGGGCATCCGGGACAGATCATGTCCCATGGAGGTGACGTCTGATGGCTGTTGGTAGCATCCAAAGAGGGTGGCAACTCCAAAGGGGTGATGTCCCATGAGAGTGTCATCCAATGCCTGTTGGTGGCATCCGATGCCTGTTGGTGGCATCCAGAGGGGGTGGCACCTCCAAAGGGGTGGCATCTCCAAAGAGGGTGACATCCAGGGCAGATGGTGTCCCGCGGAGATATGGTCCTCTGTCTCGCTCGTGCCCTGGCCCCTGCCGCGTGGTCCTTGGCACCGGCCCACATCATCTGCAGCACTTCTGCCTTCCATCTGGCTGCCTCATTGCACTTGTGAATATTCATGACCCTCATTATCCTCTTTCACTCGTTGCGCCCACACTCGGGCTAAAAATAACTTCCCAAGGGGGGATGGGGTGTGCGGGGCTGGGGAGAGGCCCATCCCTTCCCCAGGAGCTGGGTTCTGGGGGTCCCAGCTCCCCCATCTGAGGAGCCAGTAGCCTAGCTGGGCCATGAGGTCCCAGGGCAGGAGAGCGATGATGCTGGAGATTTTGGGAGCTGTGGGCTGTTGGCTGGGGTGCCAGAGAGTCCCCCCTTCCTGCTCCATCTTGATGGGGAGCTGCACTCGCTGCCGTGGGGTCCTGGGTGTCCTGAGCCCAGGTCCTGCTGCCGCCTCCCCTGGCCACCCTTGGTTGTCCCAACTCGCCATGAGCATCTCCGTCATTGTCCCATGTCCCACATAGAAGTGGCAGCATTGTGGTGCTCATGGAGGGGGATTTGGGGGCTGGAAGGTAGGCATTATGGGCTGGAAGGTGTGCACCGTGGGCATGGACCTCTCGCAGGATGTTCTCCAGCTGGGACCAGGCTTGGACTCAGGGGAAGGAGTGGCACTGGGAAAGTAGGAGGTCCCCACAGTGCTGACAACTGCCCCATTGCTCCTGCAGAGCTGAAGGCAACGGGCACAGCGCACTTCTTCAACTTCCTCCTCAACTCCACCGACTACCGCATCCTGCTGAAAGACGAGGACCACGACCGCATGTACGTGGGCAGCAAGGACTACGTCCTCTCGCTGGACCTCCACGACATCAACCGCGAGCCCCTCATCGTAAGCTGCCATCGCAGGGCACGGGTGGAAGGGGGGCAACCGGGCACCCAGGGGAGTGTTTTGGATGCTGGGGCAAGAGCTCGATGGGCGTTGCTGGTGCTGGTGGGGAAGAGGTGGGGCCAGGTGGAAGCCCTGGTTTCCCCTGGGCTGGTGTCTCCACAGATCCACTGGCCTGCATCCCAGCAGAGGATCGAGGAGTGCATCCTGTCGGGCAAGAACAGCAATGTGAGTAGCCAGAACAAACCCACTTCTGGTGGTGGTGGTGGGGGCTGGTGGCCAGCATTGGAGGGGGATTCATGTCCCACCCTGGAAAAGCCATCCCACAGGTCCCTGTAGTGCGGCAGCATCTGCAGCCATGCCAGGATGGGGTGGCACTCCAAGGTGTCACAGTGTCGTGCCACCCCTTCTTCCCCAGCCGTGCAGGTCCTGGAGAGCTTCATGGGCGAGCAGGAGGCTGAGCTCCGCACGCTGCTTCCTCCTGCCAGCCAGGGCTGAGCCCTGCGGCGTGCCAGCTCATGGCCTGTGCCAATCCCTGAGCCATGCTGTCCTGTGCCGCATGCCATCCCATGGCCCATGCTGTCCCATCCCATGGCCCATGCCGTCCCATGACCAATGCCAACACATGGCTCCCTGCCACCCCATGACCCATACCAACCCAGGACCACGCCAACCTGTGGCCCCATGCCATGTCCCATGCCAGCCCGTGCCCCGTGCCAGCCTCCCGCCCTCCCAGCTTCTTGGCCAGCTTTCTCCCTTCCCCAGCTCCTACCCCGTGGCAGGGGGCTGGGCCCCGTGGTGCCTGCCCCAGCATGGGTGCTGGCAGGCGGTGGGAAGCGGGGTGCCCCTGTCCGCTTGCTGGGGTTGACACCCACTCCTCTGCTTCCCAGGGGGAGTGCGGCAACTTCATCCGCCTGATCCAGCCCTGGAACCGGACCCACCTCTACGTGTGCGGCACCGGCGCCTACAACCCCATCTGCGCCTTCGTCAACCGTGGGCGCAAAGCCCAGGTGAGGGGTGGGTGGGTGGGAGGATGGGGGACTGAGCCGGTGCCTGGCCCGGCAGTGCTGGTGCAGCCACCATGGGACTGCAGCGGGGTGCGGGAGGGTGGCGTGGCATGGCTCGGCTCTGCCAGCTGGTACCGGGAGGTTTGGGGGGCAGAGGATTGGGGGCCCAGCGGCAGGCTGGGGCGTGACCGTGGCTAACGGTGCTGTGCTGCTGGGCGGGGCCGAGCCGTCTCCACAGACCAAGGACTTCACGCTGGAACTGGGCCACCCTGGCTGGACCCCGACGCTGGCTTCCACGCAGCTTGCCCTCCCACCCTGCCGGCCGCAGCCGCTGCTGGATCTCCACCAGAGCAAGGGACATGTTCCCCCCCGGCTTTCCACCCACCACCGGGCTGCTGAGCCTCTCACCACAGATGCAGAGGATGCCCAGCACCGCACCAGCACTGGCACTGCACAGGGAGAACACGGCGGCCATGCTGGGGATGTGCCTGGATGGATGTCACTCGTCCCCAAAGACTGCGGCATGCAGCGAGAGGGTGGCATCGAAAAGCCACGTGCCGCTGGGCTGGAGACGTGGCAGACAGAGGAGCGCTTTCAGGACAGCCTTGGGAGGGAACTGGTCTCTGCAAGTAGAAGCGCGGGTGTCCTGGGGGGCCCCGAGCCCTGCGAGGTGTTTGTCCCCTCTGCAGTGGGGTGGCGGGCCCCGGGCTCTGTCCTCTCCCGTGGTTGGAGTGAGCCAGGCACTTCCAGCCCAAGCCGAGGGAGGAGCGCGGCGCTGGACGTGGAGGACAGGGTCTGCCCTGGTGCCCCTGAGCCTGGCACGGGCACCAAGAGAGGTGGATGCTGCTCAGGCCATGACGGACTGGGATTGGATTGGGACTGGACTGGGACTGGATTGGGACAGGATTAGGACCGGACTGGGCAGTGGCAGCATTTGAGGAGGACCAGGGGTGCTGATGAAAATGAAGACAGTACATGGTGTGTCCCCTCCAGCAGAGCCAGCGGCGATGCGGCAGGGACAGGGGGTCCCGGTGACCCCCGGGGTGCTGGTAGCTCCTCCCAGGGTGCCGCGGCTCGGCACCGGCGTGATGCTCCTCTGCACGGGGCGCTGCCGTCTCGGTGTCAGGTGCCAGCGTTGTGTCCCCAGGTGCGAGCCCAGCCTGGCCAGCTGTGGGCAGCCGTCTCTCCGCTCAGTTCCGCTCCGTGCCGGGGCACCCGCGTGCTGTGGGAGAGAGCAGGATCCCTCCTGGAGAAGCTGCTGCTGGAGGCCAGCCCAGCCCAGAGCATCCAGCGACCCCCACCAGCACCACGCAGGAGGGCCGCAGCTCTGCTGCTCCATGGGCATCCGTCACCCCAGCTCTTGGGGTCCCCCCGCCCGCCCCTGCCCCAGGGGGTCCTTCTCCCCCCCGCTGGCGCTAACTCTCTGCCCTGCTCCTTTTCCCCAGGGGTTTCCGCCGAGCCAGCCGGGAGGCCGGGAAAACAGATCCGCCGATGGCCCCCTCAGCTCAGGACCAGCACAAAGCAAGGTGGGAACCAGTCTGGGAGCCCGCCGCAGCCGTGCCCACCTCTCCCCTGGGCCGTGCCGGAGCCGCGGGCTCCTTCTTCCCACCAGCATGCTTCCGACCCCCAGGCTGGGCGCCCCACGCCGTGGGCATCCCCACCGTCTCCTTCCCTCTCAGTACAGCATCTTCCGGCCACCGGCCTGGCGTCTGCTCTCCTTCTCTCACTAACTCCTTCCTCCCAGGCCCCGCACGGGTCCCTCGTGGGGGACACTGTCAGGGATGGTGGCTCTCCCCCCAGTCACCATCTTTGCCTGGCTCTGGGCTTGCTGTGTCCCGTGGGAGCAGGGCCGCGTGTCGGCAGAGCCACGGGAATTGGGATGGTTCAGGGGAGGATGCCAAGGCAAAGTGCAGGATGTGTTTTGGTAGGGTCTACAGAAACATCACTGGGCAGCTGCTTCGCCCTGCTCCAGGAGGGGTTTGTGTCGTTGCAGCGGGCAGGCGGGCTCAGGGAGGTGGTGGTGTCCCCGGCTGCTGGGGACACCCAGCGCCCAGCCCACCCTGACAGTGTCACCCCCCGAGCCTCTCCCCTCCAGACTAACACGGGTCAGTGCATGGACCGGGGAGCGCGTGGGGTGCGGGCACCCTGTGGCAGCCTGGGGCTCCCCCCTGCCCGTCCCTCTGCCCGCTCCGAGGACGGGTGGTAGGGGGGCAGAGGGCGATGCTCGGCCGCGAGCATCTCGCCAGCTGCGGGCAGCCCCTGCTGCCGACCTGCCCGGTGGGGAAGCACCGTTGGCGTTCCAGCCCCTTCGGGCACCCCCGGTTCCTTCCTCCCCACCAGATCTGGCCCCAGCATCCGCGGGGAGAAGCTGCCCGGTGCGGCTCCCCGTGCCCGCAGTGGAGGCGGCTTCCCGGCCGCTCCGATGCGTTTCAAGGCGTGTTAGCCAAGCGGCGGTGCCGGCACCGCGACGGCTCCAGGGTTGCCCGGCCAGGAGGGTGAGGGGGTGCAGCCAGCGCCAGGGCTGCAGAGCCAGCGTGTCCCTGCGAAGGGTTTGCCCAGCTCGGGAGCGGGGCTGGCGCCGGGCAGAGGTGTTTGTGATGGTGACAGCGGCGCGGTGCGGTGATGGGGACGGTGGAAGCACGGCTGTGCCCATCTCTGGGGCTGCATGCCCCAGGAGGAGCTGGTGCCAGCAAACCCTCCGGTGGGAGATGTGGGTGGTGAGCATCCTGGCTCCCCACACCCCTCTGCCCTTCCTGGAGCCGGGGGCTCTGCCGGGACCCTGCTCACCTCTCATGGCTGCCACCATGTCCGTCACCGCTGCGTCAAAGCCAGGACACAGGGCCAGTGGGCAGCTCTGCCAGCCTCATTTGTTCGTCAGAGGCCCCCCCGTGCCTGGGCTCCCTGTGGGTGCTGCTGCTTCATCCTGGCTCTGGGGTCTGTATGCCAGGGGTGAGGGGTGACCTGGCTGGGCCATCCTGGCCCTGTCTGCCCCCCAGCCAGCACCAGCAGAGGATTTTGCGTGCATCTCTGGAGGCAGCGTGGGTCTCACCCCTATCCGGGGATGTGCGGCAGCGCCAGGGATAGCTGCGGGAAAAGCAGAGGCGATGGCGGCCAGATGGCTCCTAACAGCACGGGGCAGATAGAGTCATAGAATCATTAAGGTTGGAGAAGACCTCAAAGATCATCAAATCCTCCTGTCAACCCATCATCGCCATGCCTGCTAAATCCCCTGGAGCGGGCGCAGCATCTCGCCGTGATGCCCCTCTGTCAGCGCCCGCTGGAAAATGGGTCCTGGTGAGAAGAGCGTGGCGGGTCCGGCCAAACCCCACCTGCCGAAGCTGCTGGAGCTGCGTGACCTCAAGCTGGCCAAGCGGCGACATGCGGCGCAGCCGGCCGGAGTGAAGAGGCATCCGGAAGGAGCTGTTTGCCCAGAAGTGGACCTGGGGGATGGATGCCCTGTTTCAGCCTGGTGGCTCAGCCAAGTCTCCAAGTGGTGGAGGGCATGGAGAAGCATGCAGCAACATTGGAGGAGTCGCTTGTGGGGACTTCAGCTTCTTGGGAGACCTGCAGACCCTTGGCATGGTCCATCTGCATCTGTCCTCACTGCTGGACTTCATCCTGGAGGAGGCTGCCTCTCCTGGTGCGATTCGGAAGGTGCCACGGGTATGGAGGGATGAAAGTCTAACCAGCTCCTCCATTTGCTTCCTTCTCCAGGATTATATCTTCTACCTGGAGCCGGACAAGCTCGAGTCGGGCAAGGGGAAGTGTTCCTATGACCCCAAAGTAGACACCGTCTCCGCGTTAATAAGTGAGTCCTGTAGCTCCCCAGGGCCAGCACTGCCTGTGCTGGGCGGAGGGAACATGTGGCAAGGTGGGACAACTGCTCCCGCTGTCTTCCTGCGTTGGCCAAATCTCCCCCAGGAGTCAGGCTCCTGCCCCTGCCCCCCTCGCCCACTGCAGCTGTAGATGGCTGGGCAGCTGGGAGGGGGTCCAGGTTACAGACCAGGGCTGATGGCCACATGGAGTGGTTCTTGGTTGCCTGATGGCTACCAGCCAGGGCTGGGGCTGAATGGAGCCCAGGGCAGTGGGAGAAGGTGGGTGGATGGGACTGGGTGGGGGGTCCTGGCTGATCTCTGCCCTCTGCAGATGAAGAGCTGTATGCTGGCGTCTACATCGACTTCATGGGCACGGACGCAGCCATCTTCCGCACCATGGGCAAGCAGACAGCCATGAGGACAGACCAGTACAATTCACGCTGGCTCAACGGTGAGTTCAGGTGTCATTGGCCCAGGTTCCCCGGGACACCATGGCTCCAGCCCTAGAGGTGGGACATATCATGTCATACTGCGTCCTTCTCCCAGGACGGAGACAGTAGCCATTATGGGCAGGTGGATAGTTGGTGGTGTGGGATGGATGGATGGATGGATGGATGGATGGATGGATGGATGAACGATTGACAGTTGATGGATGGGTAGACTGATGGGTGGACAGATGATGGATGGACAGATGATGGATGGGTGGGTGGATGGATGGATGGATGGATGGATGGATGGATGGATGGAAATCTAGGTAGAAGAGCAGAGGGATAGCTATGTGGGGCGTGGTGACAGATGTGCTGGGGACTTTACTGGGCGGCGGGAGCAGGCAGCTGGTGAGAGATGGGGCTGGCTCTGCCGGAGTCTGTGCATAGGTTTCTGCAGGGCTGAGATGTCAACCGTGTCGCCCGTGATCGGTGACCCCGAGCGCTCATCCTGCCCCCCTTGGAGCACCCCTGCCTGCGGGGCGGCAGCTGAGTAAACAGAGCAGAGCAGATGGGCTGATCCTGCCGGGCCGGGGAGCTGGCGGGGCGGTAACCTGAAGAGGGGGAGCTGTCAGCGCAGGCTGGGCACCGGCTGATGGATGGCAGGGAGAAGCTTCCTGAGAAGCTTCCAGGATGTGTGGTTTCTCCCTGGGGGAAAGACCGGTTCCCACCATCCAGCTCATAGAGCTACTGGAGCCCTCCACCCTGTGGACCTCAGGAATTCTCCCAGCGACCTCAGGGATGCTCTGAGCCCCTCCCAGAGTGCTGATGACCGCCAGGGAGACTTAGTTCCTCAGCCCACCTCTGCAGCTCTTGTCCGGAACCAGCTCTCGCCCTGCGACCGCAGCAGTACTTTTCCAGGAGTGGGGCAATGCTGGTGGAGAGGGGTCTCAGCACCCTGCTGCGGCATGGGGCAGGGCGTGCCGCTGGGCTGACGGTGCTGTGCCATGCCGTTCCAGACCCAGCCTTCGTCCGTGCCCAGCTCATCCCCGACAGCAGCGAGAGGAACGACGACAAGCTCTACTTCTTCTTCCGAGAGAAGTCGGCCGATGCCCCACTGAGCCCTGGGGTCTATTCCCGCATCGGGCGCATCTGCCTGGTAGGTGGAGCGGCGGGCAGGCAGGGAGCGGGCAGCGGGGCAGGCACGGCTGAGCGCGGGGGTCCCTCTGTTGCAGAACGACGACGGGGGCCACTGCTGCCTCGTGAACAAGTGGAGCACCTTCCTGAAAGCCCGGCTTGTCTGCTCGGTGCCGGGACCAGATGGGATCGAAACTCACTTCGATGAGCTCCGTGAGTGGGCGTGGGGGGAGCCAGGGGCCTTCTGCACCCCTGTGGGCTTCGGGAGAACCCTAGAGAGGTGACTTGCTACCCTGTCTCCTGGGGAGGGCTGGGGACACCTTGCTGCCCCCCACCTCTTACCTCTCACATGGGGAGCTGCTCTACCCCTTGCTCTGGTGTCCCTGGGTATGAGGGTCCCTGCCCTCCGCCCCTGTGGTGACACCCCTGTCTTTCTGTCCCAAGAGGATGTCTTCATCCAGCAGACTCAGGACACGAAGAACCCCGTTATTTATGCTGTGTTCTCCGCTTCAGGGTGAGTGCTGACCTTCCCGGGATGGGACATCAGAGGGGGGTCCCCAGCTGGGTTGGGGTCCCAGTGATGCCACGGTGGTGGGCAGTGCCAAGCTGGAGGGCAGCAGCAAGTCCTTCCTCCCAGGTCGGTCTTCAAAGGCTCTGCCGTCTGTGTTTACTCCATGGCCGACATCCGCATGGTCTTCAACGGGCCCTTTGCACACAAGGAGGGACCCAACTACCAGTGGATGCCCTACACAGGCAAAATGCCGTACCCTCGGCCAGGCACCGTAAGTACCCCCCGGGCACATGTGGGGAGGTGAGCCAGCGCCTGCTGGGCAGCCAGAACCCGCGGACCCATGCCCGGATACCAGGTCACCGAGCTCTGGTGATGTTTATGCTGGCAGTGCCCTGGGGGGACCTTCACCCCATCCATGAAGTCAACCAAGGACTACCCTGATGAAGTGATCAACTTCATGCGCGCGCACCCGCTGATGTACCACGCCGTCTACCCCAGCCACCGCCAGCCACTGGTGGTCCGCACCAACGTCAACTACCGCTTCACCACCGTGGCCGTTGACCAGGTGGACGCGGCAGACGGGCGCTATGAGGTGCTTTTCCTGGGCACAGGTACCCACGCCGCGCACCGCGGGGAACGCAGCATGCTCCGGCGCGGCCCCGGAGGGCACGGGCACCACCAGGGCTGGCCAGAGCACGGTGCCCTCCGCCATGCTGGAGTGGGGCGAGGGACTGAGACCCCCATCCTGAGATCCCTGACCCTCCTTGAGGCTCCAGCCTGGTCCTTCTCCTGCCGTGGTGCCCATCCCCAGGTCCAGCGATTCAGCATACCTCCCATTCTAGGGATGCCACCATCCAGCTTGGTCCTCTCCCTGCCCTGCTGCCCATCCCAGGGGCCCCGCCATCCAGCCTCATTCTTTCCTGACCCAAGTGCCCATTCCTGTGAGCTCTGTGATCCAGGCTTGTGCCCATCCTAAGCCCACCATCGTCCAGCCTTGTGCTTCCCCTGCGCAATTGCCCTGTCCTTCCCCAGCCCCGCTGCCCATCCTGAGGGCACTGTTGCCCATCCTGGTGCTTCCCCTGCTCTAACGCACAGCCTGGAGCCCCTGTGATCCATGCGGATCCTTCCCTTGCACCGGTGCCCGTCCCCAGCTGCTGTCCCCACGTCCCCAGCTGCTGTCCCCACTCTTCCTGGGGTGGTGGCGGTCCCTAGCCCCGGGCAGTGACCTGAGGTGGTACGCCACCTCCCAGGCACAGCCACCAGCTGCTGCAAAGGGAGATGGGGATGGGCTTCGGGGAGGGCATGGGTGCCCAGGGATGGCACTGAGCGCCTGGGAACCGTGGTGTCTTGCAGATCGGGGCACTGTGCAGAAGGTCATCGTGCTCCCCCGGGATGACATGGAGACAGAGGAGCTCATGCTGGAGGAGATCGAGGTGTTCAAGGTAGGGGCTCCACCTTCTTCTCAGTGTCCTCAACCCAGCCAACCAGCCCGCTGGTTCATCAGCTGGCCCTTTGGGACATCATCCAGCCCATTGCAACATCACCCAACTCGTGGGGCATCAACCAGTCCTTTGGGACATCAGCCAGTCCTTTGGGACACCAGTCACACCTTGACGGGCTCTGGAGGGACCTCAGGCATTGGTCCTCCTGCCTGCTGCCCCCTCATAACTCCCCCTGTCCACCCCTGCCTGCCCCAGCTGCCTGCAGAGCATCTGGGGTGCCCAGGGCTGCAGCACGGTGCCAGGCGGTCACCCCTCCATCTTCTTCGCTCCTGCTCCCATCTAGGTGCCAGCACCCATCAAGACGATGACCATCTCCTCCAAGAGGGTGAGTCACAGCACGTGGCGGGGGGCCGGGAAGATCCCACCATGGGCCCAGCCACGGCATGGCCCGGTGTCACCACAGCACCAGAGTGGGAGGCACATGGGTGGCCGCAGGGCGAGCTGGCTCTGGTGCCCCTGGGTGGCTCTGGTGTCTCAGCCAGTCCCAGTACTGGGAGGCTGCAGCTCGTTCTGGGGGGTCCTTGCAGGATGGGGACAAGAAAGCATCTCACCCTGTCCTCTTTGGCCCCCAAACAGCAACAGCTGTACGTGTCCTCGGCCGTAGGCGTGACCCACCTGGCCCTGCACCGCTGCGACGTGTACGGGGAAGCCTGTGCCGACTGCTGCCTGGCCCGGGACCCGTACTGCGCCTGGGACGGCAGCGCCTGCACCCGCTACTCCGCCTCCTCCAAGAGGTGCGGGGGGCCGGGGGAGAGCGGCAGGGAGGGACCCCCGGCCCCAGGCTACCCCGCTCACCTCCTGCCTCCCCACAGGCGGAGCCGGCGGCAGGACATCCGGCACGGCAACCCCATCCGCCAGTGCCGAGGGTACAACTCCAACGGTGAGTGGGATCTGGGGCACGAGGGGGCTGCTGG
>Ga0065711_1045122_pt1 | contig 13675 bp, 9 predicted proteins | sample Hoacrofraction12_FD_59098 | JGI IMG/M metagenome (GOLD analysis project Ga0065711, IMG submission 59098) | Hoatzin crop microbial communities from Cojedes, Venezuela - Epithelial fraction 12 v2 (version 2) | ecosystem: Host-associated > Birds > Digestive system > Esophagus > Crop | place... | reverse complement strand
TCAAAAAAAAAAAAAAAAAGCATAAGTCTTTGACTAAGAACCCTCTCCAGTGACTACTACTTTGTATCCTCATTTTGAATCTCCTTGCACAATTCTTGAACATGATGACATGGCAGTGGAAATGAAAGATTTCACAAGGAAGCAAAAATTATTTGCAAAAGAATTTGGATCTGTGAACTACGGTTGTTTATTTCTCATTTTAAGTTTTGTGGCTATTTTACACTTCATAATCTAATTCAAAAAAACTTATTCTGATAGCTTGCCTGACTTCTGTGTATTTTTATGGCAGTCTTGTCTGTGTTAGATTCTGGAGAGGGATGTTTCATAGTCCTTTTATTTTCAGGGAGAGGAGCTCTGTGAAAACAGTGACGTAAGTCAAATCTGTCTTTGCAGACAATTATCTCTGTGATTATGACTTTAGATGGGCATGTTTCTACTTTACTGACAGGTCAACAGTGTGAAAAAAATGAAACTAATTTTGTTTCAATGTATACATTTAACTGTAGTTTCCAAGTAAGCTATTATTACAAATGCTAATGTTAATAATAATATATTCTGCTCTGGTGAATATTACTTTTTACCGGACTTGGAAAAACAGACTAGACCTATAGCGATACTCTTCAGAAATATACATACAATCACAAATGATAACCTAGCTAAAAAGAGAGGACAAACAGGGAACTGAGAATTTAGATTGCATCGGTCATGCCCTAGCAATTCCATTTAATTTAAAGCATATTAGCTGAGCTTTTTACCTCTAGTGAATCGATCAAATTCTTAAAAATAAGCATGTACAAAAGTATTTGTAAGAAATTTAGCCTTTAGAGGCTACCTAAAAAAGCCACAATAGCCATTTACCGTCATTTTCACTGTTGTATATGAATCATGCTTTTTAAATACTAGGTCTCCCTCTAATCTTTTTTCTTCATGGAGACAAAATCTAATGGTGTCAGATACTAATGGCAAGCATACTTCTGCAGGTTTCATACCTAGCCCAGAAAGCAACTCCTTCACTCTTGTACCAATGCTTGTGGTGATGGGTACTACAGAGCTAAGACTGCACTGTAGTTAGTCCACTCTCTACGGAGGCATTGAGTGTTGCACACTGAGGAAGAAAACCAATTCTGCAGTCGAAGTAACAAAAAAGATAAAGCTTCTGCTCAGTTTCATGCAAATCACTGATACCCACAAGCATCAAGGTTTGTCCTACACTAAGGTGTTACAAGGCACAATTCATCTCATCATAGTTTTGCTGTCTGTGAATTTTACCCAGACAATGTCTATGTCATTCAGCCATCTCAAAATGGGTTTCTAAGATGGGATCATGCAACTTCAGGACATGCTTTCCACTCCCCCTTGACTACAGAAGGCACTTAAACAAGCAACTTTTAACTGAGTACCTAACGTTTAGACAGCTGCAGTTGGGCAAAATGAATCCCTCTGAGTAGCCACAGGACTTACAAACATCCTCTTCACAAATAACCTACTTCACACTGCTCTCAGGTCTGGTCCTTCTTCTAGGGAAACCCACATTGGACCTGTCATTGACAGCACAACTTCTACCATTTCAACACTATTAATTTGTGGCATTATCCAGAGCAAGATATACTGATACAGAATCATAGAATGGTTTGGAACTAGTCTTTCTCCATCTTTCTTATAACCCACCTTCAAATACTGAAAGGCCACAATAAGCTCTTCCTGCAGCCTTCTCTTCTCCAGGCTGAACAACCCCAACACTCCCAGTCTTTCCTCACAGTAGAGCTGTTCCAACTCTTTTCATGGCCCTCTTCTGGCCCTGCTCTAGCAGGTCTTTGTCCTTCTTGTTCTGGGGGCCTGAGTTGGACACAGGACTCCAAGTGGGGTCTCACGAGCAGAGGAGCAGAAACCCCTCCGTCGACTTGCTGGCCACGCATCTTCTGATGCAGCCCAGGGTACCATTGGCCTTCTGGGCTGCGAGTGCACACCGCCAGCCTATAGCCAACTTTTCATCCACCAGTATCCCCAAGTCATTCTCTGCAGGGCTGCTCTCAATCAATTCATCACTCAGTCTGTACTGAGTTTTACACCTATATTATATAGGTATTACACCTACATTACATAGGTATAATATTACATAATTAAACAGATATCACAGTATCTAGTTAATGATATTTTCATGATATAAGGGTAAATTTGTACTCATGAAGTTTTGCAATCACTGCAGTTTTGTTACATCGCTTATGAAGTCCCAGTCAGAGACTATGCCCACTGTAGTCAGTTACTGCTTCAGCACAGCTCCTCAGAGTAAATGTACCCTTAACATACATGAATGCCCATTTCCTCTTATAGACATCTGCTATCCCTATAGCTAACGAAAGGCAAGTGGGAGAGCCTGAGCTGCTGTGGTCCTCTATAATTACAGTCAATGGATGCTTTGAAAGCAATGAGAATTACATTCAGGTTTCTGGTGATCAGAAATGAGAAGAAACAGGTGACTGGGGAAGGCAGAAAAATTCTCTGGTAACTGGAGAAATTGTGAAAAGGATCATAACACAAAAGTCCATTCTCCTCCGCTGGCTGGGCGCCCCATCATGCTCCATGGCACCATTGCAATAGGGAAGACCATGACAGATGAAGACATAATCCAGGCAAGCATGCAGACCCATAGAAAAGAGTGGGTACCTGTGACACCCAAATTACAAGTCCCATGAGGCATTATTGTGACATTTCCAGAATAGAGTTCCCTGTTTCCAGTGAAAAGTTTTGAGTGTTTGGCTGATACATTACATTCCTTGACTATTTATTTATTTGATTTTTATTTTTTTAAGAAGTTAGAATCTTTAAAATTGGAAAAACAATACCGGGTTTTTCCTACCCAGCTCCATCACAATACCAAGGCATGTGACAATTCTTAGGAAGTGTAGGCCAGCACTACTTTATATAAACAAAAAGCCCTTGTAAGATTTTTAGGAACGATACATGAGATTTTAAAGATAAACCAATTTGTATTTAAACTATACAAAATGGGTCATTTGCCTCCTTCATAGTAATTAATAGATATGTTCTGGTTATTTCAGATTGATATTCAGAGCTCCCGGAATTCACTGATACTCTGTGATTGTTCTGAATGACTCTGAAGAGACTAAGCGGCTGTACAGAAACGTAGCAGCTTCTGGCCTGCACAGGGCAGTCAGTTGTATTCGGTGGTTTTGGAACGAGGCATTTAAGATCACTTTGGATGCCTTTCAGCTTATGGTGTTTGTGACCCTTAACTCTGCCCTGCTTGTAATTATGACATAAACGATCATTATAGCCTCTTGAGTCCACAGCTCCATCCAGCTTCATTCCATTCCTATTTTGGCTTTATCCCATCGTAATGTAACTCACTTCAGGGGTAGTATCTACCTTAGCAAGACTGTATAATCAGACTTGGGGTTGTTAATTCAGATGCATGAATCACGTTTAAAGGGTATCTAAAGACACTGTTGAACACTAGCAAAATAAGTTCTATGCACTTTTAAAGGCCACAGCACCAAGAGAAGCTGGTAAATCGGTCATACTTACAATACCCAATTCACGGTTCCTCACTTTTTCCACCAGCAATGTTACCTGCAATATATTCAAGATGTATCTTCCCTCCAAAATACTTTGGATTCTTTTAAAATGTTTAAGATTTATACCAGACCCATAATAAAATCACTGTCTTTCTTTCATTCCCCAAATTATACAAGTCTGAAATTCATTAGGGCTTTCTAAATATGCATTTTATCAGTTTTATCATATTATCAAAACACAGAAACTTGAAGCTTCCACCAACGTTCAGCAATACCAACTGTAGCACACACTGATACCTATTTGTGTGAAGATGGAGATTTCCTAGGATAACATGAATATTATCCCTACGCTGTCAAAAATGATTATCTTCTCTTGTAGCTGTCAAATCAGAAAAGACATTTTCTCTGTGCAAAGGAACAGAGCACTTACACTAAATCCATGAAATTCTGTGTGTTTCAGCCAATCCACCATACACTTACCTTCACAAAGTACCTTACAGAGTTATTAACAAGCGCTAAAAATTTCTGGCACAACAATGCCTTGAGTGAAGTTGCACTCGTATCAAAGCCCTCTGAAATGTGCCCACCACATGGGAGCTGGAACAATGATGGACAAGGAACAGCAGCTCACTTTTTTTTCCCCCGCAGCAACTAAAATAAGAACTGAGAGATTGTCTCTGAACACAGCCAACCAGGGTCTACGTTCAACTGTTTAAGCAGATGTGAAAGTAAATTCATTGCCTCTGAAAAAAGGGGGAAAAAAGTCTGGTTTACACCAGTGTAACTGAGAACTGAATCTGGCCCTTTGACAACTGGCTGTTTTATACAATATTAATATCAGCGGCTGGCATACACAAGATTTAAGCATTTTCCATGTCTGGAACTAGATCTCCTCTTTCACTGGTATCGAGGGGCCTTTAACCCACATACTGTAACTTACCAGTAACAGATGAAAAGAGCACATACTCCCTGCCTTATACCAGAGGGTTCACCCTGCTTTCAGTAGAACCATAGCTATTTCATAAATCCATATAAAAAAATAATCCTAATTTACAGAGAGTAAATCTAATAAAAGCAGAATGGTTTTCAGAATGATCTCGGGAAGTGGAAGTAGAATCCATCAAGGTAACTTTTGTCTTTCTCTTTTTCTGTCCTGCAGTTTTGATTTATATCTTTACATTTAAATGCTCATGAAGGGAACGGAAGAGGTTGATACAGAGTGCGCAAAGGCTGCAATCAGTCAATTCCTTCCATATGAGTAATCAAGTTAGTTCAATTTTGGATATCTTGCTTCTTTCATTCTGGGGTAACTGACTTTGGGGGAGTTGTTTCTTGATTTATGCCAGATTAAGCCATGTGAGAACTGGTCCTATTGATTGTGATGGGGCTACACACCTCAGGAAGGACTACTCACAACTGGTCAGGATCTGCAGAGTCAGCCCTACATTTCTTGCTAGGTGTAAATTCTCCGAGAGGAAAACAGAACACTTCCTCCACAAAAGGAAACCTGCCTGTCTAACAATTAGATCAACACATAAAATGACCCTGCTAAAGGCCAATAGTTCTCTTTCTTCCCTGGGGAACATCTTGTTTACCATTCAGGGAGGCTGCACTCTTACTGATAAAATTAGCTATTAAGGCTAAGAAGACAAGAGCAAGAACTTATCAAAAGGGTAATTCTTCAACAATAAACACATGTTGCAGTGCTTTGGAGTTTACCTAATTAAAGCCAATGAACAAATAACTGAAATTATGTATAATTGAAATGACTCACATTCAAAATAGAGATAGATTTGAAATACTTGCCTGACTTACTTAGATATCTCCAGAGCATTGTGGGTTTTGCAGTGAAGACCAAACTAGGTCATTTGGGTTTTTTTCTTACTGCTTCATTCTCTTTAATTACTTCTTTTTTCAAAAAAAATTGCCATTCTTGGTTTTGTTTGGTTGTGTCTTCCAAAATTGACCACGACAACACTGAAAAATGGAACGCTGTTACTGGCAGTTGGATGAGTCACGTGAGATGAAAGAAAGACCAAACGGCACCAGATTTTCTCAAACAAGTGAAAACCGTCCACGCTGGAAGAGGCCATCAAAGCCCTCCACTGAGAGAAAATTATTAACTCAAAAGGTGCCGACACAGCAAAGCCATGTATCGTAGGGAACGTACTGGACCCATACTCAGCAACCCATTCCACACACCTAGCACTGAATAATCTCCATTACTGTATGGCTGGAGTGACTGCCACGACTCCCGTACAGTCAGTAATTTAAGAGTGTCAAGAGAGATGCCCAGCACTGTGCTGCCTGCCTGAAGTCTCTAATGAATGAACCGAATGCTTCAAAACACAGAATCTTCAAAATTATTCAGGAACATACAGCATTTTTTACATTTTCAACAACAAAATCAACGCTTTCTCGAAGTTTTTTATGCCTGTCATGACATTCTCTACTGTGAATGTGAGGGCTTGTCTTAATCCTACAACACCAAGCTGAGGGACAGAAAAGTAGCATAAAGGCCAGAAAATAGATACTATAGTTGTTCTTGTACCTCTTACAAGGCAAGTCCAAGTGTGTGATGATGCAGACAGATTTCCTATGCCTTGTGAAAAAAGCTGGTTTCTCCTTTAGTTTCAGCGAACCACTATTAGAAGACATGTGAGTCTGGGTCTAAATTTTTCTATTACGAACACAGCTTAAGAGAAGGAAAAACACTTTAGAAGTAGGCTGATGTGATTAGCCATGCATGACATCACAGCCTTAAGCAGACTTTACCCAAATGTAGCATCATTATTTTCACTTAGATCTTCGAGCTCATAACAAGATATCCTAAACACGGACTTCCAGGTCTTGGCCTGGAGACCCAAAAGAGGGTATGTTCAGATCTCTTCTTGACCTCTTTGCAGTCATTTGCACTATCTGGTACACAACAAACCTCTAGACATTTGGGCTTCTCACCACCTGAAAGAGGAAAGTTCTGCACTTTAAGAGATCTTTGCAATAATTTCTAATTCAGTACTTCAATAACATCTGACTATGAAAGATTACCTTTTTTAAAATCACGCAAACGTGATCTGGTCCCAGCTTGACTGACCATGACTCCTTACGTAGGTAAATGTATACTCTCACAAAGTTTTGAAAACTCTATCTTTTTATTACAAGCTAAGATTTACCCTGTGTATTTGTGTTTTGATTTCATTTCTGTGTGATACCAATACTGCGCACCACTAGGTTTCTTTCCTGGGGTAGCAGGCAGCAAGAAACCCCTTAGAGCTGAATAGCCCCAGAGCAGTGCATTAAGGTGTAGAATTCCTTCCTTGTTCCATGAATTATCCGAGTCTTTTGTGATGCACAGGTAGTAAGGATCTGAACATCATGCCGAGAAAACAACTACACAGACAGAGACTATCAAACTAAGTCAACATTATATGGAAAAGTTATTAAAACATTCAAATAGAAGTTCCAACTGAACACGAGGAAGAACTTCTTTACCCTCAGGGTGACAGAGCACTAGAACAGGCTGCCCAGAGGTGCTGTGGATTCTCCTTCTCTGGAGATATTCAAGACCTGCCTGGACGAGGTCCTGTGCAGCCTGTTCTAGGTGACCCTGCTTTGGCAGGGGGGTTGGACTAGATGATTCACAGAGGTCCCTTCCAACCCCTACCATTCTGTGATTCTGCTAATTGTGCAGTTCTTTAAGCCCACTGGCCAGCCCATGGCGTCAAACACATTGACTATCAATATGACCATTTGTCACGCACAGCTCCTTTGGTTCATTTAAACTGGCAAAGGAAGGTAACAATTCTTTCTCCAAAGAATCAAGACAAGAGATTTCCGAGTCTCCTTTCTTGCTGTTTATCTATACCTGAGGACTGACGTCATTAACAATAACACCACTAAATTTTCACTGCTGCATTCAAGAGTCCGTATCTCAAAGCTGAACAAAGCAGCTCTCACCACATTCCAGGTTCACCCTAGATCTCTGTATCGGTTACAACCTGTTCAAATTTTTAGGCCTGCTTCATACAGCTGGTAGAGACTTGGCTTCATTTTTTTTATAATGCTTGTACACTATCTTACTAAAAACACAGTAAGTGAGAGCCAAAAGATTCACAGAATCATATCATAGAATGATTTGGGTTGGAAGGGACCTTATAGACCACCCAGTTCCAACCCCCCTGCCACGGGCAGGGACACTTTTCACTAGACCAGGCTGCTCAAAGCCCCGTCCAACCTGGATGGCTATTACAGAGCAGTCCATATTGTATGGTGAGAGTCAAGTGAAGATCCAACTTGTCCTATATTTGTGTATCAAAACAGATGTGGCAGATCCTCTGCCTACTTGAAAATAGATACAGCTGATATGCATCTGTAAAAGATTAGGGTTACAACCAACAACATTCAATAAGATCAGAATAAAAAAACAGGATCTCTTTCCTCCAAGTTTTTTTGAACCATCCTATCAAATCCTATAGCAGAAAAACTCATTTCTTTACTTTCACATTGATGTATGAGTGAAGATAGAAGGGCTAAGAAAACTCCTCTAAACTAAAACAACCCAGCTAGTGAAACAAACTGTCTAGTATCAATCTTAAAAACTTGTGAAAGATAAATATAACCCATGTGTGTCTTTCTAGTAAATTCTGCACCCTAAGCGTTGGCTACATCTATATTTGTTATTTCATGTTCAATTTATTTTTAAAACAAGTTATTTGGATTGCATTTTATTTCTGTTCTGTGGAATTTCTTTTTTCAGGCTACACACCGTATTTTCAGAGTGAATAAGTAGGGTTGGCATTACCGAATAAAGAAGCCTGATTAATTTTGTATCAGTCTAACTTAAAACAATTTGAAAACATTTCAGTAGTTTAGAGATCAGTAACCTTTTCACCTCTGAGTATGTGGATAGATATGGCTCCCATATCTGACTTTCTGACATTTTAAAGGTAATCTTGCAGTCCAATAGGCAGGTGAAGAACGCAGTAACAATACACTACATCTTTCACTGCTAAAATGGCTTGCAATGTCATGTAGTTTAGATTTCCAGCAGAGACGTTCACAACATTTGTTGAAGTTAGTGAGCATGGCCAAGACTCAGGAAAACACATGCCATGTGCTTAGGTTCCAGTGACTTCACAGCCTTAGTTGATGTTCTGAGTTCGGCTCTAGATGTGTAAGAATATAACCATTTTAGGCAACAGTGAACAGATTGTCAGAGAAATAAAATAACTGTCTACTATCACAAGGAGTCTTTCACTACACTCAGGTTTCAAACTCAACATTCTTGGCTTACTATTTGGATCTCAGACCTCTAAATTATGCCTCCAAACAGAGCTGCAAGCAAACTGAAAATGACCATTGCCCTCTTTTGTGGCAATGAGGACAAAACCTTGTGCAGCGATGATGAAACACAGGTCTTGTCATTACATTCATTGTAGTTACAATCACCTTTTGCCTGTTGCCAGGCAATCTGAAAAATATTGTTCTCAGCACATCTGGCCTTTTTTGTGGTCAGTTATCCTTCCTCACCGCTTGGATTTTAGTAACAGGGGGAAAAGACATTAAAATAAATGTTTTAGGAAAATATTAAGCTCAACAAACATTAACTTAATTAAAAGGAAATCCTAAAACCCTCCTAATGGGCACTTGGAGAATATAAGCTCAGTATAATGAAATTTGATGTATTTCTTTTTCTTTTTTTAAGAAGACTGTGTTTGGACTAGGTTTAATTCTCAGTATTTCTGATAGGTAGGATATATCATTGTGATTCTCCTTGCCCTGCCAAACACAGGAGAATAAGGGTGCCTCTGCCACCTTATGAATACACATGTTCCAAGGAGACACAAATACAGCCATTGCCCCCTTTCTCCTTTCCCACTTCTCCACTCATCTCCATTTCCCTTCCATTTCTAAGCTCAGTTTGAAACCCCTCCTCCACTGCCATCTTTAACCCTCTCCCACCTGTGTCTCACCAGCAGATGTTCCAGGATGCCACAGATGCAAGACTGCCACCACACTGTGCAAAGCTGGCTCTACCAAATCCGTTGAATCATTTAGATGTGCAAGCTTTAACCCTAGCTGAAGCTGGTCACACTATCTGGGTACCAGACAACTGTATTTTTCCAGTGTAAGCAACACACATAACACACAGAAGCTGCTGTCAGTGCGTCTGGTTTAAAGTCCCTGCTCTCACACATCAGATTGACCAGCAACCTGTACTCCCAAAGACCAGCTGAACCAGGATGAACCAATCCACACCCACTGAATAAATGACATTGTGCATACTGGTGTAAGGTATAAGACAACTCTACACCGTTTAGGGTTATGTACACACTCACCTGCCCTTGTCCCCTTTGGTTTGTCTTTTTTGTTGCTCTAAATGGACACCACCAGGGTTTTCACAGCAGCCTGCAGTTAGACGGGGCCTGTAGGTTAAAAGAACTTCAAAGTGACTCTTTCAAGACAGAAGTTCACACATTTTGTGATGAGGGTCCTTGAATTGTTCCTATTGTAAACATGCTTTCGTCATCGATTATACGACTCCATTGAGAAGACAGGATCTTTCCATACATGCACTGTTTGAGAAAATCTATTCCTTTTGTTTTTTTCCTCGAAGTCATTTAATTCACTAATAGCCAGAGCATGCCTACTATGAACTGCATGTGGGTTACTGCTTTCCCATTTACTTCTTAAACCCTGAACTTTTAAACTCCCAGATCTCCACTCCCCCACACTTTACTTAGTCCATTTAGTCTCTCTTTTCCATGGAAGTTCTAGCCAGCAGACCATGTAAAGACTCCACAGGGGTACATGCTCTCCCAAACATTTGAAACGCAAGGATGTGCAGGCAATGAAAACTGGGGTTTTGCCATATGGCACCTTGCATGTGTCTTGTGTAAACATATATGTCTCTCTGTCCCAAGAAGGAATTTTATGTCTGCCTGGCTCAGCAGTACACTACATATATTAAAAAGGAAAAACCCCACCACCCATACTTACAACAGAGCACAACAAGAATTATTTCCATCACGATGCTGGGCTCAAAGATTTAGAAGCCTGGAAGTGTCACCAAGTCAGTAAAAGCCACAGAAGGTAACTGCTACAAAGACAGAATCACTGTAGATCATAGAGGGTTATGCAGAAATGGTAAACTTTAAACAAAGAGGGAAGCTGGGAACGAAAAGCATTTTGATCTTTTCAGTGCAATCTAGACGGAAGAAAAGGTCTGGTGGGATCTGGAGGCACAACATCCAGTCTTCAGGACCTAATTCTGATGCATATATTCGGAAACCAGTCTACTCATAGTCAAAGGAGACAGAAAATTACTCATAACAGGAATCAAAATGCACTGGGAGTCTAGAAAGAACTTTCCATGCTGCTATGTGATGGGAACACATCAAGGGAAGACAACGGAGGGGAGCTAGTAAACCTGTACTGCACATCAGCTTCCAGCTATGGGCTGTCTTCCATTTTCTGGCCCTCCAAAAAGTGCGAATTAAGCTCCTTTCCTATGAGAGGCTTCACAAGTCTCTCCTCTCTACTGACATCTTCACTCCAAGCTCACTTGTTACACGAGCAGACATTTTTTCCTGGTTCTTTCTACATGAGTGATGAAAAACTACAGTTAAAAAGCATTTGATTACTGAAGACTACATATTCTCCAAATGGAACTTGCATTGGTTTCTCCATTCTCTTATGAAAAAGGAGACATCTTCACATACACAACCTCCGTCTAGACTCACTGCAGATCTCTCACTATGTAATCTGCATCTCCTCTAGACCTCTTTGTGCTCTTGCTACCACAAACAGGCAACCATTTCACCTACGCAGTCTCCTTTATCATTTAACACTTGATACCTAATACAGTAATGGCTTCTTTGCAGCTTAGAATTAACACTGCCAGAAACAAAACTCAAGACAGTTTCCCCAGTATACACTGAAAAGAGCAACAGCCTACCCCTGCTACTTTTCATTTGCTGTTTTCATTGTTTGACATTTCTTTCTGCCAGGATTTTGGCATCATTTCAAGGACTGATTTGAAATATATTTAACACCAAGTGATTTGCAATGTCATTTTCTATTTTACCAGAACCATGCCTGGGACTAATTCTATTTAAGTAGAATTTACCCTTCTGCGCTCGCTGCCAGTGAACGGGCCTCTTGCACGCTCTCCACAACAGAGCGCACTTCTCCCTAACTTTACACAAGTCTGAGAAATGCAGCTATCTATAATCACTTTCTTAGGACCGTAGATATATGCAGTGCCTGTTAAAACACAAACCTTAATGTCATCGCCAGTGAGAACAGTCTTCTGAAGGACAGTGTCAAACATACGAGTTATTGGTGCAATAAATATCTCTACACCATGCAACACAGTAAGAAGAAAAACTCTCCTCTATGACTTCAGTATAACTAGTTACGGTGTCTATCCAAAGTGGGCCAGATTCAGACAGCTGGGAGGACTGAACATCTTGACTGTATTACCTCTTCAGAAAGTCAGATTCTGGTAATAACCATGACACCCTCACCATTACCTGTTCTGCACTGGGTTTTTTTTAGCAGATTGTTTGACAGGGTAAGAATGAGGCTATTGTGGAATCTGCTGTGAAGGGGTAAAGGCACAGGGAAGAAGAAAAACAGGGACAGGATGATGCAGAAAGATTAAAGGGTACAAGGACTGCTACAAAAAGAGGAAATGTTCTCACTAAATGGTGCTGGCTTAGATGAACAAACAACAATTAGAAGTTTAGCTTCTGCTAAAAGCCCTGTGTGAATCTTCCCGTGACGACGGTGGGCAGTTGCTATGGATTAGGAGGTACATGGAGTACTCTCTACTTTGATTAAGCATTGCTACCTTCTGCGTCCTTCTGTAAACCGGGTCTGCACTTACCACACAAATCATGAGAATAAGGTATCTCAGTGCTTACATGAAGATGGTTATTCCAGTGAAGCAAGTATCATTGTAATCACAAGAAGTCCTTTACTCTGATACACAGATTATGCAATCACAGAAAACAGGGCTGAGTCTTCAGAAGGTGATTTACTCTATCCTGTCTCCCTGCAGCATAATCCAGTCTCACAAGCTTAAGGGGGTGTTTGGCCAAGCTGTCCTTTACAGCCTCCAGCAATTCCCCAGCATTTCCAGCAACATATTCACTTGTTTCCCCTGACTTAGAAATTTTTTCTTATCGTCTAACTTAAAGCCCCCTTAGCACAACTTAGTGTGTTACATATTGCCCTGTCCAAAGTGGACATGGAGAAGAGTCCACTCTCTTGCCCTCCACAGCAGCCTTTTATGTCTTTGAAGGCTGTCCCCAATCAGTCTTCTCTTGCCAGTGTTACACAGCCCTCATTATCTCAGTTTCTTCTCATAAATCATGTTTTCCAGAGCTCTGATCACTTCCCTCTGTCTCTCTTCTGAACCCTCTCCAGCAGATCTTTTTCTATATTTTATGCTACCTTTTTTTCTCCACATCTTACGCTGGCAGATCCTGTTCTTTGCAGATGGTAGCAGGTACACACTTCCTTCACTGTGAGCCAACAAGGAAGCAGCCCAAAGGCAGTCAGACCCAGCAGTTAAATCTCATCTGGATTATTTTACCCCTTTTTTCAGATAAGACAAAGAATGATGAGGTTAAAGAACCTGTGATATGACCCAGTTTTCCTGTTGGTTCTTATCGTTGCATTGAACTTCCCTCTGAAAAATGCCTAGAAATCTCGGTACAGAACTCACCAAATGCATCCACGCAGAGGTAAAGGTTGCCTCCACCAAAGTCCCATCACTCCATAATTCAACTTAGCAGCACAAAATACTAAACAAAAACTCTCAGGAAAGTGCACATACTTGCACACTGTCCAACACATTCCAGCATTATGGCATCCTCAAAACTCTAATTACAGATGACACTTCAGATTTACAGGACTTCTTCTGCTGACCACCCCCATCATCAAGCACACATGAAGGGCATGAAATAATTCTAACACGCTGATCTAATTGATCCACTGAAACTGAGAGTTATTCCTTAATCATATTGTCTCCGGGTCCAGTTCTTGTCTGGTTGTCAATCAGGAGTCACTGCCAGTGAAATAACAGTACTACAAAACTACAAGGTACAAGATCAGACCTATGAAGTCTTTTA
>Ga0065711_1045121_pt1 | contig 13675 bp, 7 predicted proteins | sample Hoacrofraction12_FD_59098 | JGI IMG/M metagenome (GOLD analysis project Ga0065711, IMG submission 59098) | Hoatzin crop microbial communities from Cojedes, Venezuela - Epithelial fraction 12 v2 (version 2) | ecosystem: Host-associated > Birds > Digestive system > Esophagus > Crop | place... | reverse complement strand
GCCTGTGGAAGACCCCAAGCAGGAGCAGGTGGATGCGCAGAGGAGGCTGTGATCCCATGGGAAGCCCATGCTGGAGCAGGCTCCTGGCAGGATCTGTGGACCCGTGGACTGAGAGGAGCCCATGTTGGAGCAGGTTTGCTGGCAGGGCTTGTGACCCCGTGGAGCACCTACGCTGGAGCAGGCTGTTCCTGAAGGACTTCACCCCATGGGAAGGGACCCACGCTGGAGCAGCTTTTGGAGAACTGCCTCCCATGAGAAAGACCTCACGTTGAAGCAGGGGCAGAGTGTGAGGAGTGTGCCCCTGAGGAGGAAGGAGCGGCAGAGACAACGTGTGATGGACTGACCGTAACCCCCATTCGCCGTCCCCCTGCGCCACTCGGTGGGAGGAGGTAGAGAAATTGGGAGTGAAGCTGAGCCCGAGAAGGCGGCAGGCGGGTGGGGGGAAGGTGTTTTTAAGATTTGGTTGTATTTCTCATCATTCTACTCTGATTTGATTGATGACAAATTATACTTTTTCCCCAAGTTCAGTCTGTTTTGCCTGTGACATCAACTGGTGAGTGCTGTCCCTGTCCTTATCTCGACCCACAAGCCTTTCATTGTTGTGTTGTTTTTTTTTCGCCCCTCCTGTCCATTTGAGGAGGGGCAGTGATAGAGCAACTTTGGTGGGCATCTGGCATTCATCCAGGCTAAATCATGACAAACAGTATCTCACCCTCTTCCCAGTTCCTGTATGTTCCTCTGGGTTTGCAGCACAGATATTTGTCTCATTTTGTTTTTACAGTTACTTGCACAAAAAGCTATTTACCTCAAGTGTCAGCAGCTGACCTCCAGCATTCCCATAATATATACAGTACATAAATATCTGGAGTCTTCTGACTTGTATGTTCACTTCATGTTCCCATTCAGTGTGACTGGTAATCTATATTTAATTGTCTTCATTAAGAAGAATTGCTACCCTGCACCAGGGAAAGGTACGGACACATGCAAGAACCAGCACCTGAGCAGCCACACCACTATATGCTTCCTGCGATAAGGTGGGAGCTTGGCAGAGCAGCAAAACCCCTGAGCAATGAGGTATGTGACTCACACAGAGGGGTGGTGGAGAGGCATGTTCCCAAGGATGGCATTAGTCAGAATCACTTGCAGTGAATCATTTCTTACTTAATGTGCTGTCATCACTCAGGATCTTAAGAAACTGGACGGTTTAATTGGATATCTGTTAATGAAGGCAGATTTCTTCATGTTCGTCGAGGTTTAATTCTGGATTCTGTCAAATGAGAATGCTGCCACAGCATTAGCAATTTAAAATCTCCTGTTCAGATAAAGAGCAAAAATACTGCTCAAAATAATATATTGAACTTCAAATCCAGTACCCCAAACACGAATCTTATTTCACTGTCTGTAGTACTCTAATTCAATTTGCTTTAAACTAAGAAAAAAAAGAGATTAAAGTTAGCCTAGTTAAATTTTTTGTCATTTAATTTGGGACAGAACTTGCTGTTCACAATGCCAGTCTGAAAATGGGTTATTGCTATCATAATTTTTCTAAAGTACTCACTTGCATTAACTTGAAAAATGAAGATGTTTTAATATGGGTATATAATTACTTTATTTTACTATAAGGTACATCGTTCAGTATGCTTTTTGGAATTTAGGAATAATAAAAAATTCCAAAATTTTGTTTGTAAATGCAAAATGTATTAAAGTTCTCAAAATATTTTGGTCCTGATCAAGCTTAAAAACACATTAAACTATAAGTACTAGAATAAATCAGTGAAACCACAGGTATGATGTCCATGTACACAGAAAAGTTATTACTTTGGTTAGTAAAGCATTCTAGAGTCAATTTTTTAATTTAAGAGATTTTTGTTTTGCTAAACATAAGTGCTACAAACAGATTCATTTAAATTTTCCTGGATTTGCTTATTATCTTGAGCAATTCATACGACATGAAGTTTGCACATTAATTCAATTACCTGCAATGTTAAAACAGCTGAAGAGTGGTAGCTCTGCTTAAATTTATAAATTTGTATCCATTTTAAAGACAGAATCCTGTCTCCATTGAAATCAATGTTGTTTTTTTTTTTTATTGTCTCTGGTTTTTTGCTCATTAGCTGTATTCGTATTTCAGTTAAGAGCTGTGCCTGGGACAGCAGAGAAGTGGTACTTTCAGGCCTCCCCACCTCCCTGGCTGCTCTTTGCCTGCCTGCTTCCATCTGACACTTTGCTAAACTGGGACATGACATAACAATACCCAAGTCAACTTATGGAGATGTTGTTATCCACAAGGGATAAAGTGCATCCCACATTAGTCCAAATGCCTTGGCCTCACATCATGTTTTTTGCTGGTAAGAGCAGTAAATCTGGTTTTGAGGACAGCTTACAGGCATTCTGCAGCAGAGACTGGTCAGACTTATCTACTGTCAACCGCTGAGCTTGGAGTGAGCAGGACAGCCCAGGGGGACAGGTCAGATCTGAGAACAGAATCACTATTTCTCCCCCTCCCATTTTTCTGCCCTAGCATTTTATGGCCAGATTGAAAGGAAAAACAACCAAGGCTAGGTCTGGCAACAAGCATGGTTTTAGTTTTTTGTAGGCTACAGTGTGTGCAACCAGATATTTCAAAGCCATATATTCAAACAAAGCTTTGTTGTCCTCACGATACTCAAATCATCTGGAACAAGTACAGTGATAGAATAACAAGTATATTAGAAAGTTAAATATGAAAGTCATTTGATTTTGTTTTTTTCTCCTGAAATATTTTGTAAAAGGTAGAATTGCTAAAACGCCTCTGTATTGCAGCATCCAAGGAGGACTCTAAGGACATATTCTTTAGTTTGTAAGAGGAATGGATTACATATGTTTACTGCATCATTTCTCATTCTCGCTGTGATTGTTGCCAAGGAATGGATTAATGTTGTTCCATTTCACAGCAACAATGTGGCTGTAATTCCATGTACAGAATGCATTCTCTTTGAATAACTGCTTCTCCTACTTAGAGAGAGAAAAGTGTTGCATTAACAGAAAAACTTTGTATGTGGTAATATTTTGATACTGCTTTACACAAACATTACCACACAAGATAAAGACCAGAAAAAATCAGATACAAAGATTTATTTTTTAAAAAAGATGATATGTCTTTCTTTGGTCTATTCCACTCTTTCTTTGATCTATTTCACACCAGCACAACTGAAAAAAATGTTTTGGCTAAATAACAAGTAAGAGACTCTCAGGACTAATTCCCCTAATGCTGGTTTTCAGCTGATTCTCTTTACAGTCTGTCCATGTCAATGTAAACTGATTTTAGTCTTCTCTGCGTATGGTTTTGGTTTATCCATTACCTACTATTTATAAATTTAATTTTTAGGGACAGAAATAATAATGATAGAAATCAGTAGCTTGGTAGCCAGCTTATTTTAGAGATTTTAGAATTTTTTTGCATTTGCTAGCATTAGGGTGTAGTCAATCTCTTGACTCTGCATCTATGCACTTCTGATCTAACTCAAAGTTATAGGACTGGACCAACTTTGCTTAAGATGTGGACAAGCTCTCTCTTCTGTTCAAAGCGTAGAATGAACTCGTCAATTTTTTCTTAGGGTATAAAATAAATTTTTCCCTCTTTCTTTGCATTGATCAGCTATGTCATTCTTGGGTCAGGAAAACGCTGTGTAAGTCCTAATCCCAAAAGATACACGATTCAGTGTGCATTTTCCAAGTCATTTAGATACTTGGAGATGACCACAGAAAAGTTAGGGTTCCCATGTCAACCCAGATGGATTTATGTGGCCAGTTCATACAAAGTTTAGCTGCACTTGTATCCATCCACAGTTTCTATGGCTACCCACTTTGAGGTGCTCCAGCATGACCTCACGCACAGCCACTGATGCTTCAAGGTGTACCTTCTCCAGCGTGGACTTCTCCTTGTGCCACAATCCCTTCAGAGGTATACCTGCTGTGGCACAGACATAACCACACCCACAGACACTTCAAGATGCACCTGCTCTGGCAGGGACTTATCCACAGCCACAGGCACTTTGGGGTGTCCTGCTCTCATGTGGACTCATCCACAGGTCACAGTCCCTTTGACTTGAGTTCACACTGGAGTTCCAACCTGTCCAGTACAGCAACACAGAAACAGCAGTGATGTCCTGGCCATCTGTCAGCCCAGGCACAATGCCATTGCTGTGATCAAAATGTTCCCAGGTGCAGCAGTACAGCAGTACAGACGGCAGCAAAAGCAAAAAGCAGGCACTAACAAGCATTAGACTCTAATATACGGTAAGCAAGCCCCATAGAAAGCACAGAAGCCTTCTGATTAATAGCTAAAGAGCAATAAGAGCTATAAATTTCATCTAGCACATTCCAGTCAACGCTGTTGTTATCTTGAACCCTTTGAGCCCCATGCTGGGTGTTAAAAAGGACTGTCGTGCTTTAACTCCAGCTGGTAACTAAGCACCGCATAGCTGCTCATTCTGCCTCAGTGGGATGGGGGAGAGAATCAGAAGAGTAAAATTGAGAAAACTCATGGGCTGAGATCAAGACAGATTAATAGGTAAAGCAAAAGCTGCGTGTGCAAGCAAAGCAAAATAAGGAATTCATTCAGTACTTTCCATCATCAAGCAGGTGTTCAGCCACCTCCAGGAAAGCAGGGCTCCAGCATGCATACTGATTAGTTGGGAAGACAAACACCATCACTCCAAATGTCCCCCCTTCCTTCTTCTTCTCCCCAATTTATAAGCTGATCATGATGTTGTATGGCATGGAATATCCCTTTGGCAAGTTGGGGTTCATCTGTCCGGGCTTTGTGCCCTCCCAGCTCTTGTGCACCCCCAGCCTACTCACTGGTGGGGTGGTGTGAGAAGCAGAGAAGGCCGTGACTCTGTGTAAGCACTGCTCAGCAATAACAAAAAAATCTCTGTATTTTCAACCCTGTTTTCAGTACAAATCCAAAACATAGCCCCATACTAGCTGCTATGAAGAAAATTAACACTATCCCAGCTAAAACCAGCAGTCTGCTTTAGAGGACCAGCATAATGTAATATGGCTGGGAATCAGTTTGAGCCATCGGGTTTTGGTGACAGGAATGGCCCCATAGTCCTCTTTTCTTCAGCAGTACAGGTGAAACCTCAGACAGTTTAAATGCACCTCCTCCTGTGGTGATTTCCAGAACTAGAAACAGCTAGTCAGTGATAAAGAAGCGTATCCTTGATACCAGTGCAAAGATTCCCATTACATTTTGCAGACCTTAATAAGCCCAGATGACCTGTTTATCTGTGAAATTGCTGCTGTCACTAGATGGATGAATCCTGTAGATGAAAGAAGATAATAACAGTGATGAGTTTGATTTAAGACCAATATAAGGCATCTGCCTTGCTCAAGGAGACTCTGTGGAAAATCCTGTCTGAAAATATAGAAATGCAGCCTCCAGATTTCCTTGTACTGAATGAAATGAGATACGTAAGCTATAGCAACTTTTAATTCATTAAAATATTTACAATATTTAGTTTCAATTTTCTTCACTGTATTTCCTTACTAAGCTTACTTCTGTTCAAAGTCTGAAAATGATAATAAGTAAATAATCAAGTTTATTAAAAGGTGTAGTGGATAAATTATTATACCGTGATTCTTGCAATTTACTGTAAGTAATCATGTAGTCAAGGGAAATTACTTTACCGAGCTCTACAAAACTTGGTGATGCTAATGAATACGTCACTGTGATATTCTGTGGAATAAAACAATGTTTTTCAGAAATGATCTGCAGCAACCTTTAATTTGAATTTTCTTTCCTTTGTCCACAATTACTGCAGTTCTTTAACCCTTGCAATTCCTTGTAAGGCCAGGTTGTATTTACCAGCTGTTGTCAGGATTTAATACCGGCCCAATAGAAAGTAAAAATGACCAACAGTGCAAGCAAGAGGGTCTTTATCTGCAAAGTGTTTGTCATCAGAGTGGTAGGTAGAAATTCCCAGCTAGCTCTTGGAAATGGATTTAATCTTACTTTTATAAGAAATGAGCAAAGACAGAAGAGTTGTACAAAATGCACAGCCTCACAGTACCACACAGTTACTTTTTGTCTTCAAGTCACAAGGTCCTAGTGAGAAGTCTTTATGGCAAGGTTACAGTGAGAAACTCTGAAGGCATTGTGGAAGGTCAAACCAGCCCTGTGATCTCTGGAAAAGGGGACATAAAGCAGCTTTCAGGCACGATGTACGGCTGTGTAGTAGGTGTGGGGATAGCTTTTCTACATGAACAGAAAAAATGCTTTTAAAAGATTTTGCAGAAAGGAAAACAGAACAGATCTTGGTATGGCTTTGATAGGATAAATGCAGTTTTTGTCTCTCCTCTTGAAGCTTTCTCTAAGTCCAGTGCCAGTCTGGGGACAGATCTGACAGCCTGAGCTGCAGTCAGCCTTGTGGGGCCTGATTTTGCCTTGACACTGGCTCTTTGTTAGCAGGACTTTCTTGACCTCAATGTTATCTTTCTGAATGCATGTCTGATACGTCTGAAGGAATAGGTTTCTCCCACAACTCCTTGTATAGGGCACAATTGCTCCTGTAAAGCTACAGCAAACTTTCTGGGAAACCCTGGAAGTTTAACTGGGTGGGAATTGGTCTAGAAGAGTTATTTCTGGTTACAGAAGGTAGGAAGCAAACACACAGGCATGTTTAGCGTAAACAGTGTCACAAGTTAACAAAGAGGTAAAAAAAGAATTTCTTATATGGGTAAGCAAATAAATAGAACTGACATATGGTGTAATATTATTTCCTAGTCTAAAAAAGGAGATATCCAGATCCAGCAAGGCCTAATTCCCATGGGAGGTCCTGACTCCTTTATCTATTGCAGTATTTCAAATGCCCCTCTTAATATGAAGGAGTCCATGCATACACATAATTGAAAATAAATGAACTTGTGTTTAAAATGTAAATTAATCAAGTGCATCACTCATTATTTATATTTATGGTTTTCACATCAGTTGTGCCCAAAAACCCTGCCAAGAATTGATTTCACCTTGTATTCAGTCACTATTCACAGTAGAAATGGTCCTCCCTGTATAGTCCTGATGTGATGAAACATGTCTAACAATAAAGCTAGAAAATAAAATATTGTTTTCCTTAAGGATAATTCTCTATTCCTACTGAGGAAATACTCATACTAGCATATTTATTGTTCATGATGGTACGAAATATGATTTTAGGATGTTCTCTACTATTAGAGGATGGAATTTGCTCAATGGGTCTGTCAGTACCTAAGCAGCAGGAAAGCTGGTGAGTCCTGAATTAGGATGGCCAAAAATAAGTGTGTGCTGTAGAAAAAGGTATTTATTGATCATTATGGGATTATTTTCTCTTTGACTTAGTGCTACAACTGTGGCTAAAACTGTATTCTGTTTAGATCAACTCTGAAATGTAGTATCATGAACGTTTATTATTATGGTCATTATGATTATTACATCTACATTTCCAAATCCTGGGCCTATTGTATAAGCCTCTGGGTGTGTTTACCATTGTTTTAAAGACACTTTCTAATACTGAAGTGCGAAGAACTGGTGACAGGCAGAAAATACCAGTATTAGTCAGAAGCAGTCCATAACAGCACTTGACTATTAACCAAACATTGCACATTTGTTCCATAAATGAGTATACTAAAACTCCCCTAAACTAAAAATAGCAGTTTGTTCCTTCCCCCTTCCCACCCCCCGTTTTCCATGATGCTCTTCATCTTAAATTTTAAAAGCTGTCTTTTCATCACTACGGAAGATTAGCATTTACATATCATAAGTGTCCTTTACTTCTATGTGATTGGCATCTTTCACTTTCTCCTCTGGGACATGAAAGCACTGCTTGATGGAAAAGACATTCTCACGTAAAGTCTTTTTTAACAGAGGTCTACAGTGTCCTTGCATGCCCTTATTTTATTGATGATTGCATGATTAGAAGGTAGCTTTCATTCAAAGAAATTATGTAGTAATACTTTTGGCTGCCTGCCTGAAAAATCTTTATTTTTGTGGAAGAAATAACTCTGGAAGTTCAGTACTTTTGCATTGCTAAGCTTTATGCTAACCTTTCCCTGATAATGCATAAAAAAGCAGGTTTAGACTGTTTTGGAGCCACCATTCGCACTGGCTGCAAAAATTCCCATGGATTCCAGTAGAAGGGAAGAACAGAAGGTGGGCAGATCGGGATTTAAGTGCAGTATTATACAAAGAACTTGCAGAGCGCTTCTCATAAGAAATACACTTCTGAATTTGTATCTTAAAGTGACTAGAAGCAAGCAAAAGGACACTTCAGTCTTGTTATACCCAAGCATTCAAGGACCACAAGACAACTCCATAAAAGGAGGCTAATTGCAAGTCATGGCTTGCTTTATTATAACCCCATTTTATTGGCCTTTTGAGACTTCAGTTCATTTAAATTGTGTTCCCAAGCTTTTCTCTGCAGCAAGAAGCTCTGGAGAAAATACTTCAAAATATAGAAAAACAGGGAGACACAGGACAGCTCTAAGAGGTGGGAATGTAATGGCAATTACATTACAAGCATGACAGCTGGTACTACCAGGATGCAGAGCGATGAATCTGGATGGTAAGGATCCCGCTCGTTTCTTGTAGTGGTATCAGTTATGGAAGTGAAAGATAGGGAAAACATACTAATGACTTATTTCTGTTTCCAGCACAGGCTTGCTTCTTGGATGAAATTTTTAGTGCTATGTTCCCTCTAGTTTTAAAAGTTTCCAGTTATGGCTTTTAGAAGTGGAGAGCCATTCTATATCAACTGCACTCACTCAGGTACTTGCACACTATTTTTTCTGTGTGTGACTCTCATAACAGGGCACTGTCAGCTGTTTTCTTGCAGATACATAGATCATGAACGACACTTTCAAAAAAGAGAAGTAAAATTGTGATCATGCCCCATATTTTGTGTTACACTACAACTTCCAATTCTCAGATTCTCTAGCACTGTCTTCAGATCAGGTCTTTGAGAGATCTTACAGCTATAAGTCACATTTGAAAACATTGATCTCTGCAGTTAAAAATACCTTCTTTCTATTTAATATTCCAGACTCTACTCTTTATTTTTACAAAGGGAAATGAACAGGTACTAAATATGATAGAAAGATTCATTCAGAATATATTCATGTAAAGAAAGTGCAAACCTCTTAAGACTGTCTCTCTCATTCCATTGGGGGATGTAATTAAACTACAGCAATTCAATTAGTATCCTCTTTAGTTAAACAAGAACTCATCAGTCATTTAAATAGAAAATTTCATCTGAAGAAATAGTGCAAAATATTTTAATCAGCCCCATCAAAAAATAGCCTAATTCATACCAGCTCATCTGGGAGCCCAATATATATTAATGCCTGATGTAAAACCAATTGAAATTACTAAAAATCAACTCCAAAATTGGGATTGCCCAGACCCACTGCACAACCTTGCACTTGGCCTTGTTGAGCTTCATTTTGCTTGCTTTATCACTGTAATTTTCACATCTACTTTTTCAATTTTCTTGTCAAACACAAAGTGGTGTTCATGGTTGCAACACTACAAGGAAAAAACCTACACCCACCTCCTCATGGTTACTATTCTAATGCAATTTAAAACAATCTCACGATAACAGGATTCCTCATATTTAGTGAAATAGAAAACTCAGCAAATTCATGTTATCATTGGTGTCTCATGGTAATGTTAAGAAATGTCTCAAGTGTTTTGCTTGGCATTAGAACTTGTAAAACATTGTGTAGCCTGAAGAGATGATCATTTGCAAGTAGCAAACAGATTTTACATGCTTCCCATATCTCCACCCAAGCACAAAACTGAAGACCACCCAACATGTACAGCTCTTTTTTTGACCATTCATACAACATACTGTGCAGAACAGCTGATCTAGCACAAGGTAAAAGAATATCATCATTTTCTAATAATGACCACTACAAATTACCACCCAGATCAACGTGGGTAAGAGAAAAGCAATTGAATGTTCCCTTATCTTTCTCAAACTAAAAAGTACCTATTTTAAACTGATTCTTTAAGGTGAATTTTTCTGTTTGCAAAGAACACCAGCCACAGATAAGAAAATAATTGATGACAGAAGTGTAATTATGCAAACTTATTATGGTTAAGGTTAGCATACACAGGGGAAGAAGAAGGAAGAATGAGAGGCGGGAGCAGTCATTGTAGCTACCTGGCTTACTGCAAGCTCAGAGGCATTTGATGATGGACCTGTCACGTGAGGAGAGACGAGAGTGATTTATTTCACTCGGGTAGCACCTAGGAACTATCCATTTGTTTCCTAGATTGTGAATCCAAATTGCAATCTGAAGATACACAATATGAGAGAGGTTAAAAATTGAATGCAGGACCCAACCCATTATTTTCATTCTCAGTCATGATTATTGCAAACTTTGCTGTAAACAAGCCCCAGAACACAATCAGCTCAATCTTTGTTATTTAGGATAGTCAACTTCTTTGCTACTGAAGTGAATCACATAAATACAAACCAGCTTTGCTTCCCGTTTGGCTTGCTCACCTGTCGACTAATAGTTCCTGCACAGTGTTCCCTGTTGTGTCATTTTTAAAGGCAATTCGAATGAGAAACATGGCTTAGTTTTTGAACCACAGTAAAACCAAAGGTGAAAAGTCGAGATAATAAACTATATTCCAAGAAACAATATATTCTGAAAGAAAGGTGTATTCTCTCTATGCAAGTGTTACTGCTGTTCAGATTTAACTATTGGAAATCCATGAAAAACTAGAGATGAGGAAAGTGTTGGACTTGTGGTAGTGAGATAGCTGAAATATTGTCTAATTCGGGGAAAAATGACTCTACAGAATAGAGTATTAGTGGCAGAAAAGTTGAATGCTGAGTAATGAAGCAAAGATGAAAAACAAAAAAACAGCATGCTGAAATCCACTCAGAACTTTCATTTGCATGGAAAAAAAAGCTGGTCGCTTCCAACCAGCAGAATCCCATGGAATACCGCAGGTACATTGCAGAAATGCTGGCACGCTGCAGGGCCTCAGATAAACTATCGGGATCCAGTTTCCTCTGTTATGTGATAGAAATCATTGTTGTACTGCTAGATTTGTCTTTTTGCAGAGAAGGTGTGGAGTAACAGCCACAGAATCACAGTTAATGAGTATGAATTATACCTATGCACTGGAAGACAGAGTTTTGCTGGTGCTGTTTCACCAGGCACATTCTCAGAGTTTGCACTGCTGTAGGATTCGACTGCTGAACCACGGATCTGACCTCTTTTAGACCAAATAACCTACCATATCCAGTTATGCCCTCACCTCAAATATTTGAGCATTTAATTATACTACTGGATGTTTTTTAACCAGGGTAAATGTTTTTTAATTCTGTTTTATGACTTAATCACACCTAATACATAAGCTATGTTACTGTTTATACTCTTGCAATATTTAAGCTATAAAAGACAAATTGTGTTCAAAGCTTTATTGGAGTATATCTAGAGTAAGGACACTGAAATTTGTTTCACATTTTGGGTAGAATGGGCCCAGACAAAGTACCTTGATTTATATTGCTATTTCTGGAAGCAGTATTTGGCTCAGCATCTCTGGACAGCACTAACTTTAAACACGAGAGCAGTGTGTGTGTCATTACCAATGACTACAGTCTCAGTAGACAAATTAAAATCTGGAAAGTTAAATGACTAGGAAAAAACAGTATACAGATAAAAATGCTTCATTTCCACTCTTTATTTCATTCTTACGTTTTTCAGCAGGGAAAAACAAGCCTACAAACATTCAGGATTAACACCATCTTCATGGAAACCATCCATCATAAGTAAATCCCAGAGATGCAGTACAATATAGGAGGCCAAATTTTATGCAATAACCCACTGCAAATGCTGTACATGTAACACAACCAATAGCCTATTACCTTAGTTTTATCCACAAACCAAAGCAACAAAATTAACAGATGATGATTATGACCCAAGTCCGAAGCAAGCAAAACATGGACTATGAGTGACACAGTATGCGTAACGATCCAGAACTCTGTAAAGTTTCGGACTGCCTTGAAACTGTCAGGACAATGAAATTCAAAATTTTGGCTTTAGTGGAATATATTCTTGACAGCTATGAATGTTGCACTGCTGAGTTGCGGTAAGATCACTTACCAACATTAGATTTATAGCTCAGCTATAAGTAGCAAGGATGAAATATTGATTATTTATGAATATGTTGTTCTTGCAATTGATGTAGCTAGCATGAGTAACAGCAGTAATGGTACCTCACCAACATTTATTACATTTCATGTAACACTGGCTCTGAGGGTGGCTGGTTATCAGAATGAGATTTGGACAGAACTGCTCCAAATTCCATCATTCTCAGACTCTTGCCAATTAAATGGCAAACTCTAATTGATGCCTGTTGTATCAGAAGTTACCACTCAAGGCATAAGCTGCCAAAACAATGATTATTTTTTATTTTTGTGGAATACACCTGCATGGATGATTAAAAAAAAAAACAAAAAAAACCTCCCCAAACCCCAAAACAATCAAATCAAAATATTTACATTATGGTCTGAGGCAGCTGGGATTCTTGTTACTGTGGTGATCATCAGCAAAAGTATGGCCATTTCATTCTGTTATCCTTTGTTCTTTCACAACAGGCTTTCATGACACATGTCAGATAAATACCATCAGAGACAGGATTCTGTTTTTCTTTCCCTGGGTGGTATATACCATCAAACGGTCCATACACAAATATCAATACCTCTCTCTTCTTTCATTTATAAAGCTTTGTTTACTCTGGAAACAGACAGGTCTTATTTACTGACAGAAAGTGGGCAGTAATCATAACTGGGGAAAGGTCAAAGTAGTCCCTTGGTGCTCCAAACAACAGAGAGAAGGAGACATCTGCAGGAGTGGACTGATGATATTTGGGTGATCTTTTCAAATTAACAAAATAATACAAAGGAAATAAGGATGATTTTCGGTCAAAGTAGAAATAGCTGACTGTGTTTTAGAGAACCAGTATAAGTGATTTATTTGTGTCCAACCAACTCAACTAATATTTAGCTAGTATATAGGTGAAACCCACACTTGTGAGAACTGATTGAATACTGTAAATAATATCACTGCCGTGCCTATTTATAAAGATCAATGTGTATACTGTGTCTCCAACTGTTATATACTTTATCTATGAATATACTAATGAATATGTACCCAATTTGCTATGGATACTGAAATAATTTTATGAAACACTGAAATAATTATAAGCTTTAAGGGAAATATAGTATATACAATTATGAGTATTTGCTCCAGAAACCTAGTTCAAGTAAATACACACATTCAAAATGCAAACACAAACACATGCTGTGACATCCTGGTATAAATCCAGAGAACACTGCTTAAATTTCAAATGCCAAAAGGTGTGACTGATGTTCCTTCAAACAAGCTGTAGCACAAGAATTATCTATTTACATTATTTTTTCAACTAATTATAAATGGAAAGAAGTCACACTCTAATGTCAAAGGGTGACACTACGGTGGGTGTGTACTACAGGCCACCTGACCAGGAGGAGGAGGTTGATGAAGCCTTCTACAGGCAGATGCAAGCAGCCTCACAATCACAGGCCCTGGTTCTCATGGGGGACTTCAACCACCCTGACATCAGCTGGGAAGACCATACAGCTAGGCAGGCGCAATCCAG
>Ga0065711_1045120_pt1 | contig 13676 bp, 7 predicted proteins | sample Hoacrofraction12_FD_59098 | JGI IMG/M metagenome (GOLD analysis project Ga0065711, IMG submission 59098) | Hoatzin crop microbial communities from Cojedes, Venezuela - Epithelial fraction 12 v2 (version 2) | ecosystem: Host-associated > Birds > Digestive system > Esophagus > Crop | place... | reverse complement strand
GCCTTGGGTAAGAAAAATGGCAAAGGGTGAACAGGACTGTTTTCTTCTCCAGCACAAGGGCTGTTTAATGAGTTAGTGAAACAATAGTCTATCAATGTCATAAGCGGGTAGTAGTATTGGGATATCTGATTATTAGGCACAGAATGCAAAGATCATGAGCTCCTTTAAGACCACATGGAAATTTGCCTGCAGAAGGGCTGCAGACCTCACAAGGTGTGAAAATACTTGATAGCACAGAGGAGGTGCTGTGGTCGAGATCTGTGAATAGTACCAGTGACAGAAGTGCACAAGGGGCATACCAAAATTGAATTCAGGCTATGAGGCAGGAAACTAAAATCCAGAACCTCAGTGCAGTTCTACATCCGAAGCCCAGGGGGCATGCAGAGATTGAATTTCAGTGCGAGAAAGAAGAAACAGAACAGAAAGGAGCAACTCTCAGATGGCAGCACTAAAGGAACCTTCTGGGACAGGATGCTGCGCTACACCTTAAGGATAGGCTGCACCTCAATTCAGGTGGGGTCGGTCAGTCCTACTCCTCCTCGCCCTTCCTCAGGCATGTTCCTAGCTATATAACCTTACCCCTTCCCTTGTGATGGACTGAATACCCCCTTGATTCCTTAGTAAAACAATTCAGCTCTCAAACCCATAGAAAATTAACAAAGCAAAACTAAATACGTAATAACCTAATCATTTAGGCAGTTGAATCAGGTGATTTGGTGAATCAAATAAATGAAAAGAAAGACTTTTTTCAGAGGAATTGAACTGTTAAGGTTGGGTCAGCTGTCTTCCCACAAACTCACCATGATGACAGTGCTTTTATGTATTCAATGGACTGTGTCAAGAATATGATTTTACCTTGCTTCCAGCCAAGACTTTCCATAAACCAGTTCCTCACAGAGCTAGCAATAGCTGAATGTTGCTGCCTTTCTCAAAAGGCAGACTGATTAACCCTCAACGTGCAAAGGTTTGTTTTTTAAGGAACAATACAGGAGTTTTCCAATATACTTAGGTAGCATGTAGAAACTTGCTGGCAAAGTTGGATAACAATTATTATACCCTGAGAAGATACACACAGAAATATCTTTTCTCCTATCCTGCAGATGAGTCAAAGTAGTAGGAAAAAAAAAAGTAAAAAGATAGATAGAAATATGAAGATTCAAGGAATTATGACATTTGTGCACTACTTATGGGTACAAACCGTTTAGCAGGGCATGTAGATTTTATTTTACATAAGTAATTTACTATCCAAAGACTATGGCCCCACAACATCCTGTAGCAGAAGCAACAGATACTGATTCTCAGCCCAAGTTGCGTGACAGTATAGCTAAGGTCAGAACTTGCCACCAGATGTCAATGTTGCTCTATGCAACTTGATCAGAAAATATTTCTCAGAATTTGTCAGTCTTGCCTGAGGATGAAAAATATTTCTTCAGGTGGTATAACAACCTTCCAGAAAATTGGCAACTGCTTATGAGTGTTTACATTTTTACAGGTAATATATATCACACTAACACATACTTCTCAAAACTGGATCCTTACAAATGCTCAAGAAACTTATTTCAGAATGTTGGTTCTTACTAAAATGGCTGAAAACCAACACACATTAATAATGGGAATGAAGTGTAAGGACAGTCAGCTGTGTGATACAACATTTTACCTGTGTGGTAGCTTGATCAAGTTGTGTTCTCATTTGAGTCAGTTTATCTGTGGTTTTGTTCAGATCTTTATCCTTCTCTGTTAATTCTAACTTCATTCTGTCCCGCTGCAGTTCAGTCTCTTGATGTTTATTCATATGGAATTTCTTCACTTTTTCTTGAGCTTGCAGCTGTTGTTCTAGGTCTTTAATAGTGGAATTTAACTCTGAATTTTAAAAACAGTAAAGGTTAAGGATACATTCTACTTTGAAAGGTACGTCTTTCAGGGACTCAAATTTCCAAGTGTCTACACATTCTAAAATACTTACTATGTTTGATAACAACCCAAGTTCCTGACATAGGCAGACACCCTGTAAAATGTTCAGCAAGCTGAAAACAAAGCTTTCAACTGTTTTCTACTGCTACACCAATAACTAAAACTATCGAGACCAAATGATAGTTGACTCTAAATCAATCATTTCCACTTCATAATATACGAGAACACGAGAATGCGAGGTCAGACACAAATGCCGTAACGGCAAAAGACAATTTGTCCCTCTGCTATTCTGCAGGGGGGGTTATTTGTCTTTGTTGGTTTTGAACACACAGAAACATGTCACTTTACGTATCTATTTTATTTTTTTTTTATTTTTAAAAGGAAAGATATCCACTACAAACATTGGCTTGGGGCAGCTGTGAACCTCTACTTCAAAGAGCCTTTTCAGCTATTGGGCATCCGTAAATACAGTATTTTATATTTTAATCTTTTTCCTGTCGCAAAGCAGCATACATACAAAGCAAAACCAAGCAATCCTGTCACAATATACATCAGTAAGAGTTCACCTTCCAAAATCACAATATAATTTTTACAGTAGAAAACTTTAGTCAGCTACAGGAAGTGTTATCCTCAATTATTACTATCTAGTAATTCTTTTTATTAAAAAAACCTCCGTCTTCCTGATGGTGAATTTATACGGCTTCCAAGTTGAAATTGCCATCTAGATTGAAGCTTTACATGTAGGTGTTTGAATAAACAGTTTGGAGAGTACAGGAACTTGTAAAAATAGTCCTATAAGAAACAGTTAGCGGAAAAGCTGGTCCAAACAGTAGGCTTAAGTAAATGCTCATGAAATCCACAACAAACCATTTTCTCTCTTCTGACTATCAGATATCAGGAATGAATATTTCTTCATGTCAATATGCGCAACACAAGATCGCATTTTGCTTTTTCACTGTACTTTTGGTAACACACTTCATTCTGTGCTTCCAGTAACATCTGTTATGGACCAACTCAGTTATGCATTAAGCATGTTCAATTAATGAATTTTTAACACAGGTATTGCTTAGTCATAAATGTCAAGAGTCATACAAACTTAAGGAAGCAATACAACTGAATTTATCAGTGAGATGTAATAAAATCCTGACAAGCTTTTTAACTCTGTTTCAAGATAATTGTTCCATGAGCAATGGAATTATTGGAAAAGGCCATTTTCCTTTGATATGATGTCCCCTACCCACACCAAAAATACAAACTCCTCCCTGCTAACTCTCACACTCCTTATGTAAAAGATACCACAGCTCGTGGATAGTCTCCATGTACTGGCTGATCATTGACAATACACACACCAGCAGCCAACTGGGTTAGCTGCCGAAGGCAACAGCAGCTATCTTTCTCTCTTCCTCGCTAAAGCACAAATTTCAGTACCTCTCTCCTATCCACACACTAGCTTTCATGAAATCACACGGGAGACTGCCTCTGGACTTTAAAGAAATACATACCTTGGTTCTGTGCTCTTAGCTGGATCACGAGTGAAGAATTACAATTCTCAACAAAGCTGTTGTCGAACTCATTCTTCTCTAATATCATACTAGAATTTGTTTCTTTTTTCCATGGAAAAGAGGATGTTGTAGAACTCCCCCTCGCAGGTGTTTCTTGATTTCTAGATGGTGTATTTTCTTGTTGCCATGAAAACACAGATGAAGAAGCCTGATGCCGAGCAATCTCCCTGTGACTCAAAGAGCTTTGAGGTTGAGGCTGATTTATTTTCTGTGTCTAAGAAAAAAAAGGATCTACGTTTACACAGCTCCGTATCCAACATATAACAAAATAACTAGTTCATTAATAAGCAGATAATAGGTCACGGTCATTTCACATATTTATAACACCACAACATCCACCAGTGCAAACTACTTATTCGTATCATCATGTTTTATACTAGATAAACAACTTTAACACAAGTATATGCAAGAATAGCTGTTTCTTATAAACACAAATCAGGATCTCTAAAACAGTAGTTCAATTTCTGCATCTTTACAAGTAACATAACGAGGCTTTTGTCTTTATCAAGAGAGATCCCATCATTTACCTCCTACATTTTTCAAAATTGAAGTCTGCATTTTTACAGGCAAGTGCTGGCACAAGTAAGCGGCAAGAAATACAGAAGTCTAGACTAGCGTCTCTCATATCTCACCCACATTTAGTTCTTCTGGACAAACACAGGTAAATTCAGAACAGACATTTATTCGAAATTCTACACACAGAATACCTCAATATTGCAATAATAAAATATGCTGGGTACCAGCTTTCAACCTCTTCCTACAGAAAAATTAAACAGAGCCAAAATACTAGGTGGTTTTTCTCCTTCTTGGGTGAAAAAAAAAAAACAACCAAACCTGAAACACTAAAGCTTGTATTGTATTTAACTGGATTTTCTTATTTGAATTTTTTTCTTTTTTAACTAAAGCCCTAAACCAGGTAATACCCAGTCTGACTTCTCAGTCCAACCAGAGAATATGTTATGTAGGAATAGCTGTGCTAAAACCAGAAATCTATACAGTCCAGAATACTGTCGCCAGTGAAGTAACTAGTTTATAGATAAAAAGCATAAAAACCTAATCATGCATATAGTAATCATTCCCCTTGTATGCCATTTAAATTTAGAGAGTTTCCAGGACAAAAGTTCGAGTTGAGGAAATTAAGGGGAATTCATCATTTTTATTGAAATATTTTACATTACTTTCTCTTTTGGATCTGCTTTCATTTTGGCCTTTTTACCATACTCTGTGACAAAGGGTTCTGCAATTTAACACAGTACAGTGTAATAAAATGGTTTTTGTTCTGAGCATGCAGAGGTGGTACTAAAATCATGCCATTTGAAAAATAGGAAAATGACCATTCCCTGTTTTCTGTCTTGATCCTTGCTCACCTTTGTACCATCCACTTCTACCATATCTGTTTGGAGACAAGATGAACAGAACTTGCGAGGAATACTCTAGATGTGAAAGCCATTTGGCTATATATGGACATAGAATATTTTCTCATTAGTTCTTAATTCTTGTCCTAAAAAAATTCTTTTTCATCATTGCTGAACACGATATTGAAGTTTTTATAGAACTAGCCACAATAATTACTGAATTGCTTCCTGGAATCATTTCATTAAATTTGGAGCCTGAATGTACCGGGTATGCATTGTTCAGATTAGGCTTTCCAGATGCCTTTTTTTTTTTCCCCCCACACTGACTTATAGTTACCATCTTAATTATTGAAATTATTTAGTATTAGAAAATAATGTGCGGTCTTCAGTCGTATTATTCAACTCTTTTTCAGATCACTAATAAATACGCAGAATAGCACAGTTCTCTCTACAAATCCTTTTCAGGCACCACTGTTGATCATTCCCCAGCTGTAAAAACTGACCATTTCTTCCTAGCCCTCAATCTTTAAATACACAAGAAGAATTCCCCCTTATCAAAATTGTTTTGTTTTCTCAGTTTTGTGGATATCCAGTAACATTATACCGAGTCACACTTCACTCACACATTCTCTGATTTATTCTTAAAAAAAAAAAAAACTGAAAATATGCGAGGCATGATTTCTCTTTATAAGTAAATGGTCGATCTTTTCTCCATACACCATACCTATGTAAGCATCGATAAACATATTACTTTACGTTTCTAACAATTTACCCAGGATAACAAGTTGACCTGACTAAATTACATTTTTAGAAATTAGCACTGTAAGATTTTTTTCAAAAATGGCATCATCCTTGTCACCTTCCAGTGTCACGAGATAAATTAAATAAGTTGCACATCACAGCGATTCAGCAGTCCCATGCTGCAGTGCCTTATCAATTCATGGGTAAATGTTTTCTGTATCTGGTGATTTTTTTTATTACTATTCATTTTATCAATCTATTTTGAGACTACTTCTGATTTTTGAGGCTGTGCCACAGATTCAACTCCAATAAAGCAAGACTCTGATACAGAAAATTTTTTAAGTCTTTGGATAGTAAATAACAAATAAAAAAATTGTTTCAGCTTTTCTGCAATGGCCCTTTTTTCCTTGTGGGCTTTCACATCTTAGTCATCCATTGGCCTCAGAGATTCCCTAATATAGATCCTACTGCTCATGTGCTTGAAAAATTTACTAGTTTTTATTTGCTAGGCGAGTTATTTCTCATAATGGTGTGTTCTTGTTTTTAATGTCCTTCTTCCCTTTGCTATTCAGTTATGTTGGTTTTTCTGGGTTCTCCAAGATTACTTATGAATGGTAGAACACACAGATTAATTACTTTTTTAAAAAAATTATACTTTAAGGGATGCAAAAATGTATTTCACTAGTTTTCCACTGCATTTTTCAAGTTCACTCAGTGGTTACTTTCTTAGATACCACACAAAGCATTTTTAAGAGATACGTACCTTAACCTGGATGGTTCTCAGTTCTAATTCTAGCTTTTTTCTTTCTTGTACTTCTTTCTTGTATTTTTCTTCTAATTCTTCATATTTAGCATCTACAAAGACATGATGAATACTTCTTCATAATCTAACTGGTACATAGGTAATCTTTTCTAGCCTATTGCTATTATGGGATAAAAATGAGCAGCTATCACAAGTGTCAGATCATGAGAAAGAAACAAGTGTATATACAATATATGCATTAATTTAGGACGTCCAAAAAAGACAAATGGGATATCTGTAACTTGATGCTAGAATGAAAATGCATCCACTAAAAGTAAGGATCTAATGCCAAAATTTAATTTTTTTAATCTCTCTCTAAAAAAAATATGTCTGTATATATAATATACATAAACTTTAAAAAAAATATAACATAGATGTGTTACATTATATATGCACATACATACAGATTATATACCTTTTTTTAAAAAAAGTTTTCCTACCAGCAGCCAAATAGCATTAATATTACTAAGAAATGACCAGAAAATCGGGCTGGATCTTTTCCTCAAGTTCTTTTCAAATGCAATAGGAATTGGACAAAGAATTTATTTAGGATTCTTCTGCTGAAATTGTAAAAGAAGCATATTCGTCCAAAACAAATATCTTGCGTCCCTTTTCTTGACTTTTTATTTAATTCTACAAGTCTCAAGAGAACTCTAGAACTAGAATGCTTTGTAGCATTCTAGGGAGCAGATGAGGTAGGCAATTGTCCCACTCTGCACTGCACTGGTGTGGCCCCACCTCAAGTGCTGTGTGCAATTTTGGGTGCCTCAATATAAAGAGGACATCAAACTGTTTGAGTGTGTCCAGAGGAGGGCAACCAGGATGGTGAAAGATCTCGACAGCAAAACTTCCGAGAAACCGCTGAGGTCACTTGGCTTGTTCATCTGATGAAAAGAAGGCTGAAGGGTGACCTTGTCACAGTCAACACCTTCCTCAAGGGGGTAGTGGAGGGGGAGGTGCTGATCTCCTCTTTCTGGTGACCAGCGATAGGACATGAGGAAACAGAATGAAGATGCGTCAGTGGAAGTGTAGACTGGACATTAAGAAAAGGTTCTTCACCAAGCGGGTACTCTGTCACTGAAACAGGGTCCCCAGGGAAGTGGTTACAGCACCAAGCCTGTCAGAGCTCAAGGAGCATCTGGACAGTGGTCTTATTCATACAGTTTAGTTTTAGGTAGTCCTGTGAGGAGCAGGGAGTTGGACTCAATGATCCTTATGGGTCTCTTCCATCTTGAGATATTCTATGATTCTATGATCTTGAAGAATTTAAGACTCCAGCTTCCAAACAAAACAAAACTCCCCAGCAACACAATTTTCAATACAGTGATTTAAATCATTTTAATCTAATCCTCATTTCAGGAGTGCCGTGCTTAGTGGAATGTTTGACATTACCACTACTGTACCCTTTTTCAGATATGTATAAACAAATCAAAAGGAACAAGTGTGTGAAAAAGTATCTATTTCCCACTCAAGCAAGATTAAGATGCCAAACTCACAGAACATTTGTTCGCAGCAAAGAAAGTGGTAAACAGCATGCGTAATATTGAATCTGTCAGTTTTTCAGCACAGACAGCATAAGGGTGTCTGACTACAGAACAATTCTCCAGTTAAGGAAACTTTCTTTCACTTTTCCAGTTCATTCAAATATTTTAAGATCTATTTGACATCACTAATTTGAAGATACAAGTGATGCTTTAAAGTGGATATAGTGCATAAATTCTGCAGATCTTCATGCACAATAATAGTCTCACTAAAAAAAGCATCTTCTAAAGAAATAACATATATAACTGTTGACTGAACTTTAGTCAAAGTACCTGTGATTCATGAAGGAAAAATTTTGCTCTTCACTACATGAAGGGAAGAGCTGACACTAGGAACAGGCATTCAAAAAATTGATGCACTCTGTTCAAGGATATTACCGTTATTATTCCTGTCCATCAACGTAGTGCTGAACATGTAATACTTGCAAAAAGTGTTCAATCTGCACTAATAATTTTCAAACTTGGAACCTACGGTGCTATGAATTAGACATTCTCATAATAAGCTATACCATAGGGACTAAGCAACTCCAGTAGAAGTGTAATGTTCAAAATACTCTGCTACCTTCCAAGAAAACTGACAGTTAACTATATGTGCTGGATGAAGAAAAATTCATTTACCATTCTGACTTTGAACTGGTATTAAAGGAGCAGTAAAACTTTTCTGTGGAGTGGTGCTGAATGATAAGTCTCCTGCAATCGATGTTTGCTGGCTTCTCTCAAGCTCACATTTGTATCTGTTCAGGAAAGAAGCAGCAGCAGCAGCAATTAGTACTGGAAACTAAAAGGTTAATTATCTATTTTTAAGAGCCTGAAATACCCCAATAAATTACATAATTTTAAGAACTTGGTTTAAAGATCAAGTGAAGATACATCCACTGAAAATTTTTAGGTACTATAACAGAAAGATATGAAGAATATATTTTATCTAGAGTTTCAACATATTTAATCAATTACATAGGAGTCAAAGCTAAAAAAATAAACGCAAACAAACACAAAGTAGACGAAAATCAGTTAGAATTGCTTAAGATCTCACTCTGTGATGCCCTAGTCCAGCTAAACACACCTAAATCACTGCAAACACTGATAATATAAAACTCTTACTGTTTGGTAAGCATCGTTATTGCAGGAAATAATACTACTTCTATTCTATGTTCTGATACCATGCATTTTGAGAAACCTATGCACACCTCATGAAAACAGAAGGGAATATCCTCCAACTGACAGCGTATTTTTCATGTGTACCATTTACATTGCTACCTAAAACACCACAGCAGACCACCCATTCAAGTGATTTTTGTGAGCACGGAGTTACAAGCTCATCTAATGAAACCATATAACTAGTTTGGAGATTACACAGCAATATTCATCCTGCCCAGTAAGCACAGATTGATAAGACAATGGTTCCAGGCTGCAGCCCATCACATCAATGAGTCCACAACTCGCCTTTCTGTTTCCATTTACCAAGAACTGTTCTCTCAGTGAGCTGTCAGTTGCTACGAATTGGTGAATGATCAGTTATCGGCATAAAACAAAACAGAACCAAATACAAACCTGAAACTGATAGCCAAGATCAAGCTACATGTAGTAACTGGTGATCTTTTGTAGTGGACAGCTATACAAGGTAATATAACAGGAAGCAGACAATTCAGTAAACTAGACTTGATTTTGGGAATGGATAAACGGAACACATATCCTTAGCCCACAACCTCTCTGGCCCAACATTTCACAGCAGGTACAGAAAACACTGTTGTGGTTCTGTCAACCCTGTTGAACCTCCCTATATTCTTTGACAGATCTCAGCAACTCCTTACACAAAGCTGGTGTTTCTACATGCCATGAATTGTTTTTGCTGAAATTTAGAATCTTCTCACAGCAGTGAGCACCTCAACTACCTCTAGTTTTCCCAAGGCAGGGGGGGCGGGTGGGGAGCAGGGCAGAGGGCGCAGGAAAGGGAAAAAACAGAAAGACCAACACAGTTTCCTCTTTATTTGCTTCTATTAGGACATGTATGAAGCATATCATCCAAAAGTTAAAGGAAAGAGGCAGACTTCTAGCCATGAAAAAGAAAACCAGAACAAACACAAACCAAAATCGAACCATTAAGAAACCCGGTATCCCAAACTCACTCCTCTCTGCAACAGTAATCCTGCATGACTAGTATTAGCACAGCAGTTTATTGCAATGGCAGGATACTCAGCCTTACTGATGCACACAAAATTTCAGAAACACTTTTATCTGAGAATAGAGGGGGCCTCTAGTATGAGATCAAGTTTAACAGATGACAACATTGCCTTCACTATGGGCAACTATTGCATTTGTGTAGCACCCTCAGATGAAGGATATTAGATGTGTCTGCACTACAGAAGATTCTTTTATTGTATGAATTATATTCCACCTCTGCAGACAGTACAGACATACTGTCTCAGTATTAACCATGTTTACAAGTTGAGGTGTTTGAATTAGGTACTTCTTCACCAAAGCAACTGGATTCAGTGATTAGTCATAGCACCATTGCTTTTGGCAGCTTCCTCTTCCACTCCAACAGATGTTCATGCCTCCTTCTTCCAGTTGTCGTATTTTATTGGTAGACTTGATCTTACAGACTGAATTCTCTCGGTACTTCCCTTGCAACTCCAAGTTCTTTGCCAATTATTTTTGCCAAGTGACTCAGTTGTGTTAGTTTTTGGTTTTTTTTTAAAAAAAAAAAAAAAATCACAGAATGCATGGATCGCTTTTCACATGACACCACAGAATTCCCAAATTAAACAGGAACTATAGGTGCCAACTGCTTCAAGTAGCACACAAATTTATGTAGAAGTACATATTTGCGTGTAAGAACAGGCCAATGTTTTGAAATTTTGGTCACAAGATCTGGATGAAGTATGAGATGAAGAGAAATTAGAAGACAAGAAAGGACACGTTACATGAGCAAAACATGAGAAAACGTATGTACAATAGTTATGAGACATACAAGTCCTCACCTTTTCAGTTCTTGTTGTAGTCTTTCAATGTCTTTCTTGCTGGAATTCAGCTGCCCTGACTGAATGTGGACTTGAGATTCTTTTACTTGAAGATCATATGAAATTTTCTGCTTTGCTTTCTCAAGACCATCACACAATTCCATCAAGCTCTGGTTCTCTCTTTTCAGTGCTGCAGCTTCATTTTTTTCATTTTCAACCTAGTTGGAATATAGACCATTTCAAAAAATTCTCAAGTCCTTTCCATGCTTCTGTGCAACCATTATTGTAATAACAGGAACTTTACATACTCTTCTTTTCTTCCTAGCATTTCAAAATCCTGACAGCACTGAAAATCTCAGATATACACATTGTTTAAATATTCTTAGGTGTGAACAAAACCACATTTCCTAAAAATCAACTCAGTCACATTAACAATTTCTATTTATTGACTAGAAAGCAGCTCATCAAAATTCCATCAATCCTTAAATACTAATAATCTACACCAGTCCACATACTTTACCGATTGTCTCGCTTCTTTCCAGCCTACCCACTTTAGCAAACAGAATACTTTAACTCACTAAGCAGAGAACCACTACCATTATCAAGAGTCACAGCTTTTAAATTGGAAATAGAGGCTGACAGTAGAGATGTCCTTCTCTTCTCCTCCAAATTCTCAGGGGCAGGCTACAGTCAGGCTATATCTTTGCACAATGTTATTCTTTCGACTGAAGAGTACTGGAGTATTAGCTGCTGCTTCTGAGAACTTTAAAGCACAGCTATTTGAGCACATCCCTTGTTTTGGTTTGGGGAGCACAGCAACACCTCTGGATGGCTGAGACAAGTATCTGTAAACTCACAGGAAGAAAATCCAAGAAAACTACTGGGCTCAAGTTTTGCTAGGAAACTGTAACAGCCTAGAGGGAATAAAACACAACCTTTGTAAACTGCATCTGAGCTGTATTCAAACATTACAAAGCAGAATTCAGCCAAATGGGTCACTTTTGATCTGAAACATGGCAGGACCCTGACCAAGAGCATCTCTGGTTTTCTGGCTAGAGGGCTGGCAGGGTAGACCCAGGTGAGGTGTAAAATTACAGCCCTAGAAAAGAAAGAAGAAACCAAAACACCACCAAAAAAACAAGTCTGAAAATAATGTCTCTACAAGCAGAAATTGGAGAGCTACATAAACTAAGTAAAAGATGGGACAAATAGGTGTATGCAGGCAAGGTGAAACAGTGAGAGGTTGTCAGCTGTGCAGCTCTGTTATATGAAACAGGTCTAGTCATTATCAATATTTTTAACAGGCACAACAATAATGTAACCTATTTTCCTAATCATAAAGAAAGCCTCAAAGTAAGCATAAACACCTGGAGACAGACAATCACACCAAAGAGAATTCCTGCCTCCTCTCAGTCTTAACAGTCAATGAGATTGAAAAAGAAGGGTGAATATGATGAGTATGAAGTACGATGAAGATAAACGGTTTATACTTCTATGCTACCTTTCTGGACAGTCATTGGGGAGAAACAAAACACTTTGCTACCCCCTAACAATAACCAGATAATAAATCTTTATAATTGTGGTTGGCATGGAGAATGGCACTTTAGGGAAATGACCACAATACCTACGTTACCTTCTGTTTCTGTTTTTGCAAAGCTGCCTCCAAAGACTCTAACTGGAATTGCCTTTGCTGACGCTCCTTTTTAAGCTTGTCTACTTGACTTTCCAGCTCATGAATCTTCTGAAGGACTCTGGGAGAGAGGCCTTCTTTCCATTCCTCCACAGCCCAGTTCATAGTGACAGGATTCTTGTTTAATACAAAATGGATAGTACTATGCCTGAAACACAAAGACAAGTACAATTAGACCTTGAAAGATGTTAAATAAGCTAGTCTTTTAAATAAATTCCATGTTTAAGCTTAGCAGTGAATAGAACACAGGATTTCACAACCTTGAGTTGCAGACTTCCTCTTCCTAACACCACGCAGCAATTTTTTATATCACGTCCTATTTTGGCACACTTCTGTCCAATTAAGTTGAGATTTTAAAACCTTACAGCAATCAATCTCATAACAATGACAGGGTTTACATTCTTAATTACATTTGACTGCTGTACATCAGAAAGCTTCTCTCCACATCTTATTCTGATGTTCACGTTGCAGAAAGTCATTAGCGCTTGTGACCACATTGTACTTCTGTGGTGTTTAACCTGAAATCCTCGTGAAAACCCAGAGCTCTGGTTTAGGTGGCAGCTACGCTTCTTTCCTTACAGAAGTTCTTCAAACCAGTAACGCTGAGCTTGGGGCACTGAGAGCACTCGCTGCTGGCAGAAACAACTGTGTGGTACTTACAAGTTTGACACACTCCTGCGATCTTAGCTGGTGTTGTCGTAATGGCTCTGCCTGTAGAGGATCTGGCATGGGCTTACTTTCTCGAGACACCAAAACGGGTCAGAGATCATTTCCGAGAGAGAAATTACCTCAAAACAGCTAAAACCAGAGATGAACGACGGACGGGCAGGGCCCACCCAGGCGTCACCACCCTCTCTGGCTCACCGGGCTCGACCCCCGGCGCAGGGAGCGGCCAGACGCCGGGCACCGCACGCACTCCCGCTAGCGGCGCTCACCCGCCCCGCTGAGGCGGCACCGGAACGCGCTGCGAGGCGCACCGCGGCGCGCCGGCCCGCTCGGGCTGCCTGTCACCCCCTGACACCCCGAGCCCCCGACCGACCGACCGCCCACTCACTGCTAAACGCCGACCGGGGCCCGGCAGCGGCCTCCCAAAGCCCCGCTGCCGGCCGGCCGG
>Ga0065711_1045119_pt1 | contig 13677 bp, 11 predicted proteins | sample Hoacrofraction12_FD_59098 | JGI IMG/M metagenome (GOLD analysis project Ga0065711, IMG submission 59098) | Hoatzin crop microbial communities from Cojedes, Venezuela - Epithelial fraction 12 v2 (version 2) | ecosystem: Host-associated > Birds > Digestive system > Esophagus > Crop | place... | reverse complement strand
ACATGGCTGCAAAAAAAAAAAAAAAGCCTCGGGTAGGCTGAAGAGCAACAAGTAATCCAGAGGTTTCCAGACGCCAGAGTGACCTCTGCATTACTGAAGAGCGTGTTTACTCACACTGGGGGTAGGTCAAGATAGTTATAAGAAACAGCATGTAAAATCCTGCCGAGATAAATGAGCCCATTCAGATAGGGCTGTCTAACATCTTCTGTGCGGCAGACGCCAGGCGTGAAAGCTGCAATGGATAGAGTTTCTGAAGCCAAAACCAACACATTGGAAATTATCAGAAGTGATTACTGTTTGGGGAACTCCTTGGCCACAACATACACTGAGATTCAATTTTTCCATCTAAAACCAGAGTGGCTGTACTGACTGTGATTCACTGTGCACCGGGCTGTTTGAAGGAAATCCCCATTCACAGAGCCTCGCATGGCTCAACCCACCTCCACTCCACTCTGCAGTGCCGAAGAGCTCAGGACTGGAGCATACTTTGTGGTCCGGGGTTGGTGACACATCAGAAAACACCCTGCCAGTCAGCTACGCAAAAGATTTGTGGTTTGTCTCAGTTTTGATAGTGTCTGATTCTGAGCACCTAACAGCACTGCTCCATGCAGGTTTGTTTTGAAGCATTTAAGCAGAGATACTCTGTTACAGACGCTCTATAGCCCTCCGTAGCGCAGTGACAAAGATATTCCAGAATTTATCAGCAGGTTAGCTGTCACCATCTTACCATTTCCCTGAGAAGCAATAGGAAAGGTGATTAATCTCTACCATGCAATTGCACCCCCGTTGCAGAAAGGACTGTCTGCTTTGAAAAATCTCCCTCCAACATCTGAGCCATTTCAACAGTTCATTGTGACATGCAGACATAAGCACACACTCTTAATATAAACACACAGCCCCAAAAGCAGCCCTACACCCACACACTGCCACCAGGACATGTCTTGCCATGCCACTGCAATTCAGCGCTGCCATGATGGTGCAAACTGCCTGAAAGCAGCTGTGGTCCTGCCTCTGAGCTCCAGCCACCGCCACAGCATTGCCATGTGAGTGTCCCTCGGGAGGGGGGACACACATCTGCACAAGCCGGGCCGCTTTCAGTACCCGCGCATCAAGTGAGGATGCTCAGGGCAGCTGCACAGTCACTACAAACACGTGTACCCACTGCACATCCCTGCAGTCCTGGCAGGCACTGGTGGTTTTGCGTGGCCACTGTGAAGATATCTTAATGCTTTTGTGTTAGATGTTTTTAGCTAGATGTTTACTCTTCAGGAGTTTTCACATACAGATACCTATCCTCCACCGGAAACCATGACCATCCCTGTCCAAAGAGGAAGGCCACTTTCTTCCTGGAATGTTGATCCTTAAATGAAAAATACTCAGTGTTGTGCAGCTGCTTCTTAAAGTAAGGAGCTTTTCCCTCCTTCTGGAGAAAGGAGTGAAGTTATTTGAACGCATTTTCATATACTTGTGCAACCCAGCAGTAAACACCCTTCCATCTGCACACAGCACCAGGCTCGCCCCGGACAGTCGAGGTTTAAGCCCTGTGTGTTTAACATCCCACACAGGACAGCACTGTGTTTATACGGTTTCAGCTACAAGCTGCCAACATAAGGAATAGACACTTGGCTTGAGGCCCAGGTAATTCATCCAACAGTGGCAGCCACTATCAGACAGACCTCTTTTGAGAGGAGCCTTCACAAGCAGGAGCACAGCAGTGAATCTGCACGGGTGGTCTCCGAGCACCTTAAGGAGGACCATATGGGATTCATGGTACAGCTTGAGCACATATTGGCCACAGCTGCAGGACACACTCGCACAGACCACGTACCCGCTCCTCCCACCCAAACTCACTCACCACACAGCACAGTTTTGCTTCTGACATGCGAGTTTTGCATTGGCCCCGGAAGCTGCTCTTCCACACCATGGGTCCTGTGCCACACACAGGCTCTGCTCGGGGGCCAGCCTCCCACTCTTCTCCCTGTAAGCTGCTCCCAGCAAGAGGCAGGAGCAGCTCTGCTCATCTGACACCATCAGCCTAATCCAACTTTGTCGGGAGCTGCTTGGCAATAACAGGCTCTGGCTGCTAACTGCGTTTCCGAGCTAGCCAGCGCTCAGGGGGATACCACCTTTCCTCTCTGGAGGCTGGACTTGAAATCTTCCAGCTAAAGGCTTCATACAAGTCTTTCCAAACCTCATGAGCTCGCAGCTCTCTCCCTTGTCTTCAGGACAGTGCTCCACCACACAAAGGCTGACTGAGCAGGGTACAGGCAATTACCCAAATCCTCACCAGCTGCAAGATCTCATTTTTAATCTGCCATCTCGCATTGTTCACATTTGCAAGCCTATTGTATTTCACATTTAACCCAACACAAAAATAAAGCACTGGCTCTAGGGGCAATTGTGCTATAGCTGGAATAGTTCCAGCAAGATTGCAAGCTTTGCTGCTTTGCCCGATCTCCCATACCCCTTTCCAGTTACCTGTCAGGTTAGGTACAGCACTAGGCCACCTTGTTTTTTATCAGTTCCTCCATTTTACCATGTAAAATGTTTAGTAATATGCTGTTACCTCCATCCAGACAGAGCAAAAGCCACACAGGTGTTTGTCCTACTCCTAGATGACAACTGGGCTCCTCCTTTTAGCTTCTATGCTTGAGCTTTCGTACTTTTGCTGCCCACGTACTGCTTCAGAAGCCTGAGCTACTCTTTTTACAGGTAGAGTATGAAATATTCTGCAGCTTGTTAAAGCCTATGTTTAGGTAATGAAGCTGATTAATTAAAATATTTAAGCTTCTTCTGCCTTAGGCAGTGTTCTCATCCAATAGTTGTAGCACTGTATGTGAAGCAGTTCATTTTTCCTCCTTGCAATTAAAAACCCCTTAAAGGTGCATAGTTTTCTTCAGTTATTTATCTATAAAGAAGAGGTATTTCTTTAGTTTTAAACACGGAACTCGGAGCTAGGCTGCAAAACCACAGCAAAATTTGAAGCGGATTTGTTGAAGCAGGAATTTATGCCACTAACTTCACAGGGCTTCCCTTGGCGAGTCAGGGTTATTCAGCAGAGCTTTCCACCTAGGAAAACCCCAGACATCTCTGCTGTTTCCAGGGCCTGAACTAGCAGCTCCTCACTGGAATCTGCTGCTCCTGGTGCTTTCATAGCAGAGCAAACCACCTCTGTGAGCTGACCCTCGCAGAGCAGCTCCAAACTGTTTCCTCCCAGAAAACAGTATATTGGGAAGTGAGGATCATCCTGGTGACTATGCGGTTAATTCTCTGGGACAAGGTCTTTGCAATACCCTTGTCCAGGAGCTCCACATGCTCCTACCTCTATAACTGCAGATGTCTGCAAGTCATTAGCATGCTCAATAATGCTCACTTAGCAGCCACTAATCATCTGGTGTGACGGCACCAAGGGCAGGCCCAGATTACAGTGGCAGTGAGCTGAATGCAATTAGTGCTTCTTCACTCTTACATCTTGGGGGAGAATCTGAGCCACTCGAAGACTATCTCAGGCTCTTCTAACTTTTCTGGATGCAAAAAAATACAACTGGCTCCCTGTGAGCCGTGCCTGCTTCCACACAGCTCTGGGGAACCCCGGGGCACGCTGCAGCCCAGGGCCACAGCGATCTGCAGCTGCTCCTCGGCAGCCTGGTTTTGTGGCCCCTCAAGCAGACACCTCGCTTGGTCTTTGGCAACTTGATGGAGCTGGCAATCCTTGCTCTTGCTCACTACTCTGGTTAGGTCAGGGAAGTACTATTAGTACAGGCACTGGTTTATCAACACACAGCCAACCTCTGCCAGCCAGGGTCTTCTCCGATAGCAGCTGGACTGGACTCCCTTTGGCTGTCCATATTCGATGTAGCAGTTCTCCAGCACACATGCTGCCATCCTGTTAAGAGTGTCAAACTCACTTCAGCCAGCACTAAATACCACGAGGCTACACAACCACAAAGCATTCAGATGGCACCACTACAGCAGCTCCCATGGTCCCAGTTTAAAAGTACCCATGTCTTTGTCCTGATATCTGACAGACGCAGTGTCCAGCACTGCTGAGCTCGAGCTGTGGCACTGAAAGTCACCACTCTTGAAAGAGTCACCACAAGTTTTCCAGCAATCACCAGCCTAGCTTTTCTCTTTCTTCACAGCAGCATTTTTACCTCAGGCCTAAAAGAGTTACTGAAATAATCCTCGGAGACAACTAAAGCTGTTTCTATTTTACTTTCAATTAGATCATTGATCTTGTTCAAGCAGTTACATAAGCTATCAGATATTTGCATGCAGCCACACTGTTAATCAACAGCCGGAACAAAGCTGAAACAACACGATTAGCACCCCACATGTTCCCACAGCCGGCATGTTGAGTCCGCTCAGACACCGACTCTTCCCCCACAGGGGAATTTGATAACAAGCCACATCTGAGCAAGTGGCAACTGCTCAGCGAGCCACCGTGACTAGCAGTGACACCAGCAAACAGCAGCTCTGCCGGAGCATCCAGGTGTTGGAGCAGGCTCAAAGGTGCCTGGACTTTGGATTATTTGGGAGACTGACAAGCAGAATTACTCTGAGTCTTGCAAAGAGAAGGAAACTCTACAGAAATTCACTGTCTAGCTATGAAGGTGAAGTAACAGTTGATATCTTGCATAATCAAGACGACAGTTAGACACCAACTTTGTTTAGCAAGCCAGTGTTCCCAGTTCTGCAGTGAGGATCAAAAGCAGTTCAGATTAATCCAAGATTTGTGTCTCATACCATGACAGATACAAGGTATATTTGTTACACTGCCAGTTCCCAGACCAGGAGATGCATCAGAGACAGCTGCAGGACCCTGCACATACCCCCCAGCTTGGGCTCCTCGCTCCTGTGGTCCAAGCCCAGAGGGACCTGCTGCTACCACTCACCTTATAATAACGGGAGGATCTGAACAAAGGCAGAGGTCACTTCCAAGACACACTTGTCAGTGTTCTAGCTTTGAGACCTAAACTAGCTCAGACCTGGCCTGCTGGTATTTATTTGCCTATGGGAAGTCCACTAAAACTGCTGCAAAGTCATTGTGAGAAAAGGCAATGTAAAGCACTTAATTATACCAATTAAAGGAAGCCTAGATAGAGCACATTAGTATCTAGCCGAGAGGAACAGTGTTTCCTCTTCTGTGTTTGAATGACCTTCAGATGTACATACCACGGGTGTTTGCTCAGAGCAGCTCTACACTGTGCCTTCTGCTGCAGGGCTCCAGAGGAGGCTTTCGCAGCTTGTTTACACAATGTAGCTCACCAGATGCCACCTACGGCTCATTTTAGGCCCACCAACCACGACAGTGCCCTTTAATACAGGCTCAGAAATACAGACACACACATTGTCTCCTCACAAGAGCGGCCACAGACTAATCAAAACCAGTAGGCAGCCACAAGGGCCTGGGGTAGCCCGAAATCGCTGTGGGCTGCGTGTCATGGAGCAGAGCCGGCCACCAGCATCCCACCCCCAGGTCAGGCTGGGGCAGCCCCCAGGTCCAGGCGGGCTGACTAGGCCAGGCCCAGGCGTTTCAGAGCAGCATTTAACAGCTCAGCCCAGAGCTGATCTCGCAGGCAGACGGTCCGAAGTGTCCCCAGATGTCAGCACAAAAAGCGGGTGGAAACACACCAGCCGTGGGCTAGCAGGAAGGGTGGCTCCGCTGCTTCCAGTCACTGCTCCGCAGCAGAGCTGCAGTGCAGAGGGCCTGTGGCCAGCGTTGCAAACGCTTGCACCCCACCCAGGCTCACAGAAGACAGCAAGAGCCTGCCCGGCGGTGTGGGGAGAGCAGAGGGCTGCTCACAGCCTCCGGCCGGTTGCTCAGCACGGCACCCACGTCACGCAAGCACCGTCTGCAGCAATACACAGCCTGCCAGCGTGCGCCTGGGTGACACCGGGACGTGCTGTTCTGCAACAGCCCTTGCCCAATCTGTCCCTCACAGCTGGCAGGCTGGGCGGGTGGGTGTCAGCGTGGCAGTCTGTCTGCGCCCACCTCATCCTCAGAGGACCCAGTGTTTGGGAGCCGTGCTGTCAGGCAGCCTGGCCAGCTCCTGATGGAGTAATTCAATGCTCTGACAAACAAATGCGTCATGATTTACAGCATGCCCTGAAGCAAGGGAGAAGGAGCCACAGCCCATGACGTCATTGCAGCCCACAGCCATTTTTGTGCTCTTACTGGGTAGCATTGGCAGGAGAGTTCACGCAACCTGCTACTGCTGTTAGCTGGAAAGAGCTTGTCCCTTTGCAAGAAAGATCCCAGCCTGGATTTTCAAAGCTCTGCCACCACCAACTTACCAGCCTTATCAGTAAGACTTGCTGTATTTCAGTGACCCAGAGAAAACAACTCTGAAATATCAGCTGAAATTATGCTTTAGAGATTGCCTTCAGTATTTATTGATTCCTTCCCATTAGATTAGCTGTCTGCTTCTCCAAGTTGTAAGGAACAGCAGAGGACCATCACCTAGCTGACCCGGCAGAAGCCTCCCATTCGCAATCAGACAGTGCAGCTGTATGCGTGGCCACTCAGACAGCTTACTAGAGCCATGGCTGCTTTCTTCCAAGGGCAGTATCAGCAGGAGGTTCAAACAACCCCAACCCATCGCACCAGGGGAGACAGGATTCAGCTGCTCCATCCTCTGCCCAGCTCAGGCAGCTCCAGGGCACTGTCTGCTGTGCTGCTCAGCACAAGGGAGGACGTGCAAGGCAACCCTTGCTTCCCCACGAACTTGGGCAAAGCTTCATTCGGCTGTTGTTTGAAGTGGCCTAGCTTGTTTTCGGTAACACAAAAAAAATCCAGTTTATTCTTGCAGCAGTTGCGAGTATTACTGTTGCCCTGTGCTAGCACAGTAGGAACTAGACATTGCATACATCTCACTACGGATGTTAGACTTCAACTGCCTGTAGCAGAATAGTGTTTACACAAGGAATTGCAATCCATTAGCTGAATGCAAAGCCCACCACAGCAGACCCACTCCTCACTGTGACGTACCAGATATTATGTAGACACCTCCAACATTAATTGCAGGAGGGACAGAAAGCTGAGGAAGGCTCAGACGGGTTAGAGGCCACATCAGAGCCCAGAGAACCATCTGGTTATGATATAACGTATACTCACTGCAGGGCTTTCAAGTACAGGAACTAGGATTTATCTCCTAATTATGACCTGGAAGAAAGCGTCTTCCCTGTTAGATTACAGAGCACTGGTCCTTCCTCAGGAGGAATGCAAACAGGCAGGAGTGCAAGCTTCAGAAACTTCTGTCTTGTGGTGGAAAAAAAATCTATACCAAGTCCCCAGAAGCAAGACCCAGGAAAAAAACCTCACTTGAGCTTCACTGCATTAATCCAAATAAACAGGCAGAGCTCACTTGGCCCACTGAAGAAATAACTTCAGATCTCAGTTGACTCAACTCTGAACCTGAGGTCAAGTTCCCAGGAAGAGCAAGGGTAGCTCAGCTCACCCCACCCTAGCAGCGGTTAGCAAGAAGGGTGGGTGAGTATCCACCTCTGCCACACACACACTGCTAGAGCAATCAAGAAAAGCTATGGGAACAACTAGCACAGGTTTCACAGACAGCGTTTTCATGAAAACTGCTACTCTTCTTTCTCCAAACACAGCATGAAGGCACATACCTGTTCCCCCCACCATCAGCACGAATTCAGCCTGCTACAAACTAAGCCTTGTGAGCAGTGCCATATAGTGACGCCTGCAGCAAAGACCGCTCAGATCTCCTTACAAAGATGGGCAGTGCCTTCCCTTAGCCTTTTCTACATAGATTTTGTTTTCGATTCTTCCCGCAACAGTTAACACTCAGCTACACAGCATTTCCTTCCTCCAGCATAGACACACTTGGAACATCTGATTCTGGTTTTCCTGCCAAGTCCAAGCAGATTGCAGCAACACATCCTCAGCTACTTCCACCTACCATGTGTGCCACCACTACCTTGGTGCACCCACATGGACATGACTCCCCCTCCCCATGGGTGGGTGCACTGGAACAGGACCCACAGCACTACCAGAGTACACACACAACAAGCAAAAAAAGTCTCACAGGAACCTACAGGTTTCTCTACAGAATGCCTGCCTACCTCACCTAGGGCCAAAGTCAGGCTTGATGCTTTGTAAGCAACAGCCACTGGGACAGGCTCTTCAGGCACACTGGTACCGAGTGCTAACAGCGCCAAACCCCAGGTTGCTGAGCTTTGCATTGTCGTTATTGTAGTGACTTATGGGTCAGGTGCCATATTCATGAGCCATGTAACATGCCAGGCAGTAGAAGACAGGTCCACAGGCAGGTCCACCTGACGCTGGTGGCAGAGACCTGGTGAGTGTGACAGTACAGCCAAGGTCTGTTCACATCAGCATCACCTGCAGCACACTGTTTCCCTCTGGTGTGCTTGCTTAGCACATATTGGTGGTCTAAACCTGACAGGCTCTTGTTCAGGTCCCAACCAGCTGCACATCAAAGTCCGTTTCTGAGGGGCAGAGAGAAAACAGAACTCCTCTGCAGCATGGGGGGGTTCAGAGATCATTGTTTTACTTCCCATCACTTGAGGCAGACACTGAACAATGCTGGCAATGCAGAAGCTCAGCCACACACAAGCTGACCACGTTCTTACATTACAGTTGTAGGCTAGGAAAAGAATTATCCTGACCCATTTAGATTTAAACATCCCCATGTAAGTCAATACAGGACATGGCATTAGAACATGGAGCAGTTAAGACTTCGTCCTTCTTGAATAGCTGGCAGAGTGTTCAGCATCTTAAATGAAAAAGCTGTTTAGCACATGAGTCTAACCGGTCCCAAGTAATTTTACTGAAGTTTGATCACTTTACAAGTTTCCGCTCATATGTAAAAGAATGCAAGAACAGTCTGTGTAAGCTACCTTAAAGTTTCCTGTAACTTGGAGAAAATAGCTCATGCAAAGCCACTTTTTCTTTAGACCAGCAGTCCAACTACTGAAACAGAAGGTCCTGAGGAGATCAGCCACTTTCAGAAATCAAAGCCACCTCCAGTCTCCAGAAGTGAGGCCCACTGCCAGTCTATCAAAAATACTTTTGAGGGGAAGGATTAAGTGTCACATTTCCAAGAAGCAGAAACCTGCTTCCAAGACACACTGGCTATTTTCCAGAAAACAGCCTCCAGGGAAGTCACAGGTAAGTGGCAGACAAAATGCAAGTGTATTTTGACTAGATCCTTATGATGTGTTAATAGCACCTGGAGTGAGACAGAGAGACCCTAAGTGTATACAGGCTGAAAACACATTTTCCTTTTTCAGTTTTCAAGCACCTAGCTCTAAGCATTACAGGACACCACACTTCTAGAATAGACTAGTTTTCCTCTAAAAATCTAAGATTTGCTTTGTCACCCTTCAGTGCATCAACAGCCTAGGGAAGAAAGTTGGTTTTCAACTGTTTTCCCAACATGAAATTTCCATTAAATACTCAGACTCAGGTCAAGATATTTCAATTGTTAGAGCATGCTGGAGGTCCGGACTATAGAGCATAGCACATGCATTGACCAAAAACCCAGCCAACACACAGGTTAGGCTCAGTCAGAAAGAGACCGCCCTTCCAGAAGTACTCCTGCAGCTGGGACATCCCAAGACCACCAAGGTCTCCAGGAGGCAAGTGCCAACAGACCATGGCTATAACCTCACCCTCTCCTCACCCATCTCCCTCCTGGCATGGCTCGCCTCCCTCTGGGGGACCACCGCAAAGACAAACCCTAAAACCAACCACACAACTGCAGCTGAGGCTGGCACCACATCCCGGTGACACCCTGCAGTTGGGGGACAAGCCAGACCAGCTCACTTCCCTGGTGAAAGTGCAACTCAGCAAAGAGAAACGATGTTTGTCAGTCTGATCAATCTGACTGCTGCAGTCTAAGACACAGTTCTACCACACAAACAAGCCGGCAGCTGGGCACCCACCCTGCATCTGCCAATGATGCGGGGCTGCCAGGCGAGCAGCAGCCACGAGGACACTGTCAATGGGCACCAAACAGCACCAGAGCACACACCGAGGACCTGTCGCCTGCAGGCTTGGGTGCAACTTGGCAGATCGCAGCCCAAAACCGCCTGCCAGGCTTCAGACATTGAAGTCCTCTGTTTCTAAGCTGAATCCGTTGACTCCTATTGCCTGGTATCAGCATTTCCAGGGGCAAGCTCAGTGCCAAGTTAGCTTCAACCCCCCCTCCTCTGCCACTTGCTATGGCTTTTACCAAGGCAAGATGTGGCTCCCATACAAAGTAATCTCTGCAGTCGATCAGCTCCTTCAGCCAAGAGCAAAGCCCTTGTGCTCTGCATTCCTGGCGTCCTACTCCCCTGCGCCTGTCACACCACATGCCACTCAGCACCCAGGAATCTGCAATTATCTTCAGTCTAGCAGACAAAAAAAGAGCTAGACCTAACACTTGTTAATGCTTGAGTAGCACAGCAGCTACCTCATGCTAAGCAGAAGACTCCATGTTTGAGTCACCTTCCCTCACAGCAGATTTTTCGGAGCTTTCAATCCCATCTTTGCTGGATGGCACAAAGCACCCATGCGCTTTATGGCCGTTTTTACAGTAGACCACACACGTGGTCACATCTGCACTGCAGTGAAAGTGCTTCACACCTAGAAGGAAAGCATCTTGAAACTACCAACAGACTCTGAGCAGAGACTAAACAAGCAGTAGGACGGGTTGGACTCCTAACTGTGCATCCAGAAAGGGTTATGGTCAAACACTATAAACTTAAACTGATTTCTCTGTGTATAGGCAGACTTATTTTAAATAGACAAAAATTGAATGCCAAAAGCTTGCTACTGAAAGAGTTTAAAAGTGTGGTTGTAGCACAGCAGCAGTAGCTGAGCCATAATACACAGCTTCCAAAACATTCCTGGAAGTTAAATAATAACTGGAACAGGCACCGCATCCACTTAGCAGAGGTCTGATGGCATTATTAATGCCAGAAATCCAGCAGCCACAGCTGTCAGGTTTTCCCGGCTGATTCGGCTCAGAGCTGGCCCTCAACACCCCAGGCCCTGAAGACCAACCTGGTCATACAAAGTCCTCCACCAAAAAGTCTTTACTGGTACATAGCTCCAGACTCCATAATGGCCTTGTATTTGTTCAGCAACACAAAAGCAGAGACTGAAAACTAGAAACAAAAAGAAAGCCCGCTAGTTCTTCAGAACCTGCGGGGAGAGACGTGCTCAGGGCAGGCAGGATCCCAGCCGATGCTGTGCCTGCGGGAGAGGCGGTGTGGGCTTCAGCCACGTGGAGCACCGCAAGGCTTGCTTTGCATGTCTTTTTTGGAAAGCGAGTTCAGGATGTTTTTTCAGGAGTGGCTCGGTTTATCCAGGACTGTACGTACAGTAGAGCTCCTGTGCTACCGCTTGGCTCTGGTGCCACGGCACGGATGGAGCTGTAAACCCCTTCGTGCAGAGGCTGGGATATGGCAGAGGCACTAGCAGCCACAGCCATTTCATTCTCCAAAGCTTCAGCTACAGGGTTTTGGGTTTGTTTTGGTGGGTTTTTTGTCGTTGTTTTGTTGGGGTTTTGTGGGGCTTTTTGTTCATTTGTTTGTTTTCTAATAGCCAGCACAATGCAAGTTAACTGCAAAACAGTCATACAAGTCTTAAGTGATTACGGTCACCCCACAGCTCAGTCTAATCTTGTAAGGGAGCCGCGCTGCCACAGCACCATTGCTGGAAAGGAAGTTGCTGGACACCAGGCCTGACCGGACTAACCTTGATCTCCCGAGCCCACAGCCCTCGGGAAGTCCCAAAGACAAATAGGAAGGCAGCTGGAGCAGCAAGATTTTTCTAGGGCAAACAACACAATAGGAGGGGAGCACTGGGCTGCTGTTAGCACTGCGGCTGGTAAGGAGCTATTCCAGGGTCTGAGGAGGAAAGGTGAGCTCGGATGTCAGCAAAAGCAAGCTCAGCCCAGGAGTCAGCAGCTGCAACTCGAACCTCACTGTGTGTGAAGGGAATGCATCTCTGAGTAAATAATTAGCACCAGCTCCGTTCCCAGCTGCACGTAGAATAGCTGTTCTCCCCCAAGAGGATAATCAGCCTTTCAGGACTCAATAGTCCTCATTTATCCAAAGCTGCTTTTACATGTTAGTAGCGAGGAACAACAGGGTGCCCACCCAGTCCACCCAGCCACAGGTTTCCAGAGAAGGCCAAGTCTCTCCCAAACTGGAGAAGTTTATATTTTCTTGCTATTGTAGCTAAATCCTCTGCAGGGAAACAGCTTTCACCTTGGCCAAGAGTTTTAAGCAACTGAGCAGAGCTGCACTCACCCAAATTCAGCTGTGCAATTCATCGAGGCCAGAGTCATCAGAAGGCAGTAGAGTTATCTGGCTAAGAGCTAGAAAAGGCATTCGCATTCCCTCCCAGAGACCTCTCAGGCATTCAAATTATTGCTTTACAGACTGCACTGCAGCCACACCTGAACTGTTCCCAGAACGGTCACCACATGCATTCCTGAGGGATCATCTGCAGCCTGAGGTGCATGCCAACAGCTTTAGTTTCCTGAGCAGCCCACCAGTTCCCTAGCAATTGCACCCTCCAGTACAGCACGCACAGGCAACCCTCATGCCAGCCAGGGCAGGCTCTCACTCAAGCCACTTGGGCTAGCAGAGGCCCTCGTACGCCTTCCACCCATGACCTACCACAGCAGGAGGATTAAGGAGAAAGTACACTCCTGTTCAACAGCCGCAACGGCGCTTAGGCAAGCGTCCACACTCCCCTGAGCACTGGCATCATCTACCGGGCTCCAGCGAGCAAGAGAAGTTTCCTTGCTCTCCTCTAGAGCCTGCGGTGACACGTATCTCCCCGCAGGTCGCCCCGCTCCCCTTGCCAGAGCCCAGTTACCCCCGGCTGGACACGGGCTGGGGCGAGCGCCGTCCCAGCGCCATCTCCCGCCGGGGTCAGCGCCTGGAGAAACGGGCTGCGCAGGGGGAGAAGGTGCTCTGGCACCGGGGCCTTTCGAAGGGACCCGAAAGCAGAGCCGCGGCTCTCGGGGAGAGTCTCGGGAGGGCACGGCCAGCCCTGGCGGCCGGGCTGTGGGGCAGCCCCACGGCACACGCCGCTTCGGACCAACGCCACGCCGCAGCCCCGGACCTTGCTCTGGAAAGAGGGAAGAAGCGGCGACCCCTCAGCGCCCGGCCCGGCGCCCCCAGCCCCTCCACACCCCGCGGGGCAAAGGTCGGCACAACCAAACGGGGAGGGGGGAACAATCCCGACCGGCCGGGCTGGCACTCACCGATGGAGACCAGCTTGATGCTCTCCCGCTCCAGGAACTCGAGGGCCACCGAGACGTTCTCCAGCTGCATCTGGCGGAAGGTGGGCCGCTGGTGGTACTTGCGGTACATGCGCTTCTGGCTGAGCACCTCCAGCAGCGCGATCAGGCGCAGCCCGTCGCTCAGGTCATGCTGCAGGTTCCCGATGCGCTTGTTGACGCAGCGCAGGTGCTCGTTGCACCAGCGGGTGAAGGTGTTCTGCTGGATCCGCTTCCAGGGCGCGTCCTCCGCCAGGTCCTTCTCGGTGGCCGGCATCTCGCCGTCGGGATCGGCCGCTCTGCGCCCGCCCTGGCCCCGCGCCTGCGTGCTCATGGCGCGGCCCCGCTCCGCCTCCGCCGCGATCCGCTCCGCCCGCGCCCCGCCCGGCCGCCCGCCTGAGGGGAG
>Ga0065711_1008543_pt1 | contig 13677 bp, 15 predicted proteins | sample Hoacrofraction12_FD_59098 | JGI IMG/M metagenome (GOLD analysis project Ga0065711, IMG submission 59098) | Hoatzin crop microbial communities from Cojedes, Venezuela - Epithelial fraction 12 v2 (version 2) | ecosystem: Host-associated > Birds > Digestive system > Esophagus > Crop | place... | reverse complement strand
CTGCCCAGGGAGGTTGTGGAGTCTCCTTCTCTGGAGATATTCAAGACCTGCCTGGACGCGGTCCTGTGCAGCCTGCTGTAGGTGACCCTGGTTCGGTAGGGGGGTTGGACTAGATGACCCACAGAGGTCCCTTCCAACCCCTGTCCTTCTGTGATTCTGTGACCACCAACATGCTATGAAGACAAACTCTGACTGTCTGCTGAAGGACAGTGACTGACTGGTTTAAGCAATGACTTTTCTAAAATTTTATATGAATCACTTTCCTGTATTTTTTTTTTCTTTCCTTAATCATCTGATTTTGAATTTTAAAAAAGGATGGCAGCAAGCCTGCAAAGATGGTCACTATTTGCTTTCTGACAAGACAGACATGGTGGCATTTTTCAGCAATGAGGCTACTACCATAATTAAGCTGATCTAATTTAATTTTGTTTAGTCTCTGTGGTATACTTTATTATAAATTGTTAGACAGTCATCTTCCTTTGGCAAAGGATTAAATGAAGATTTCAAGATTAAACACCAAAACACCAGTCACTCCTATACTTTCAGTTGAATACTTGTGGTTACATGCACGCACCACACAAATTACACTGTTCATGATGTTGCCAGAGGTTCAGTACATACAACTCTATAACTGCACCTATTGCAGTTTTGGTTTTCTACAGCACCACAGGTGAGTACATGGGCATCTCCTATTGTGTAAGTTCACTGACCAAATAACAGAGAAAGCAGTATTCAAAAATGTCTTCAAAAAGGATAGGAAAAAAAGATGGCTTCTTTCCAACACAATTCTCCTGACACCGCTGTAGGCCTGAAGAACTTGGTTTCTTTCAGTATGTCTCAGTGATCACCTAAACATGATGAGCTAAAGGACTTGGCCACACCAGGAAGCCAGGACACAGCCAGCATGGTGATGGACTGCCAATGCTCTACCTGCTTCTCACCAACTCTCCTGTGCGCATTCCTGAAGTGGAACAAGCTATAGCCCAGACTCTCTTAAGAATGCCCATATGTGGAGTCATCAAAGAGTAGCTAATGTGCTACAAATCAAGTTTCCCTTCCTTCAGCAGATAAAACCTAGGGAATTTAATTTCACAGCTGGAATCTGTTCCCGAAAAGAGCAATGAGAGAAATGATGACAGCTTTGTACTGGATGCAGAGGGAAAAGAAAGAGGAAAATGCAGGTAACTGAAAATACCCTGAGTTAAAGCTTCTGGCTCTCAGAAACAATACATAAATCTTTATTTCTGCATGCACTTCCCAATTTACCAATGAAGCAAACTGAGAATAAAGGTTTAAAAGCTCGTATGTTACAAAAAATTGTGTTTGATACACACTGGGATAAGTTTCTAGGTAATAGTTTAGTTTTCCAAAGAGAGCTAAGCATACATTTCTGCTTCCACACGTATTGATGAAGAACAGCAAAACATTAAAATAATTCAAGAAGGGCCAATGTATGAGTACCTAAAAACCCCAACTTTTTTATTTATCATTTCATATTCAGAAAGTGTCTCTCTTCTCTCCCAAGACTGTATAGAAAATGCATATATTGCAAAGACAAAAAGCCCGCTGAGGAAAATAAACCATACCCCGTATTAATTCTGAATGTATCTGATAAATAACAATCCATGATTAGTCCGAACCAGGAATGGCTTTTGACCCTGCAAGCCTGGAAAAAATGAAGTATATTAATTTGTTTTGATTTGACACTTTTAAAGCTCTGCACACTCCTAGTGACTTCAAATCCTACTGAGAAGTCAATACAAATGTAGCAAAGAAACATAAAAACATACACCGATCAAAGCAATCTTGATAGAGATACTGATTGAAATACAGTGATTTCATGAGAATCAATCATTCCCTGATGAATCCCATAAAAAGAGATAACGGAACCATATTGCAGAAACCACTTTGACTTCTCAGTATTCCAGGACCATCATCACGTAGACATTCAGTTATAATTGTGCAGGCATGTGTGGAAAAAAAACAAAACACTTTGGGTTAGATGCTCACCTAGCCAAGCTACTGTGTGGCTGAATTCACTACAGCTGCTACTATGGAGCTAAAGATAATCAGGGAAGAATTGTGTGTGGCAAGTGTGAAGTAATGAAACAAGATAAAACTTGCTTTTTCACTTTGTTAAGAAGATTAACTAGAAAATACAAGATAAAAGAAAAACCAAAATTATGATTTTGGCACTACATAAGATGGACACAGAAACAAATAATGTAAAAGTCTCTTCCTCTCCCCCAATTTTTGTAGAATATAGACGAAGATACACAACTACAAAATTTAACACATTTGAATACATGTTTACATCTTCAGACATGCTTGTGCTCTGTGTCTAACTGTAATACTTGGCTTTTAGCAAGTTTTTATGCATTAGAAAGCTACAAAGAAAATAATTCCAAAGTCTTAGTTTCACCTAGTATTATTGAAGGGAATAATATAGTCATATCAATCTATTACACATTCTCCAGAAAACCTGTGTGCTATCACAATAGTGAACAGATACTCTAGCAAGGTGAAATTCAATCAGAATCAGGAAGAGACAGGCAAGGACATGAGAGGATAAATACGTATCAGCCTTCCAGCTGAAGCTGTCACAGGCAAAGAAAATAGGCTTCAGGTCTTTAGTGATAGAAGGAACAGGGAGCAGCAGAGTGGGAAAACGTATTCTGAGACATAGAAGCGTTGCTGAAGCAAAGCCCACAGCATCCTGGGCACCAAAACCAGCTCTACTGAGACCATTACTGAGGGTTCCTTTTTCTGACTCCTTACCAACACCCAAGCAGATTAAAACCACCATTAAATAGTAACAACAAACACTGAATTTCAAATTTGAAGGTGCAGCTACTGACAAATTCGAATCTTTCTGTAGGTGATCTTAATAAAACTATTTGGTTTACACAGGGCAGAAGGGAGAAAAATGATTTGAGCATTTACTTACAAAGCTTAAACAGTTGACTTCTGCTCTGAGAATCTGGAGTTACTGGGAAAAGCTTAAGAACAGTCAAAACTAAAGTACTCAATGCTGGAAATCCAGCTCTGTGGTCCTCACTCTGCAGCCAGCTTTCAAAGGCCCACAAATGAGTCTGTGATGATTATTACGGTCTGTACATAGTATCTCTGTCAAAACAGTAGTATGATTCCAGTTCCGTTTAGTATGGGCAAAGATCTGCATCATATGTAACACCAAAACCTGTTCAACAGCAGGGGACACTTTTTGTGCAAACAGACTGGGATTCTGAGTAGAGGACCGTTTTGGGGTGTGTTAATACCCACTTCACAGAGAATAATAAAGAATGCCCACTCATCACTAAGTTCACACACTTACCACTATCCATGATGACTACTGTCACGGCAGGGAACTTGCAACTATCACGTCTGTAAAAAAAAGACGAAACACCCTGTTGAGTTTGTGAATTATAATGGACTTGGAAAAGTTTCTTCTGATTCTCAAATACTGTTACAAACATATCAGTGTTGGAAATCCCGTGATCAAGACTAATACCTCTCGAGTTGTACCACTACTGCATGCAGATTGATTTCAGTAGTATAGGAGTACTGTCCACAAAAAGGTAACTCTTGTGAAATGATGAATGTTTTAACCTTTTTCAAAGCTTTCCATATTTAGAATATACAAAATTGCTACTATGAAATAGATGGTGTGTATAATTTCAAATGAATCTGCAACCTCTGTTTTACCTAATTGAACTTGAAAAGTACTACGTTCCCCACTGTAATTACTTATACCGTATCTAAGACTTAAATTCACTCTGCAGAGATCATCAAGCCAACTCATTATCTTTAGTTTATGGATCAGATTTTTTGAAATCAGAATGAACACATGCAAATCCACTCAGAGTCTGCTACTGATTAAAACAGGATGCCTGCATAAAGTTCAAGGGCAGAACAAGACCTGTGACTCTGCAAAGGAACTTGAAATACATGAGAGGATCCCAGCCTGCCCTACAAGAACTTACATGTACTTTATACCTCACCTGGGAAAAAGAACAGAGATGCTCTCAGTCAGGAAAGTGCCTGAAGCTCATTGCATCCACCAGGCAGAGAGCCAGCAAGAACTGCATCTGAAGGCAGCAAGAGAAGTTTGAGGGACCGTTTTCAGTTTTTTGGAGTATGTTAGTATGGGAGCTAACATATGTTAGTATGGGAAAAGTTAAGAAAATAAAAGCTTTCAGCAAAGTATGAGAAACATGCCACTGTCTAACCAACTTAGTAGAACACTTCGAGTTTTAAGTCTTTTCTACTGATAAATTACCTACTCCTAAAGGTTAGTACCAGCTCCACTTCAGAGGCCAGGTTACACATCAACATATCATACCATACTAATGTCCTCACTCTCCATAAACCCAAAACCTCATAAGCAAACCCCTCTGTAAAAAAGCAATAACTATGGATAAAGGTTGGCCATAGCTGCTGCAGTAAACAAAGCGGGAAAGTTAACACTTCCAGCATGGCCCGCCTAAGACTGCAATTTGTCATGCAAGAGCAGACTGCAGCACTTGTCAGGACTGCTGCTGAAGTGAATGGAGCTCTATAAAGACATTCCAGTCGGCTAACAAAATTGTAGGATTGGTACTACCCAGACACGTGGGATGGAGGACTAAGCTGGTTTTAAAGCAAGTTAATCAAATCTTTGTAAAGGCAAATAAATGTACCGCGGGGTAACAGAAACAGAGGGCTTAAAAAAACTCTTCAGAATATATATGACCTCTTTCAACAGCCTGAATTTTTCTTAGCAAACTACTCTCTGCAAAAACAAAACTGTCTTTGCCACTTGCTTCTTGAATAAAATTAAAATTAGTGTCATTTTCTGGGTAGTCAGGTTGTTACAACCCAAATATCTGCGCTGAAGAAACTGCCAAGCTTTCAATAATAAACAAGTCACCAAAAAAACTGTCTACAGTGACTATTCTTGTCATCTGTTACATCATGAGTTTCTTTCACCATTTATTACCTGTCAGTTTCAGGTACCTGCTTTTGCAGCAGCCCCTCAAGGGAGATTCAGAGCAACAGAACAACAAGACCCTCGAGTGCTCACTTGCCCTGTTGAGCGACAGTAATACAGTGCATGAAATGCACCTTGCCAGGCTTCCCCTCCGTAGTGAGAACATTTTTCTGCATTAAATTTCAGTTAATCTTCAAAATTTCACCCTTTTAATGAGTAACTTGGGTGTGGATTTCAACAACATAATTTAAAAAAGGGCAAAACACGCATCCACATCCATGCTCACTGAGTCACAACTAGATGGCTCTGCCTACCGGGAACTGTGGCAGAAACAAGGGGACCAACGTGCCTCTCCCCTGCCACAGGATGTTTTCCACCAGGAGCAGAGTGCGACACCGCCTAGGCATGCAGTGCTGCCTTGGCACCCGGCACTAGGTCCTGGGTTCATCATGATGTCTGGGAATAAACATCAGAATACTGACATACACAGACTGGGAAATTGGGGAAAACGTGGAGGAGAAGAAGAAACTACCCCTCCCCCCCCAAGAAAAAACACCTTTTCTTTTCCTCAGCGCAAACTGAGGCAAGTATATAATGAGTGACAAAATAAAGATTGCTGAAATTGCAGCAAAACCCAAATTAGGTGTCTCTTCACCGTTCCTTCATTACAAAAAGAAGGACTGTGTCCTTCTCTAGGAAATATCAAATACAGCTTTCCAGTTGCTGTGATGCAGAAACTTCCCTTCAACAATCTACATTAGATTCTTACAGCAATTACAAGTATTTAGAGGTCCCTGGAACTAATTATGTCCATTTTCCTACAAATGCGTGGGGTTTTTATGCTCCCCTGCCTTCCCTTTCCGTATTTCCCAAAATGTCTTTATTTCCAAGCTCCCACAAAACACAGCTAGCTTCCTGCTATGACACCCAGATACAGGGCAAGAGGCTGACTGAGGACACAGGCAATGATTGCCCTGCCACTACACGGACACTGCACTCACAGAACAGACTCTCCCACTGCAGAGGAACCGCTTGGGTCTTCACCCTCTACTTAACTGTCTCCTCCTCTAAAGGGAAGGAGCTTAATTATATTTTGGTCCTCTACTCTGACAGTCTTGGTTAAAACTGACTAAATAGTTCAAAGGTTGTTCGGAAAAAGGGATCAAACACAGACAAGTACATAAATCTTTTTACCTTCATACACTAGCTAATAAAACTGAAGAGGGCTGGCAACACTACAGGGACATCTTGACTTGCTACTGACTCATTTATTCCTCTATCCAACTCTTTATTTCTGCTTTTAAGGATTCATGAACCTTACTGAAGGCTAGCATGGTCTTATGGCGTCAGAGCAATGTTTTTCATGTAGATACACAAATGCAAGAACAAAAAAACCCCACAGATAGTATCTTACTAGTAGCACCAGTATTTATTGTTTCAGGAATCCCTCTTCCAACTATCTTCTATATATTATCCCCTCCACACCCTCCAGGAGGTTACACGTCACCTTAAATCTGCTTGTGGAAAAAGTGACAACACAGTGAGCAGTATGGATAGCACTATAGCCAAGCTAAGTGTCATATTCTGAGTTCAATGACAAGGTGAAGTACCTGACCAACAAGTGATCTTTACTGACTGCCTACTTGGCTGTCAGTATAACGGTAAAAACCAAAACAGATCAACCAACTACCCACTTCTAGTAGAAAATATGACTCAATGGGAAATATGAAGAACTCTAAAGCATGAGACAGCAAAGGAGACATACCAACAAGGCCCATGCTATTTACCAGCAGTACTGTGCTCACCACCACAGGGCTGTGGTGTCTGAGGAGAAACATGAAAGTTTCAAGAACAAATACTGAAATAACAAACCAAGCTGTACACTTCTTTCCACAACTAACCTAAATATTTTTTTCCTTGATCCTGAAAATGCCCAAACCTTGTACACACTATGTATAAGCACAAAGCACAGAATATTTTTATACGCATTTCCAAAGCTGGCAATCTGATTCTAGCAGTGCAGTGTATCCCTTAAATTGTGAACTTCACTAATTTCAGTATTAAAAGTTGTTGGCTCAAGACAATATTGCTGTAAGATTTTGCTGCATTTATTAAGATATCCATATTTGGTTGGCAGGTATGCCTCTTCTGGGTACCTTTCCTAACTACAAGCTTAATGGAAACTTGTGTGCTGCATGTATCATTAAAGGACAGAGGATCTGATGGAGGGCACAGAAGTCCAAAGTGCCTTCCTTAACTGTTCTAACTCACTGCCTGTCATGTATTCTAAGGAGACAGAACATCAAGAACAAAGCAAGACCTTAAGGGAAGGGATTACAAAGAGAGGGGAAAACAAGGATTTTCACTCACTCCATTTCTCACCTGCTGTGTTAACTGGGACTTAAAACGCTGCAAGGCCACTGTGCTCCTCTCACAACTGGGGAGCGATGCGCATTACAGTACCCAGGTAGGGAAGAGGGAAGTGGCTTTTTTCATTCTATGATACAACTCTAACAGAGGATACAGCTGCTAATTATAGTTTTTAATCTGTACGATTAATGAGACCACTGGGATGAAACTTACAACCAGATGCCACACAGAGTTACACTATTTTTAAAAGTTAAAAATATTTAGGTTCTTCTGGAGCTTTTTATGAACATAGGCACATTCAAGGAACACTGGTAACTAAAACATCAGTCAATGTTCAGTCTAAAAATAAACACACTTTTTCTAGTCCCCAGCCCCAAACCAGGTGCAATGCAACAACTGAAACACTCCGGTGGGAGCTTTGTTTAGAAGAAAAATGAAAACATTAAATGATTACACAGGAAGACAGGTGATAATTATCTGACTGCCATTTATTCAAAATGTGTTACGTGCCTACCTAAAAATCCTAGTCCCATCACATGTGTCTTTTACTTCCTTGGAAAAAATGTTCCAGAAGACTACCATTACTTGTTACCATCTGTTTCAAAAGAACTTTTTCCCCAGGAAAAGTGCACAAAAGACTTTACATGGATTCAACGCCAGAAAAATATCCTGATTTTCCTTCTGAACAGGAAGCCCATAGTTTAAGAATATGGGAGAACCGTGTATTTATAAAGTTTCTAAACCCTGCAACAGCAAGGTTTTCCACAGAATTCAGGTGGGAATAAAGAGGGATGAACACTTCGTAAACTACTCTACCAGACAAGTATACAACACATTTGTCCCAACTAAGACTACATGGGACAAAGAGAAGAATGAACCAGAGAACTGGAAAAAAACCTCTGCTCCGTACATGCTATCCAATCACAGCATTATAAAACATTATCATTAATTCCGATTACACATGGACCCAAAACCACCCACCACATCACTAAGAGAAACCCGTACTTACTGGGCTGCCATTACATCTTGAAACCAATAAAATGTATCATTACTCACAGAACCAGCATGCTGAGTACAACTCTTGAACACCGCCCTGTTATCAGAGAGAAGGTGGTTCCTCATGACCGCAGCTGGACAGGACTTCAGCTGGCTGAGACTGAAACCTAAGCTCCTGCCTCAACTTCATTATCCCTTCTTTACTTAGCATTTTTTGTTGTTTTAAAGCTGTGACAACATTCTGGCTGGTTATTCTCTGGTTACTTCCAGGCTCCTGTGGTTCAAAAGGGGAGTTGCTATATGCAAAGATATCTCTTCCTCCCTCCCACCCCCCTTCAAAACCAGACAAGCACAATCTCCCGATACATACATTTTGGCGGGTAGGATATCTGGGAGAAGTAACACCACTCTCCTTTCATCAAGGGAGAATTTTGGTGGGTTACATTGTTTTAAAGTGCATGGGGACCAGCTGTGGCAGTTCCTGGGAGGCATAATTGAACACTTACGTAACATCTGTATTGAAACCAGAATTGCACAAATCACCAAGAGACCAGGCCTTTCTGAGCAGCCTACATAGCGGCATTTCAGACACTTCAGTCTTCTGTCAGCTAAGAAATTAGACACTGCTTTAAGTTACACAATATCACTATGCTTTGGTAATTCAAATTTGGAGTATTTAACTTGATAATCCATTTAAGTGTTGACATAATAACCGATTCCTCTCCACCTTTTCCAACTGGGAATGGTGAACAATTAAATAAAGCTTTTACAGTAGGGATGTGTTTTTATCCTGATTTTGTTTGGACACAAAACTAACGATACTGTGTTATTTATCCATTCTATGTTCTGTTCCTCCTTCAATACCTTTTAACTAAATCTGACACTGGGATTTCTTTCTGCGCTACCATAAACTTTCCACGAAAATCAGTGACCAAGAGGAACAGAGAAAATACACCGATGTTCTCACTGAAGTAAAGACAGGGTTTACCAACTGTGCAGTATCTCAGGAAGTACGGCACCTTTGGCGGCTGTAAATCATTATGCATTTTTGCAGGCAGAAAGTAGGTAGTCAGAAAGCATATACCGTGCTCAGGACCAGCCACAGCCTGTATAGACCTTTGCAAGCTGGTAAGTCAAAAAAAGTTGAAGAGATGAGAATAGGGAAAGAGCACAGCCAGCACACAAGAGGTGTCAGAGCATTGTGGTGATTTGGGTTAGAGACTGGGTCACAAGTACAAGCATGTTAGAGAACAGAGAACTCGGCTAATAAAGCAGGAAAGGGCAAAAGGTAACAGACAGCAAAACAGCTTCATTATGGCTCTGGTGCTCACTGACCTAATTACTGTTTAAGTGTCAGCTTCCAAATCAAACTCAAATTGTCAGCTACTCTGATATTATCTATTCTAATTTAGGCTTGAATAGCTGGGCTTAAATAATAACCTCCAAGTGCACTATGTTTATCTCTGTCCATGACTATACTCACACTAGCCAGGAATGCAGAGCAATGGGAGTGAATGTGAAGAACAAAACGGTGCTGAGGACCCAACATTAACACAACACACAAGTTGAGAATTTTACTTTGGGGCAGTTCTAATTTGATTCCATGAGCTGAACGCAGCAGCGGGACTCACCAGCTACGCTCTTAGAGCATATCTTCCGGTTTACTTTCGTTCAAAAATAATTCAGTCTGAGTGCTTTGAAATGAATCTGCAATGTGAACCAAAGTACAGTAAATGGTGACAGTTGGAAGTTTTGCTTCCAAAGCACACTCCTAATCTGAACCAAAAGGCTACTGCAGATACACCCAATGCATACTGTGTGATCACACTCAAAGTAGTAAGAGGACATGAGGAAGGAAGCTCTAGATAAACGATTCCTCAGCAAAAAACCAAAGATTGTTATGGGGTGACAGTGACTGTCTGGCAAAACTTCCTGCAGAGCTACAAAATTACTTTAACAAGCAAGTTGCCAAAAACGGAGGCAACCTCAGGCTCTCCCTCAAGCAAAAAAACCAACCAACCAACCAACAAAAACCCACCCAGAAACTAAAAACCTCACCACAGTGAAAGATTCCTGAAGCAGTCTATGTGTTTGTCTCTTGTCTTCAAATGTTGTGTTCTTACTGTGGAAATTAAACACTGCTAACACACACTATACCACAAGGCCCAATCTAAGAGCTAAAAACCAGAAATATCAGAGCGTTTGCTCAGAAACGCCAGAAAAAGAGGGACATCCATAGCTAATCTGGGAACGAGGAGACAACTTAGCTACCCCTGATCTCCCCCAAAAAACTCCACAAACAAAAAAGCACATTCTGCCCCCCACACCCAAAGAGTGAAAACTTGTAATGAGACTACAAAATTATCATCCCGTTTATGAACACCACTATCGGTATTTTCAGTAACTTTCTCTCCAAAATGTTACCAGTTTCTAAAATAAAGTCACACACAAAGTCAAAACACAATAAACCAGGGAAACTACATTCTGATCCTTCTGCCTTGCATTTGCAGGTGGATGAAGTTTTAAACAACGTATTAATAAATTCTTATGTTATTCTAGTAAAGTGACAGCTGCTTATTGAATAGCTATTGTGTGTTTTTTTAAAAATTTATAGTAAGGTAAAACAATCAATGGACCCGTTAGCTCTTTTCAAGAAAAAAAACCCACATGAACTGTATCAGAATGGCTGCAGACTGTTTTCTTTATAGTGTGTTTTAACTCACAGCCTCCCTAAATTAGAATAAACTTCGAATGTGCACTCATTTTACTTTCCTCCCCTATTTTGTCCCCTTATTTTCATACAAATGAAACATTTGCACATTTTGTAAATTATGAACAAGCCAACTTTCATTTTGCAGTTTAAACCATCTCCTGATGCTTTACAGACAACAAATTGAGGAACATTACTCCAAAGCTCTCAACTCCAGTTGGAAACTGGATTGTATATGGATTAAAAATTACATGATGCTTTTATTTAAGAAAAAAAAATCCTTTGCATTTAAATAATCACTGTACAATACACTACTCAGTTCACAGAAGGCAGACATTCAGCTGATCAGAGTCTGCACGGTTAAGTTGGTCTCAGCTATATATCTGTGACCAGAGAAGATAAACACATTACAGCTAACCATTGTTTCTCACAACACGAAAAACAGCAGGGTACCCACTGACCTAAGCTGACATAGATGTAAATAAAAGGACCTAAATTTTCACACAGTGCCTAAGTTTCAGAACTTGCTGCCGCAAGATGCTGGTCAGGACAAAAGTAGAAATAGGTTTAAAAACCAGAAAGGAAATCAATAAATGAAGGAGAGATTTGGTGATTACTCTAACACAGGCCTCCAAATGTATCCTCTGTCCCATAAAGTTTCTGATCTACTGATAACCAGGACTTTACCCGGGAAGGCTCACTCTGTCCATGCTCTGCTCTAAGACTCTTCCCATAGCATCTCCTGCCAGCTGCTGGCACAACACACAACGCCAGGCTGACATTTTGGCTGATCCAGTATAGCAGTTATTACTTACATTCTCCAGTCTGCTAAAATGGCTAACCACTTACCTTCCAACAATGCTAAAACTGATAACCATTTAGTCTCCAACAACCTTCACGTTATTAATACGTAGTTTAGCATCTTCTGCAGTTTGTGGCCAGACATAATTTCCCAAATGTTTCAACTATTTGCTAAAGTTCAGGAGCCAGCTGACCTTCAGATTTCAGTATTACACAGTTTTTCAAAGCAAATATGTACTATTACATACACACAAGAGACTCCACATACACATTTTATTGGTAACTACCTGGCCATGAAAGGAGGGAAGTAGTCCAGTGCCCAGCATGGACTGAGTAACTATATCCAGTTCCTCTCAAAAGTGGTTTGAAACCAGATTAGGACCAGCAGAGTAAACACCAGCACACAACAGAAATCAAGTTGATAGACAGCAAGTTGTCTCTTTAATGGATCCTACTCATTAGCTACATTTTATTTGGCTCTGGGTCTCCCATCTGCCCCAAAACCAACACATCAGAACACCCAGGATAAGCAGACAGAAAGTAGATTATAACAGTGCTGTCTGCCTTTTAAAAGCATTTACGCATTTATGTGTCAGGTAGGGGAGGAAAAAAAAAGAAAAAAAGAGAACTACCTTTACTTCAGATTGTACCTCTCCAGGTATGAGAGAGAAGGGCCAAGCAACAATACCTGGGCACAGTCCATTCAGAGGAATATAATTTCACTGCAGGTACAGTGTTTGTCCACTCAGAAAAGGTCACAAGATCAAAGCTAAAAATGTACCATTTTTCTTACTTTGAAACTCTTATAGACACTTTCTTCCCCAACACAGCTTAAAAAGCAAAACCATGACCCAAATGTCACAAGTAGTACCTTCATGGATTTTCCAGTAACACAAACTGAGTACGTGCCACTCCAACTGTATCACTCCATATCCAACACTCAAGTCTCCTCTTTTCACAGAAAAAAAGAGACTTGACAAATCCATATATTTGAAAAAGATTATCCTCAACTCACTCAAGTTTTTCTTGAAATTGTTACAATACTTTGAAGCACAAGGAGCAACAGCTATTTTTTTATAATCAGTTTCCCTCTAAACTACCAGTATTCTTCAGGCAGCTATTAATAAAAACCAGAAATATTCTAGATCTCACTATGTACGCTTTTGTAGCCAAAAGCAATCTGGATAATTTTATATTTCATCTTAGTTTTACACACAATAATTTTATAACAAACATAAGCCTATTACTTCATAAAGTTTATTCTGCTGTGCTGTGATGAGGCAAAGGTGACGCAAATATTCTGCTCTCTACAGAAAGTGCATTCCGTACTTGTTTGGCAGACCAATGTCTTACACCTTATTTAGAAAAATTAGCCAGAAAACAATAAAAAGTAATTTCTTTGTGAAGTGCTAAACTAAGCTAGAGAATCTGCAAACAAAGCCTTCTCTTCCAAATATTTATACACCATCAGCATGTTTTAATATAAATTTCCACCCTGTCTGTCTTCCCCTGAAGCAAGGCACAGATGACAGCATTTCAGAGCATGTTTTAATGGGATTTTCCAGCCAACCAAAAATCAAATTGCATAGAAGTGAAGGAAAAGTCGTAAATACATATTTCATCTTGTTGAATTATACGGTAACTAGGGAAAAGATAATGAGGCACGACTCCTTCACAGATTTTTATGAAGTTTTCTGTCATACTGGAAAACTGCATAAAGAGAGCACACAAAGTTGTACACCACCAGAATCCACAGAACAGCTGCAGTCACACCCACCAGTAAAAAGAGAAGGGTAAACAGCCCTACAAACTGCGGGGTTTGGGGGGGGGG
>Ga0065711_1045118_pt1 | contig 13678 bp, 8 predicted proteins | sample Hoacrofraction12_FD_59098 | JGI IMG/M metagenome (GOLD analysis project Ga0065711, IMG submission 59098) | Hoatzin crop microbial communities from Cojedes, Venezuela - Epithelial fraction 12 v2 (version 2) | ecosystem: Host-associated > Birds > Digestive system > Esophagus > Crop | place... | reverse complement strand
TTTTCCTTTCTTTTTTTTTTTTTTTTAATAGGCTTCACTTTTTGCTGGTCTAGTTGCGGTTGTGGGGGCAGACCAAGTGCCAGTGTTGGTGCACGGAACGAGAGTGCCCCTTCCAGACGTAGCTTAGCTGTAGTGTGCTTGTGGGTAGGGCGGCCCTGCGGGGTGTTACCTGTTTTGGAACACTTTTTTTCATTAGCTTGTATCACAGCGATCCCATGTAACTTCTCAGTGTATATTGAGTATATCCGCCCTCCTCAAAGCAAAAGTGGATCGAGCAGGGGCTTTTCTTTCCTATCCCCACACTCCTCTTCGGTCTTCTCCTTTTGCAGTTGTGTCCCTTGTTTTGTAGTTTTGTTAAGTATTTCTGTCTCATGTAGCATGTAAAGTTTTGGATTTGGGCAGATTCCTAACACCTAAAACTTCAAAGACAAGCTGCATGTATCAACAGGCTTGAAGATCAGATGTTTGGTAACATTATGGAGGGGATGTCGCACTGTTTCGGTTTCAAAGGTCTTGAGCCGTGTTAATGTCTGGAGAGGTGAAGGATGTTTCAGAAGTGTTCAAGTAAACTTGCTGTGCCTGGTAAGGGGGGAGTCGATATGCACATGCTGCCCAGCCAGGGAGACATGTTGTTTGGCACCAGAGGATGTGGGAGCGAAAGGGCGAGAGAACTGTGGTTACAGGAACATGTGTGTGAGTGGGGTAGTGGATATATTGCAAAGGACAGGGAGAGTGAAATCATACAGGATATAGCGAGAGAGCTGGGGAAAAGATACAGACCAAAATAGAGCATAAATCTGTAAGAAACCAGGCCTTCCTAGGTCTGTTGCTCATAATGCAATTTGTTTGATGTGTGATCACTTCCCCCCCACACAAATGAAGAGGAAAATTTGAAATGAAAGAATCACTTGAGGTATAAGAAGTAGAAATACCATAGGTGTTTGTTTGGCATCGCTGCCAGGGCAGAAGGGAACAAGGCTAAGTTTTTTCTTCTGTTCTCCTCTTGTAGCCTAAGCTTTAATAGAACACAGAGAAGGCACAATAAAATCTTTATATAGCAGAGACAGATATAACAACATGTATGCTGTTCCCAAATCCAAGGAGTTTACAGTGGCAGTCAAAAGGAGCTTAAAGTGACATACAGCATCTAGCAAGTGAAATGTGGATGCTGCTTTCTGCGTGTTGTGCAAAGCTGGCTCATAGCTATGAATGGGAAATATGTTTGAGAATTAAATACAGTCTTTTAAAATGTATTTTTCAAAGAACTGCTGCGGTTGCAGCAGAAGACTAGCTTTTTGACAATGGACATAATGGAATGAAATGCCATCTTAACAGTGCAGCTGGTATGAGAGAATAATCTAAAAATACAGTGGTGAAATGTCTGACAAGGTCATAGGAGTAGCGATGCAGCCACATGTTTATATATTAGTGTGTATGCAGTCCACACTCCCCCACCTACTGAACCCATTATACTGTAATAGAAAACAGATTCTGTATAAACTGCTTGTTGCAAATTCATTTGTTTTTGAAGACGCTGGATTTGCTGAATGCTACTCTTTTGCATTGAATTTTCTTTTCAGGGGGAAGCACTATCATCCAGAACTTGTGTTTTTGGAAGGTACATTAGAAAATATTTTATCCTCATGCAAACAAATTTGCCAGTATTCCTGCGTTTTTCATTTTGATTCAGAATGCAAGCTTCCAAAAGTATACTTTAAAAATAACTTTATTTAAAGCAGTAATTTGATACATCTTTCAGAAGACTGTTTCTCTGCTCTGGAAAGCAGTAACACAGGCATGGCTTCTTTTGGCTAGGCTCACAGAGTTCAGTTACAGCTCAGTGGGACTGATTGCACGGTTATGGTGGAGATCGGTGTCTAAAGTGGCACTTGTTAAAACAGTACTGTTGACGGTGACGATTCTCTTACGAAATTTAAGTGCGTTCAAAAGGACGGTTCGTTTAAAATGACACCCATCAGGCTCTGTATTGCTCAGGCACCCAGGAGTAGTACAATTAGAAGAAGTTGGAGGACATTTTCCTTTTTAATACTCCTTTTTAACAGTACTTTATGTAATCTGTTTTGTGTCTCTTCTGCAGATAATTGCTTCACCGTGTGTGTGTTTTTCTGTGATATCTGGTCTGTAGCCTTCAAAGAAGGCTGTGATTGTGAAAACATAAAAATTGTTATAAGCAGGTATATCTCCTGACACTACTTTTCATTTGTTACAATTAATTTCCATTGATGATGTGAGTTTAGAGTTGTTGGGTTTTTTGGTTGGGTTTGGATTGTGGGGTTTTTTTGTTGTTGTGTTGTTGTTCCCCTACCCCACCCCCTTCCAGTGACTGGTTGTAATCTTTGCTGGCATGAAACTTGTGCTGAACTGAAGGACTAAAGGCAGCTGTGAATGTCCTCATACAACATCACAGTCTCATGTCTTCTATCTGCTCTTTTGGAAAGGAGTGCGTTAGCAAAGAACACTCAGTACACTATATATACATTCTTTTATTTTTAGCGCAGTGGGTTTGACCCCTGTTAGGCCTTCAGGATTACTTTATTTTTAGGGCTGCCTTAATTTTCTTTATATTTAGTGCTTGCGTGAAATATCCCAGTAATAGGTCTTGAGGCCAAAACACCATCTGTGGGAGTGAGGGGGAAGTCTGTGTTTAAAAAAAAATAAAAAAATAAAAAAGTTACAACTACAGGGAGGATGCTAAGGGTGGAACTGTTATGTAGGCCTTCTGAAAGAGAATCAACGCTAATAACTGCTTGTAAGCCATTTAATAGCTGTCAGGTAATCATGTTGTGGTGTTTTCAGCTTCAGTTTTCATGTGTAAACATACTTGCTCTTCCACTTCTAGACAACAATTTGAATAAATTTTATTCCAACCGAGTAAGCTTTATGAAATGTATTTTTTTAAAAAAATAACTGATTTGTTAGAATATTTGGAGCATTTTCTGTTACCTTGAGGTTAATACAGAAATGCTGAATAAAGCAGAAAATACTGTCAGTTAGAAATTATGAAGCTGCTTCTTTGACTTTTGGTGATTAATTGGAAATAAATTATCCAGAAATAAATTCTGTAGATGAGTAGCAGAGAAGAGAGGTTCCTTCAGGGAAAGATTTAAAAGATTTAGAGTATTGAATAATCTGAAAGACAAAAAATGATGCATATAAGCAAAATGACTGTATTTTGCCTTCTGTAAAATAACAAGAGGTCTTGCAAATGTATTGCCATAAATAAAAATATTTATGTTTAAAGTGCTCATATTCTATAAGTAACACAGGCACCTGAGTAGGATTTTTGTTCTGATACATAACAAAAAACCCAACCCTGTATTTACTTTACCTAGAATGTATGAGGGTAAAGTAGCCAGCTGTTAGTGCTTCTGATCCTTGACCTGGAATATCCATGGTTAAGAAAGTTTCATAGTAGGTTTTTTTGTAAATGTATTAGTATGTTGATAAGGGCGATTATTTTTATCATCCTGCCTACTCCAGGGTTTTTTTCCAGATTTAAAGTCTTATGGAAGCCCCCATCATAGTGGTATTTGACCTTCCCCAGTAGATGCTGGGGTTTCAGCATGAAAACATTGCTTCAGTTCAATATCTCTTAACATTTAGAATTTGTTCCTGTTTTGTAGCTGAGAATCAATACAGGAGAAACTGTGAGTAAGGATCCTGTGTCTAAAGATCTCTTAGCTCAACTTCATAAATATATTTTAAAATCTAGGCCCAAAACTTGGTGACAGTTGAGAGTTTCTGGCAGCCTTCGTTGTTGGCGAGATGTTTTTTACAGGAACAGAGTGATTCCACAGATACCATCTACACTGGCCAAAGGTCTCCTCTTGGTAGAGCTGCGGAAGAACTGCCACCTGTAGCAGTAGTTCGCAGTCATATTTAGTTAAGCCCATGAAAGTACAAACCCCCTTCTGTGGAGATGGTACAAGAGAAAGTCCATGTGAGCTCCTCATTGCCGCACTGATGCCCTCAAGACTTGCACCCTTCTGAGACACCTCGAGGGTTTTTCTTCTGTTCCTGATAGAATAACATTTGGTAGTGTGTTTAATGAGTAAAATTACTACTGCTGCCAAAAATGTTTGTCAAGTTATTTTTCCTCTCTTCTTGCACTGTGCTATCACTAGAATGATTGATAACTTTTTTTTCCCAAGTCTTTGTCTCTTATCTAGTAGGATAATGATATCTCAGTAACTTCAGTATGTTCAGAATGGTAAAAATCTTGGCTATTTTGTTTACGGCAAAGTGCTTACTTATTCTGAATTGCAACAGCCTTTTTTCATGCTACAGAAATAATATCTTCTGGAGAAAAGAGGCAGTTTGTGGATCTGCAGATAAGCTTCTGGAGGGGTAGCTCTGCCGTGCTTGTAGTTAGTTCTGTGCGCCTGTGTCACTGGCCTGGAAACTTAAGCGTTGTAGCCTTGTTGTATCCCAAATGAACTGCGTGCGTACAGCTTGAGAAATGAAATCGTAACGGATTTGTCCCTTCCATTTGCGGTCATGAAGTGGCGTTCCGAGTGAAATTCTCTTCTCCGAGGCACGTTAACGTTTTGGTTCCGAGACGCCAGGCTTCTTTTTTTAGGTGGAAGCGAGCTGTTCTTCTGAGCGAGGTGCTTGCTGGTCGCTGAGGTCGGGCAGGGACGAGCCGAGCGGACGAGGCCTCGGCGGCCGGACCGAGCGGAGCCGCTCCCGGGCCGGCACCCTCCGCCGCCCCGCCGGAGGACGCGGGGCTTCCTGCCCGCTCTCGGGGAGGGCCGGGGCGGGAGCGGCTAGCTCCCCGCCGGGCAGCACCGGGATGCCATTTTAAGAGGTTAAATGGCTGGCTGAGCGCTGCGGGGCGGGAGGAGATCGGGTTACCGGCTCCGCATTCCAGCGCCGGGCCAGGATCCTCCCCCGGGCCGGGCCCTCCCCTCCCCGCCGCCGGCCCGGCCCCGCTCCGGCCCCGGGGGTTGCTTCCCGCGGGGGCCGGGGCCGGGGGGCGCAGGGGGAGGCACCAGCAGTTGTTAGGGGGGAGCTCGGGGTCGAGCTGTTTCTGGGTATCGGGAATGCTGGTGGCTCTAGCTCTGCTTAGTGGCAGCAGGGTTTGTAAGGACGTTCTGGAAACAGGTTATTGTCCTCAAAATACTTCCCTGAGAGCGAGAAAGTGAATTGTCTGATGCATTTACTGCCTTCTCGTTTTCCAAGCTGCTACCTATATTTACAGTGCTATGTAAATTCTAGGTAAACCTTTACTCTTTTCATGGAGATGTAGGTTTGTGTATTTTGCTTGTTTTCCCATCTCTTCCCATGGATACAAAATAGCAATTTGAAGTAATGTGCTTTAAATATCATATAATTTCCATTTAATGTGTGCACTGCAGCACTCAGCTGCTCCTCGGCAGAACAGTGGTTGTCTACTTAATGCACGTTTTTTAAAGCTTTCGCCATCAAAAAAAAAAAACAACAAACCTGCAGGAGAATATCATTAAGACTTTTCTTTTTATAACAGAACTATGTTTGTATTTGAAGTTTCAAGTTGACTTTGGAACAGAATGCTATGTGGAATATTTATTGTAGGTGTTACAGCACAAAGATACAGCAACATCAGTTTATATCTACTCTCCCTGTAGGGTCATTAGCATGTGTCTTTTGTACTTCTCTGAGGCTGCATAAATATTTTCAGGTAAAAGAAATGAAGGAGGAAAACTTAATTTGAAACTCTGACCATGTTGTGTTGTGGTTTTTGGTGTGGTGTCGTTCGTGTGTCATTCCCCCCCGCGTTCCCCCCTTAATTCAGGTTGTAAATCATTCTGCCAATCAGGTATCCGTAACTGTTGACTTTTTTTTCTCCACCTTCTGTATGATATCACAAACTAAGATAAAGAATGACTCTAGATTTCCTGCAAGAGCTAAGTACAGCTTCATTCGCGGCAGGGCTCAGCAAGGGCATGAGAGAACACATTTGTTGGAGCCTAAATGATGAATACTGTGTATCAAGTGCTGTGAAATGTACAAAGCAAATCAACTGCAAAAGTATCTTCACCAGCAGCTGGTTGGAGTTGTAAGATTTGGAAAATAATATGAAGCTGTGAGATCATGGGATTTTTCTTCATGTCATGTAACCTCTTTGTAGCAAAAGAGGTAAAATGATCCTGGTTGTGGTTAGCAATGCAGCTTTCCTGTCAAAGGAATTCCTTTTATTCCCCTTTCTCCTCCCCCAAATAAAAGCAATCGCCTACTGAAATTGGGAGTCCTGTGTCAAAATTCTGCAGTTGTTTTCATTAGAATGAAGCACTCACCCAGAGTATCTTGTTCTGATGAAAATGCTTTCTGAGAGTTTCTGCTGCTTCGTCCCTGAGCTCCCCCAAACCAGAGGGATCAAACTGATTCTTTCTGTTTCGCTGCAGGGAGTCTTTTGTGCCTTTTATCTCTCCCAGCAGAAGTGTGTCTGGTACAGGTTGGAGAATTGTTCTTCTTCTCTGCCTGAGCAGGAGAAGTCTAGTCTGGACTGGTTACTGTCCAGTCAGCAATCTGAACACAAACATTTTGGGAAGATTTTATTGACCTTACGGTAAACTCAACTTGACCTTAAGAGCAAAAATGAAAATAGGTGCTGTATCTAATTTTCTTACTAAGACTACAGATAGTAAAAATAAATTAGTTGATCACCTCGTGTACTCTTTAATCAAATTCTGCTCAGTGTCCCATGCTACATTATTAAAATGTGTGTAGTGTTGGTTAAAAAATGTTTATTCCCAAAAAGCAGTATGCAGTGGGTGCAGCTGCTTTTGAGAATATATAAAGGTAACTGACAGAAAAACAAAACTGCCTTTTTGTTTTTGTTCCAGTGTGTACATCTGTAGCAGGTTTCAGTGCAGTTTGTGTAGTTTAATCATTTTCAAACTGAGATCTCAGTGTGTATAATGCCTAGAACTGAGTAAAGTACTATAAATGCACATGTAATGTATTTTACTTAGATACTTGTGCCAGTTCAGAAACTTCAAGCAGTCTAACTGATGGTGAAGCCCCTGTGCTGAGATCTGGGGTGAATTAATGGATACAGAACTCTGGGTAAAATTGTGTCGCCTCACCCAGCTTCTGCCTTAGTTGCAATAGAGTGTAGATGCTGCAGTCATGCTGTGAGTTAGCAACAAACATATCTGAATTGCATTGCTTCTGCCCACACACGCTTACCTTGCAGAATGTTCGCATAGATCTTCGTAAAAACACTTGCCTTAATCTGCCATGGCAAGCAACAAAATTATTTTGGCACTCAAATAACATAGTATTTGAGCTAACAGCCTTGCAAATGGAGGATATGCCGAATGTTTTTAGTGCTGCTTTTGCTGTAAAACTCTCTCAGGTATTTGTTCCCCTGTCTGATAGGGCAGTGAGATAATGGGTGGTTCTGCGCCTTGCACTTCTTTTGTTGCGTTCCATCCAGCAATTGTGGTGACCAGGTTAAGTCATTGCATTGTCCTGATCTGTCAGAAATCCAACCTATCGAAAACCAAAACCAAACAAAAAAAAGCAACACCAAATGATCACATCAGTTATTTGAGGAACCTCATCCTCTGGTTACGTGGGGTACTAACTAGGTCTGGTCTGCAACTGGGGAGAGAGTAGTGGGATCTAGACTAAATGCTTTGGTTTTGGCTCACTGTTCTGCTGAATTAGAACAGAAATCCAAGTCACCAGGCTGAGACTCGGTCTTCCAGGTCTGGGTCCCGCAGTGCAAGGCAGAGACTGATGTGATGGTGTGGTCTGTCTGTTTGGCCTGCAGGAGGCCAAGGGATCATCTGTTTGTTGTCTTCAGCTACTGGATGGGTGTTTTAGAGAAGGTGGAGCTAGAGCCTTCCGAGGAGCGAGTGTTGAAAGGATGACAAATTAGTGGTTACAAGTTACAGCAAGGTAATTTCTTACTGGATTAAAAAAAAAATAATAATAATTAGTGACATGCCCCAGTACCTCATCAGTCTGAGAGAGGCTACAGAACTGCCATTCTTGGAGATGTTCAAGATAGTACTGGACAAAGTCCTGAGCAACTTAACCTAACTTGGAGTTTGCATTTGTGTTGAGCAGGAGGCTGGGCTAAGCGACTTCTAGAGGTCTCTTCCAACCTCTGGGAGTTGATGGTTCTGTCTGACAGCAACTTGGGTGTGCAGGGTTGCCAGTTCACGTGAAGCGGTCACCTTGTCTTCCTCCGGAGCTCTGACAGTTTGCCTCTCATCTGATTTCTAACCGAGTCTCATAGGTTGCTTGGTTGGTCGTTTTTAATTGACGCCATTTTACTCGACTGAGTGAGTGAATAGAGGACAGGAGCAAAAATTGCTTGACCTTGTTCAACACCAGCCGTGTTAATTGATCTGGCTGCAGTGGTTAAATTTGATTTGTATTGTGTATCAGGGGGTTCCAATGAAAAGTGGAACTTCAGTGTGTAGCATGCAAGTGCACCACCATCTTCTTTTTGTTTCACAGTTGAGGGAAGAACTCAGCTAATAGATGTGGCACTGAGTGATGGGACCCCCCCCTTTTTTTTTTTTAGGGTCAGATTCGTGGGCTTTTCTAGTAGATCTTTTTTAGAAGGAGACTTCAGTTGTGTCTGTTTTGTTTTGGGGTTTTTTTGCCTGTTCACTTCTAAAATTAGTCACTTGTAACTAAGGTTTGTTCATTTCAGATGGCCTGAGTTCTAGCTTTCTAAAGGTCTAGGTTGGGGCATGAAGAACTATGTAGACTATTTTTTCTGTTTATCCCCCGTTTGTGGTAGGCCTCTATTCCCTAATTTAAGTCTATCTTTATACAGAGAACTGAGGCAGGGGAGCTGCCAAATTGTTTAGTGCTGCAGGCTATCTGAAAATCTCAATCTGAATATTTTGTCAGTGGGAGCTGTTGGGTGCATGCCTAGCATTTTTTTTTTTTTCAGTCTGACCACTTAGTTGTCTAAATAGATTTGGGCTTCTATTTTATTTTAAATCTTAGTGTTTATATTAGCAAAAGTAACTGTACATAGTCTTGTGCTACGCAGTTACTACTTATGTTTTTCAAAGGTGTGGGTGTTTGTGACCTGGGAAAGAGAACATAATAGGATGGATGTTAAATATTGTTTGTTTCTTAGAGCGTATTTGAAACCATGGAAAGACTTTAAAAAATCTTGAAGTTCTGAAGTGTTTCTTCTGTCAGTGTTAGATTTGGCAGTGGTTCACAAACACGAGAAGCAACTTGCCGGGAAAGGAGTAACTCTTAACGTACTACTTGTGAGTCCCATGATTTTTCTGAAAATGTTAAAACCCTATTGCAGGACTTAGAAGAGGGTTTTTACTTGGCAGTGAACTGGAAGTAGTTTTCTTCCTTCCTTTTGGGAGGTAGGATATGAAATGGCTATAGGTGGGATGATTGGCCTGTAAGCAGTTACTTGTATATAGATCTAATCAAAAACTGACAGCACATTTTTTCAGCATAAGCTTATGCATATCAGGTTTGCAAACTTAAACAACAACAGTATCGTTTCTGTAATAATACACAGTGAACTCTCAGGTTTTGAATTGGCGTTCTGGCTGTCTGCAAGTCTTGCACAAGTAAATCATTATGTTCTTTTTCCAGTTGGATTTTTCTGACATACGTTATCAAATGCGAATGTTATCACTCAACTCTGCAGAATCCTTTTTATTTTAAATGTTCAAATCAAAGTGTTAAAGAAACCGTGTTGCATCTTGCTGGAGGACCAGAAACCTTTAAGGGAGATTACTGAGCTAGAGAAAATTCCCCAAATACTAAAGGCAAGAATCTTTTTCCCCTGTTCTTTGTATGTTTTCCAACTATAAACTACGTACTGGCATTAAGTAAGTTCTCTTAGCCTGTCCTCTTACTACAACTTCTTTCAGTTTTGACTGTTTGAAAATGACAACTTCTATAGTGCATATATATAAATGTATGAAGGTAACTTTGAAGGACATGTTAGTTTGCTAGTCATGTTTACTTGTAAGATGGTGCGTATGAGTGAAGTCTGAAGACAGAATATTCCTTTATTTGTTGACATTGTGCATTGATAGCAATTGTGCAACTGTTGCTTCTTTTCTGTAGATTCTAGTCTCTTTTTTTTTTTCAAAAAAACATCATTAAAAGGTGGAAATATAAGCATTTAGTAGCTTTCTTGGCTTTTATTTAAAGATGTGCATTTGAAGTTTTCCTTTTTATTACTGTTTTTAACTAAAATTTATTGCAACATCAACAGGAAATAGAGTGGACCTGTGAACTGGAAAGCTTTCTTGGATATGGCTGTAGTTTTACCAAAGAAAAATGAAGAAAATGTCAGGCAAATACAACTATGTTTTTTCATTAGGTGTTTTTTTGTTTTGTTTTCATCTTGCATTAATTAAGCCTTTAAAAACCAGTCTATTTCCTTGGAATTCCTTAGAATTTGGGGCTTAATTGTCTTTTGGTTTTCTTTATTTGTGCGTGTGTATCGTTTAAATTTGAATGATCAATTTAAATAGCCTTACTGTCAGAAAGTAGATATGCTCTTGCAGAGGATTAGCTAATGAAAGAAGTGAAAATTGTTCCTCCCCGATACATTCCTTGTAACAGCTGTATTTGAAAATTTTCTTATAGAAAAAGTGGCTTTTTTGATTATTTTTAGTAGCACATAAACTGAATAGCATCAGAGGAAGCCTTTTTAGGGAGGATAAAATAAAGATAATAAGATAAAAGTAATAAAGATAAGACTGGATTATAGGCAACTTCCCATTATAGTTGTTATGGAGTGTTTCTTAGTACTGCAGTAGCAGCAATCATGATTTCAGTAGTTCCTAGATTCTCCATAAACTACTTCAGTTTCAGTGCTGCTGATAGTGGCTTGGAAAGCGCTTTATCTGCTTTTCAGTGGTAGCTGTGTATCCTGGTGGTGCTGTATAATTGGCTTTTCACACAATTATTTGTCTTAAAAACATCACATCAGAACAGTCTGAAGTATTAAATGAGCTTTTCTGTTTGTTCAGTGTTGGATCATGTCATGCTTTTTAGCAAAAAGGAGCCCTTGTAGCTCATCAAAGTACATCCAACTTTGTACCTGAAGTTAGAGCTTAAGCTGTGAAAACTTCTAACATTCACAACCATGTGAAAGAGCAGTTGACTAAAGAGTGTAAGAATCATAAAAGTCTAAAAATATTATTTTTAAAAAATGTATAAATATTTTTTTAAAAATAATCCAGGTGCTGAAAGACCCGTAGAAAAATAATGTACTGTTACTGTGCAATAATGGAAAAGTTCTTTGCCATTACCTCATGTGCAGTGGACAGCTTGGTTTGTTGGATGCCTCTCTAGAGTCAGCGCGCCTGAAGCAGCATGGCAGGGCTGGGGAGCTTTGGGGGGAGTTTCTCCCTCGTTGTACAGCAGGGTTGAATTCTGGAGTATTTGAACTTCACCTGGAGAGGAGCAGTAGCTAAAACAAAGCTGTTCTCTCTCCACATCTTTTCCCTACCTCTTCCGTTATCCTATACAGTCTCCCTCTTCTTCATCCCATTCAAAGTATAAATATTTTCAGTTATTCAGTTAAGACACCTTTCTATATGCATTGCTGATAAACTTTCATTTGAAGCTGACAGAGGGTGAAATCTTGTTCTTCCTCCGCCTATTGATACACCTTTGAAAGTCTCATCTATCAACTCAAACAGAAGGGTATCACTCCATCCTACTGGTGTTTTTCCTGTATTTGCCTTGACGCATTGTGTATCTTTAAGAGCATCTTCATCATGCAGTTTTCAAATGATCAGGTGTGGTTCTTTTAAACCCCCTTCCCAGCAGGTAATAGGGTTCTAAAGCTGCTTTTCAGTTTGTCAATTCTAGGATCAAGTTACAAGTAGTGTGATAAGAACTACATATCCAAACTGCTGTTATTTTTCAGTATCTAAGAATGTTCATTTTGATATAAATTATAACTATTTTGCCACTTTTAATAAGGAGGAACTAGAGGCAGATCTCAGCTTATTTAACAAAACATAACACCCCTCCACAACCAGCCAAGAAGACCCCACCAAACCAGCTTGCTGGACTGTGCATAGAACTGATACGTCATTGTACAAATTGCAGCGCATTGGGTTCTGTTGACAAAGAGATAAACCTTACCCATGAGTGAGCATGTAGACGGAGAAAGCCCGCGAGCTCTTCATTCATCAGGACAATTTGTGAGTGCTTGAATCTTGAAGCTTTTTGAGCTGATATCTTGAAGAATACGTAGTGGAGGGGTTGTCCCCTCTCCCACCCGAGTTGGCTCAGGAAAAGCAAAATAACCTGAAGCTGCCTTATGCTTTTGCAAGCCTTGGCAAAAGTGAGCAGTCCTGCTCGCGGACACCATTAGGGGTTTTTAGTTTTGGTCATGCATATCTGTGTTCCACCTCTTCATTGTTTCCTCCTCGTGTTCCCCACTCCCTTCTCCGATTCTGGGAAGGGCCAAGACCCATGTAGTCTGACCTGTGTGGCGTTTTGGTGGTTTGACAGTCTAAAACTCATTTAATCAGATCACTGGATTAGCCTATAACATTCTGGTTTATTAGAGACAGGCACCCTCTATTTCAAAGAAGCTGAGAATTTCTGGATCTCACCTGACTTCCACGCATACATGCACAAGCAAAATATGTTACAGCATCTTTAGCTCACCCTTTCCTGGGTTTCCTGTAACTTCAAATGTGTTTTTTTATTTTTGTTTGGGTTTTTTGTTGTTGTTGTTCTTACCCCAGATATTCTTCTTCTTTCTATATCAGGCTGAATTAGGTTATGGAGATGCTTGTATTACACTAATGGCAGTCATCTGCTGTAGTGACTGCCAGAATATGATTGCGTGCTTCTTTGATCAAGATTTAGTTGCATTGCCTAGATCTCAATGTCCAGATGGAGACCAGTGACAAGTGGAGTCCCTCACGGGTCCGTACTGGGACCGGTGCTGTTCAATATATTTATCAATGACATGGACAGTGACATCGAGTGTACCCTCAGCAAGTTTGCAGATGACACCAAGCTGAGTGGTATGGTTGATACACCAGAGGACGGGATGCCATTCAGAGGGACCTGGACAAGCTGGAGTGGTGGGTCTGTGTGAACCTCATGAGGTTCAACAAGGCCAAGTGCGAGGTCCTACACCTGGGTCGGGGTAATCCCCGGTATCAATACAGGGTGGGGGATGAAAGGATCGAGAGCAGCCCTGCTGAGAGGGACTTGGGGGTACTGACAGACGAAAGGCTGCACATGAGCCGGCAATGTGCGCTGGCAGCCCAGAGGGCCAGCTGTGTCCTGGGCTGCATCAAGAGAAGAGTGGCCAGCAGGTCGAGAGAGGTGATTCTGCCTCTCTGCTCTGGTGAGACCTCACCTCGAGTACTGCATTCGGCTCTGGAGCCCTCAGCACAAGAAGGACATGGAACTGATGGAGCAGGTCCAAAGGAGGGCTACAAAAATGATCCGAGGGCTGGAGCACCTCTCCTGTGAGGACAGGCTGAGAGAGTTGGGCTTGTTCAGCCTGGAGAAGAGAAGGCTGCGGTGCAGCCTTTCAGTACTTAAAGGGAACCTATAGGAAAGATGGGGACAATCTTTTTAGTAGAGACAGCAGTGACAGGACGAGGGGTAATGGTTTTAAACTAAAACAGGGTAGGTTTAGGCTGGATATAAGGAAGAAATTCTTTACAATGAGGGTGGT
>Ga0065711_1045117_pt1 | contig 13678 bp, 11 predicted proteins | sample Hoacrofraction12_FD_59098 | JGI IMG/M metagenome (GOLD analysis project Ga0065711, IMG submission 59098) | Hoatzin crop microbial communities from Cojedes, Venezuela - Epithelial fraction 12 v2 (version 2) | ecosystem: Host-associated > Birds > Digestive system > Esophagus > Crop | place... | reverse complement strand
TTCAAGACCCGCCTGGACGCAGTCCTGTGCAGCCTGCTCTGGGTGACCCTGCTTCGGCAGGGGGGTTGGACTGGGTGACCCACAGAGGTCCCTTCCAACCCCGACCATTCTGTGATTCTGTGATTCATCTGGCATCTGCCTGGGCACAGCTTCCTAGTAAGAGACGTCCACCAACCCCTGTCCGCGGGGAACGGCACTGAGGATGCCAAGCTGAGCTGTTCCACGTGCGGGAGGCTTTCAAAGCGGCGCCCTAAAGGTGAAATACCAAAAAAGAGTTTGTAAGAGCGGGAGCACTAAGAAAGGATATTTTAATTTAAGAATGCCTGAAGCGGCTGAATAGTTTTGTGGTTTTGAGTCTTTGGACCACAACATGTCCATGCTAAAAAATTACAATAAAATAATGAAAAACTTGCAGTAATCTGTTACTAGCCTAGGCCCAGGCAGGCGTGCATGTTCACTCACATAATAAAGAGAAAACAGAATAGCAGGAGTTTTCCAATTTTATTGTAGGAAAGCACGTAAGAGTTTTTGTGTAATTATTTACACTGATCTCTGTACACTTTTTTTCCCCCCCTTACAATTGATTTAGGAACACTGGCAATGTCTGACTGCTGCACTATAAAGTTCCACACATTAAGCGCTCCTAGAAAATCCTACCAAAGGATTGCTACAAGTCATAGGAGGTTCCTCAGTCCGCTGGAGCCGTGCACAGACACGCTTCCCAACAGGAATGCCAGAAGGATCGCGTTCTCCGTGAGCGCCCGTCCCGCCGTGCTCCCGGCTCACCCGCTCAGGGCAGCGCTGACGAACTGCCCGCCTGCCGCTTAACTGAGAGCGTGTTTGGCTACTCCAGCTGGTCAGAGAGGCGCTCACTGCCAAGACTGCTGCTGAATTCAAGAACTAAATGGATTTTCTCACCTCACTAAGAGTGGTTCAGGCCCGCCTGACCACGCAGAAAGAGATTCGGTAAAACGCAGCGGGATGGGGTTAGTAGTTTTCCAACCCGTGGCATCTAAAACCACTTTGTCCCTAAAGGCGTATAAATGTGCCAGAGTTGCGTTACGATTCAGAGAGGAGCAGGTCTGACTCTGGTTTCTGCAAACAAAAAAAAGCAACATATTGTTTTGCTGCTGCAACCTGAACTCCATGTCCTCCAAGTTCCAACGCTCGCACCGAGCAGCTCCTCCTGGCCCCGCACCACGGCGTGAACAGCCCGCGCCCTCCCCAGAACCGCACTCGCGTCAGCGCAGCTGCACAGGACGGGAAATAGCTCAGGATTTAGCCTGTGGCGAGCGGCAGTTTCACTCTGAGATCTAGTTCCTACACAAGAAAAATAGCACTTGAGAGTATTTTTTTTTACTAAGAATGTAGATACAAATGCACAAATACAAGCTTTAGACATTAAAAAAAAAAAAACCTGCACAAACCCCCCCGACCTCCTTAGCTTTATTTCAGAGTACTGTAAAAACAACACAGATTTATGTGCCTAAGCATTTACATAGCAAATACCTTAGTAAATACACAGCAGAAAACCTAGAGGCCTTGAAGAGATACTTCTGACATGTGCAAAATGAAGATACAGCCCAATGAAACTCCTACTGGAATGTTGACCAAGAGCTGCCTTGATTCGGTCAATTCAATATTGAAACATCTGCATTTTCTTGAAACTACTTGTAACTAGCTGAACAACTCCCGTATTGCTTTATCTGCTGCTTAAAAGAGGAGATCAGTCGTTCTTCAGCAGCTTTATTTCTGCGGGTCACTTTTTTTACACGAGTGTAAAACCCTTTTGGCTTGGCTCGCTGTCTTGGACCGCAGGATATTGTTTTCCTGGAACGCAGCAAGCCCATAAATACATTTCTTTTAGCGACAGACCTCACCGCCTGGCAGGTTTGGGCATTATATAAACTTTGACAGGTTTGCTGAAGGGTATGGTCCCCTCTATGCCGTTCTCAGATGGCGGGAGAGCCTCCAAGCTCTCGCTCCAGGTGGGTTTAGGAATTTTAGCGGATGCCTTGCTCCTGTTGGAATTGTAGGCCAGCAGCAAACGCACTTCAATCTGACAGGGCTCTGCAGAGAAAAAGAAACAGAACAACCCAAAGGTGACTGTCGGCACTGGGTGAACAGCCAACGCTGAAAGAAATCGTCTCTCACGTATGCTGGGTTAGGCACAGAGCCGTTCTGGGCTGCCCAGAAGCCGATCGGGTGTTTGAAAACACAGCTTTGTCGGGACATTCGGCAGGGTAGAAGCAGGCACCCTTCTAGATCCCGTCTTTGTCATAGCTTACAAAAGGAACCTGATGACTAACTAACAAATAGCAACTTTCAAAAGTAACTGTTCAAAGTTATTCCAACCAAATAATAATAAAATCATAAAAGACCACAGAACCGGCAGGTCTTGCTACCTATATTTTTATGGCAGCATCAAGTAAATCCAGATGATGTCTGACACAGGCTCTCAGTCTACACAGTACGGCTCCGAGCAGCACGCTGGACTATATCCCCATCACAACTTTCCTTTCTAGACTGAAAACCACAATTCCTTTAGGTTTTCCACACTGACCTGTACTGATTTTGGCTGGGATAAAGTTAATTTTCCTTCATCGTAACTCATGTGGTGCTACGTTTCGGATTTGCGACCCAAACAGCGCTGATAACACAGGGATGGTTCAGCTATTGCTCAACAGTGCAATACCCACGAGTTTTCTCACTTTCACCCTTCTGCTTCTCTTCCCTGTCCCACCAGGGCAGAAAGCGAGCGAGCACTGGGCGGGTGTGGGGGGCTGGGCCGTATGCCAGGCTTCACCCACAACAGGAGCCTGAATGAATCCTACTGAAAGCCACCTCATTTCAAGCTGCGATGCCCGGAGCTGCAGCCGTACTCCAGCCGAGACGTCACCCGCGCCAGGCAGAACACAAGAAACAGCCTTTTCCCACAGTTACCCGCAGCACAGCTAACGCCTCCCTCACACCCGCTTTTTCGTCATATTCTCAGCTCCTCTTTTATTTGTAGCTTGCAGTCACCTCTGTCGCTTCGGCTACGCGCCCGTCAGCCAATCCGTGCTTTGTATTTGGGCATTCTCCTTCCTGAGCACACGCTCTTTACTGGCCTTCAGGAAGTTTCACTGTTCTGAATTCAGGCAATTTCTCCAGTCTGAATCCTGACCTCGTTCCCTGAAGCCCTCCCAGCTTGGTGTCCTACCCATGATTTATACGCCCAAGTGCCGATGTCAAAGTTCACAGAATCACAGAACGGTCGGGGTTGGAAGGGACCTCTGTGGGTCACCCAGTCCAACCCCCTGCCGAAGCAGGGTCACCCAGAGCAGCCTGCACAGGACCTCGTCCAGGCAGGGTTTCAATATATCCTGAGAAGGAGACTCCACAGCCCCTCTGGGCAGCCTGGTCCAGTGCTCTGCTCTGTCACCCTCAGAGGGAAGAAGTTCTTCTGCATGTTCAGCTGGAACTTCCTGTGCTTCAGTTTGGGCCCATTGCCCCTTGTCCTGTCGCTGGGCACCACTGAAAAGAGTCTGGCCCCGTCCTCCTGACACCCACCCTGAGGATATTTAGAGGCATTTCTAAGGTCCCCTCACAGCCTTCTCTTCTCCAGGCTGAACAAGCCCAGCTCCCGCAGCCTCTCCTCCTAGGAGAGATGCTCCAGTCCCCTCCTCATCCTTGTAGCCCTCTGCTGGACTCTCTCCAGTAGCTCCTCATCTTTCTTGAACTGGGGAGCCCAGAACTGGACACAGTACTGCAGATGGGGCCTCACTAGGGCAGAGGAGAGGAGGAGGAGAACCTCCCTCGACCTGCTGGCCACACTCCTCTTAATGCACCCCAGGAGACCATTGGCCTTCTTGGCAGCCAGGGCACACTGCTGGCTCATGGTCAGCCTGTCGTCCACCAGCACTGCCAGTCTCTCTCCACAGAGCTGCTCTCCAGCAGGTCCACCCCAGCCTGTACTGGTGCCTGGGGTTTTTCCTCCCCAGGTGCAGGACCCTGCACTTGCCCTTGTTGAACTTCATCAGGTTCCTCTGCACCCGTTAACAGTTAAAATAGCACCTAGGGGAGACGCCAGAACAGAATCCCTGAGGGCCACGCTTAAAGCGCCCTTCCAGTGAACGCTGCAGAAACAAGGACTTGATTCCAGGACACGGTTTAGCAGGCACGGTGGTGTTGGGGTGACGGTTGGACTTGATGATCTTAGAGGTCTTTTTCAACCTTAATGATTCTATGATTCAGCTCCCCCAGTACAGGATGGAGCTTTAAATCCAGACACTTCCAGTCCTAGAAACAAAACCATTTCTCCTTCTTCAAAATGAAGCAAAGATCGCAGGATGAGTGAGTACACGGTGGAAATGCTACATAAGGAGGAGTACATGAAAGAATATTGCACTACACAAAACCCTGTTAAAAAAAGAAATAAAAAAATCACCAAACCCTATTAATAACTGCTCAGAAAAAAAAACCCCACACATTTGAATAAATGTGAAAGGATTAAAAGAAAACAGGACAAAGGGAGCTGTGCACAAATGGTCTCTGCTTTTGTTGCTTCAGGTCCACAAGCCAGTTGCTGAAGCGCTCTCACGGGGAAGTGTGAACGCCAGCCGAGACTGAACGTGGATGTCGGAGACGCACGTCTCGTCAGAGCTAAAGGGCGTGTTTTTAGGGCATTAGAAGGGTGAAAGTTTAATCAGCAGTGAAGTTACACTGTTGAGCACACACAGTTCCAAAGGTGCTCTCCCCTGTCAGCTCTGGAACAATGAGTTGCAGGGAGTCAGCTTACCGTGACTCCTTCCCTTCGAGCGGGGACGCAGACCCGACTCCTGCCACTGATCCTGCTCTGCGCAGAAACGGGTGACCTCACCCTGAGTACCTGCTCCCATGTACAGGCTCCCAGCGCCGGACGACTGCACAGGCAGCCCCCACCGCGTCGCGAGCGCCTTCCCTCCCGTGAGAGCAGCCCCTCGAGGCACCTACGCAGCAGCAGCGCCCTGTCAGACAGGGAGACGCAGCTCCTCGAAGGCTGCGCCGACAGAAAGCTGAGTGACGCTACGGGCGGCATCTGCCAACAGCTGCAGACTCCAGGACCCCCAAAACTCCCGGCTGTAGGCACGTACTTCTGACGTGCAGGAGACTGGGGTCGAGCAAGACGCACTCTTATCTTAGGAAGGCGTAGCAACACAATCATAGAATGGGTTGGGTTGGAAGGGACCTTAAAGATCATCTGGTCCCAACCCCCCTGCCATGAGCAGGGACATCTTCCACCAGACCAGGTTGCTCAGAGCTCCATCCAACCTGGCCTTGAACCCTGCCAGGGAGGGGGCAGCCACAGCTTCTCTGGGTAACCTGTGCCAGTGTTTCACCACCCTCATGGGGAAGAATTTCTTCCTAATATCTAATCTAAATCTGCCCTCCTTTAGTTTAGAGCCTTCCCCCCTTGTCCTATCACTGCACACCCTTGTGAAAAGTCCCTCTCCATCCTTTCTGTAGGCCCTTTCAGGTACTGGAAGGCTGCTCTAAGGTCACCATTGGATGACCCAAAGCTAAACGAACCCCAAACCTCACTTCGAGTCTGGTATCCGTTCACAAGGATTCGTGCTTGCCAATCTCCATTAAAACAAATGCCACAAAAATACCTAGGAGAGCATTTCTAAAGTCTCTTTATTTCTTCCTAATAATCTAAATCTGCCCTCTTTTAGTTTACGGCCCTTCCCCCTTGTCCTATCACTACACACACACTGCACATTGCAATCACGCAGACTTGTATCATTAACTGTACCTGTCCAGGCCGTGTGCGAGAGGTAAACCTGAGTTATCAGCCTGTGCCTGCCGGGACCAGGATTGCGAAAGTCAGCTGGTTTAGGATGGATTATTTGTGCTTGTCCATCTGGATACAACACCTATACGGGAGGAAAAGAAAAAGAGGAGACACCTGAGTGACGGCGGGGCTGGGGATCAGCACAGTGCGCGTTACGGTGGTGTCTTCTGTTGCAGTGTGGAAGGCAGGACGGCGTGCGTCACCTTGGAGCCAGCAGTCCAGCTGCCCTAGATTTAACGGCCACTGCTGGCCACTCAGACCCACGGCAGAGGGGGAAAAACGTACGCTGCCATCAGCTTCTTCCTCTGCATTGCGAACAGAAGTTTTCATTTCTTCGTTGTGCGGTGCCAGCTCCCAGGAACGGTACGTGAGTCAGCTCGGCGCACCGCGTACAAGCCAGTTTCAGAATGCGTGGTTAAAACACAGAAATCCAACTTTGGTACTAATAAAGTGTACAATTAGTTGTGATTCAGACATCTGACATCCTGATGCTGCCCCTTTACTCCGCTCTCATCAGACCCCACCTGGAGTCCTGCGTCCAGCTCTGGAGCCCCCAACATAGGAAGGACACGGATGTATTGGAGCGGGGCCAGAGGAGGGACACGGAGATGAACCGAGGGCTGGAGTACCTCTCCTACGAGGACAGGCTGAGGGACTTGGGGCTGTTCAGCCTGGAGAAGAGAAGGCTCCGGGGTAACCTTAGAGCAGCTGCCAGTACCTGAAGGGGCCGACAGGAAGGATGGAGAGGGGCTTTTCACAAGGGTGTGTAGTGATAGGACAAGGGGGAATGGCTGCAAACTAAAAGTGGGCAGATCTAGATTAGATATTAGGAAGAAATTCTTCACCATGAGGGTGGTGAAACACTGGCCCAGGTTGCCCAGAGAAACTGTGGCTGCCCCCTCCCTGGCAGTGCTCAAGGCCAGGTTGGATGGAGCTCTGAGCAGCCTGGTCTGGTGGAAGGTGTCCCTGCTCATGGCAGGGGGGTTGGAACCAGATGATCTTTAAGGTCCCTTCCAACCCAAACCATTCTATGATTCTATGAAACAAACTCCCCGTAAGACACAATCCCATTTGAGTTTCTGGCAAGTGACTGCTCACCTGAACTTTCACGGTTCCTTGGGGATCCTGCACGTGTTCCAGAGTTGCATCAATATCCAGTGCCACCACCAACCCCGACGTAAACCTCAGAGGATTATCAGATTCACCGGTAGGCTCAATGATATTCGCAGTAGCTTTGTGGAGCTGTGAGGGGCAAGGCGGGTGACAAAAAGAAGGCGGGTGGAGGAGGAGGAAAGAAAAAAAGACAATCATTACTGTTCCTAATGGAGAAATTGTGCACGAACTTTGGATTCTTTTCGATACCGCCAGGAATTCTTAAGACTTCTGTATTTTTAGCAGTAGTCCTGAGGACGCTAGGCAAGAAGAAGAAAGCCTTTGAAGAAATAACACTTGGGACTGACTAAAAACCTGAATCCTAAAAGCTTCGTGGCATATTAGGAACTAGTCACATGCTAAGGCAGTCTGCAAGGATATTGCATTTTAATTCTCTGTGTTAAACTGACCTGCTCTGGGAGGGGAAGGTGGAGGAAGGTACTTTGTCGCAGTGTTGTCTGAAGAATCTTGACCACTTCTGAAGGCTTAGATGTGACGAGTCTGGGCATTAAGTCCAGCAATTTATCTACGAAACTGCCTTGCATATGTGGGAGCTCAGAGATGAAACATCTGTGTTAAGGATAAATTAAAAATCAAACATTTTTTTCAACATTTCCAACAGTAGGGTTATTTTCAGTGAAGCTACTTAATCCTCATATGTTTAGCTATAACGACAGAATTAGATATGTAGGTTCCTCTTCCAATGCACGTCTCACACATAAGATAAAGATTATTTTGGCTGGTTATGTTGGGACCATACCTTGTGCTCGAAGTGACAACATCAAGGGCTGTTCAGGTCTCATTTCTTAGGTCCTTCATCAATAACAGAATCACAGAATGTTAGGGGTTGGAAGGGACCTCTGTGGGTCATCCAGTCCAACCCTCCTGCTGAAGTAGGGTCACCCAGAGCAGGCTGCACAGGACTGTGTCCAGCCGGGTCTTGAATATCTCCAGAGAAGGAGACTCCACAGCCTCCCTGGGCAGCCTGTTCCAGTGCTCCGTCACCCTCAGAGTGAAGAAGTTCTTCCTCCTGTTCATCAATACAGAGCCTGGCAGGCAAAGGAATCTAGATTCACAGCACAGGAGCTAGAAAATTGGGCTGACGGTTGGACTTGATGATTTTAGAGGTCTTTTCCAGCCCTTCTGATTCTATGAAATGCTGCGGTGCTCATGGACAACACGTTAACGAGAAGCAGATATTGTACAGATTTGTCCGCTCGGACCGCACGCGCAGCTGTAATGCTATTTAGCTGGTAAGAGGGCTAATTACATGAGACTACGGGCAATTCCAGTACTCCGCATCCAGTCCCCGTGTCTCAACAAAGAAACGCAGCTGGGTGAAAGAGCCACTCCTGCTACAGCTGCCTTGCAAGCTTCCCAAATCGGTGCTTCTCAGGGAAGACGTGCGCGTGCCCGACTCGTTAGGCTGTGCACTTCCATCCGGCTGACTCCCTAGCTGACTCCTTACGGGACCTAACACACCCAACACGTGAGCTGTCTGACCTGCTGCTGCAGCAACGCTTCCAGAACGGTTTTTCTCTACCAATATCAGAGCATTACTTATTACATCCCAGAGTGACATTCTAACAGTAAACTATAAACAGCAGGGAAAAAAAAAAAAAAAATCTAGTTCTAGAGGTCAAGAACAGAGACTAGAATCCATTCTGTGGCTTGGGACAACAGCCTCTTGCAAGAAGAGTGTTTGATATTTCTTGTTCTTTATACAGAAATAAAATTGGGCTACTACGTTACGTCCCTGCATGCAGAAGATGCTTCATTAGACTGAGTCGTTGGTGGCTTATCTGTTATTACCAGCAACATTCCTGCTGTGTTTAGCAAGACAGTTTTGAAAGCCTAGTGAATACGCGTGCAACGTGGCGAACAAAATGCACCATTTCTGTTGGTGAACAGGCTCTTGTACCACGGCCTCTCCTCCCCACTTGTCAAGTCCGGTGTTGATCTTTATCTTCACCTCCAGCTGAGTCTATAAAGCCTGGACAGGAACACCAGACGTGCCCAAAACAGTTTCAAGTCCTAAAACCTGAGAAGTGAGATTTTTTCCAGGATCTTGGTGGTGCTCTGCAAGAGCTCATAATCCCGAAACGGAAGCCTCTGCCACCAGCTTGGCAAGGGTGGAGAAAAACCACACTCTCCTCTGTATGTGGTTAGAGGGCTGTGCAGGAACACACATCCTCGTGCTCCCGACTGCTGCTACACAGGACAGCAAATTTCAACTACTCTGTCGTGGGACGCAGCTAGAACCTGGCACGCTGAGGCCGCACAACCTAGACACGGGGATTTTATGTGTCCGAGCACTTACATGTGACCTTACAGCTGGCTGACAAGATCTACCACCATCCAGATTTGCTTTTGTGGAATTGATCATTGCGTGTGATGAGGAAGAACTTTTTCACTTCTTCACTTTGAGGGTGACGGAGCCCTGGAACAGGCTGCCCAAAGGGGTTGTGGTTTCTCCTTCTCTGGAGATGTTGAAGACCTGCCTGGACAAAGCCCTGTGCAGCCTGCTGTAGGTGACCGTGCTTCAGCAGGGAGGTTGGACTAGATGACCCACAGAGGTCCCTTCCAACCCCTACCATTCTGTGATTCTGTGTAGGAGTCACATTCCAGAGAAAAAAGTGATGAGGTTTGCTGATCCTGCGACTCGGTGCAAGGGAAAGATACGAAGCAAATGAACAGTTCTACTCCGTAGCTACCAAATGAGCTAAGCATGAGGGAAGGGGTAGATTTGGTTCCCTTTTCTCACCACTTAACTGCCAAGCATATGGACCACGAATAAACATCAATTTAATCATAACTAGAGAAGGAATTCAACTTGGCCAACTCTGACACCTGTGTCTCTGGGCTAGCTACCCAATTCCCTTCTCAGTCGATAGAAGAAACCGGGACATCCTCCATCTGACCTATTTTAGACATCAAGATTAGGGTAAGATGAAAGAAACACCTCTCCAGTGCGAGGAGAGCTGGGCAAGTGCTTCACAAGCAGTGGTCTACAAAGCAAACGTCAACACCTGCGCGAGGCAACTCCCACCCTGAGCATGTAGATGGTTCTCTTGCTCTCTCACAGTTCAGAAATGTGGGATGAGGAAAGGAGAAATTCCTTTTTTGTCATACTCCCGGGAAAGCTCTTCCATTGATCCCACATTTGGAAGTGAGTTTACTTCTTGCTTTACCATTATCTCACGATAGCAGGCCCCGACGTAGGACAGCACCAGGGGAAGGGAGACGTGAAGAGAGGAAAACCAAACAGAATATTCCCTGACGAAAAGGGTGGGGAGACTTGCTAAGAAAGTGAAGCAGCAACAAGAGTTTCTCACCTCTGAAAGGAATCCACTTCCTGCAGGAATTTCTCACACATCCCAAAAAGGGGTTCCACTCTGTAACGAAGTTAACATTCCTTGTTTCAGTTTTAAATAAATAAAATTAGCTCTGCGCTTATAAACACTGAAGTGTTTTGGAATCCAGTTCAAGCTCCTAAAAACTACAAGATCTTACAATTTTGAGACCAGAAAGGTGTTCCCCACAAGAGAAGAAATAAAAATTAATCGCTATCTCCCTCCCCACATTTATATCCCCCTTCCCACCACAAAAACCATTTGCATAAGGCACTAATTAAGTTCCCAAAGCCACTGTTAGAAAATATTACCTTTCCACCTATATAACAAGAGATTAAAAGGCAAAATATATTATGGACTTTTATGTCAACTCAGTAAATTGCTGACAACAAACTCAAAACAAAAGCAAACAAATCAGGATACTACCCACCTCGCTCTAATCCTGCCAGACGGAGTTCTAATTCTACAGCCACCCAATCCCAGGTGGGACTTCACGAACCTCAGCAGCCAAAATGACCCGCGCAGAGCCTCTCGTGTTACCCAAGCCATGCGTACACGCAAGCATTTTGTGTCCAAGTCACACAAGCACTAGCTCCAGATCATCAAAGACTAATGCTAAAAACTCCACAACTATTAGTTAATGAAGCAAGCACAATTAGTGCATTCTTTGATATGAGACCTTTCCTCATTTAACTAGGTCCCAAATATCAACTCTACAGCATTTTAAATCTATTTATATGTCGACAGCTGAAAGAACTCCACTCCCTAAACACGTCTTCCTAGTAATTTCGTCCTCTAATTTAGTATTCTGTCGCTAGACAGCTATGCCAAGGGCAAAAGGTTCCTCATTCTGAATTAGTTTAGCAAATAGCTACTGGCATGCTGTGTTGTTTTATGTCTCTTAATTTATCCTTGCTGGTTTTTTTTAAGCAAAGCTTAAGGAAACTACGCTTGCAGTTAACCCTCGGAAGACCCTTTTCCCAGGCCACCCTTACCCTCTGGTCGTCCGTGCAGTCACTATCAGCTGTAACGCCTTCGCCTGCAGCCGCATGTGGTGAATGATGACCACCTGTTTGCTTTCCACTCCGCTGTACATGAACTCCATTTTATAAGTTTCTTCCAAGATCTGTCAGACACCACAGGGGTAAAAAAACCCACCAGACTCTGTTAAACTCTTGCACAAGATTCCGGTATTTTTCCTCATACTGAGGAACACACTAATCCGCGAGCCGCATTCTTTGGGTGAAATTCTTCAGGGTGTAAAGTGGCACCTAATACTGAAAAGGTTATCCCGGCTATGTTAAAGAAACAATTCACAAAACTTGGCCTGAAATCAAGCACTCCCTCCATTGGTGGTCTGTCTTTTGACACCGCATTTTGAATTTCTAGAGGTAGAGCACTCTCTGCCTACTCTGGAACAACAAAATATGAGCAGCACAACAGAGAGACCTCAGGTTTACATTTCTGGAGCTGTATTTGACCAAGTTTGCTCGGAAACAACTTTCCATTCCACAACGCTGCACGTACCGCAGCTGAAGATGGCAACCATCACAGGATGAGCAGCATTCTGGGTTATTTTAGATACAGGGTTAAAAGCTGCGACAGCACATTGCGCTGTTTCACTCACCGTGCTTTATCTGTCGAATAGATGGGCTCAAGTAGAGTAGGCAAGTGCTCAAATTAATGCAGCTGGGTTCAGTATGACTGTACAGAAGCCAAGAACTTGCAAGTTATTAAAAAGGAAATATTCCCTCACCTTGCGCTGGCGGGAAGTGATCTACATTCACAATCACAACAGATAAAACTTCCCAGGGGGTTCACACGCTACTGAGAAGGGCACCCAGGAGAGACGGTTCAATTAGAGAAGATTTAAAAAGCTGCTGGCCTTTCGTTTCTACTCAGCCCTGGGGACAGCTGTCAACGGCACTGACGGTTTTAATGCGCAGCAGTACCTGCCTCTTATTGCATCTTCATTAACTGAAGACTCAAAATGCCAGCATAGTTTCCCAGAAGATCCATGAACTTGCTCTTACCCTAGATTTGCTTCCAGATTACTTAACAGCTTGCCTTCTCCTTTACCTTTTCTTAGTGCTTAGCTTTAGTTTTTTCCAGGATCAGATCGTTTATACATCACAGAATCAGAATAGCTCAGATTGGGTGGGACCTCTGGAGGTCATCTAGCCTGGTCTCCTGCTCAGAGCAGGTCTAATTAGACACAGTTACTCAGAGCCACGTCAAGCTGTGAACACGTCCAAGGACAGAGATTCCCCCCCACCTCTCTGGGCAACCTGCTCCAGTATTTAACCTTCCTTACAGGAAATTTTTTTCCCCTTACATCTAATCAGAATTTCTGATATTCCAACTTGTGTCCGTCATCTCTTGTCCAGAGCAGTCTGGATCCATTCTGTCTAGATCCTGAGATGAGGCAGTGTAGTCAGCAGTAAATCCACCCCAAAGCCTTCTCTTCTCCAGGCTGGACAAGCCCAGTTCCCTCAGCCTCTCCTTGCAAGAATGTGCTCCAGCCCCTGACTGCCTTAGTGGCCCTTTCCTGAACCCACCCCAGTTTCCCAGCATCTTCCTTCTATCGGGGAGCCCAAAACACAACACAGCCCTCCAGACGTGATCTCCCCAGAGCTGAACAAAGGGGATGGATCACTTCCCCAGACCTGCTGGCTACACTCTTGCTAAGACAGCCCAGGATGCAGTTGGGCCTTCTTTACTGCCTCACATTCAACGTGTAGTCCACCAGGATCCCCGTGCTGAACATCATGAGGTTCCCATCATCCCACTTCCCCAGCCTGTCCAGCAGGCATCATCTCCAGCATATCGACCAGCTCCTCGATTTGGAGGAGCCTTATCACCCACTTACTCAGACAGAATCCTGCCAGTTTGGTGAAAAGGAAAGGATGGGAAACTGCGTCAAAGGCTTTGCTAAAGTCAAGGGATACGATGACGCCCACTGCCTTCCCCTTGTCCACAGCACCAGTCCCTTCATCACAGGCAGCTATGATGTTGGTTAGGCTCAATTTCATTGAATCATAGAATGGTTTGGGTTGGAAGGGACCTTTAAAGGCCATTTAGCCCAACCCCCTGCAGTGAGCAGGGACACCTTCAAATGGATCAGGTTGCTCAGAGCTCCATCCAACCTGACCTGGAACGTTCCCAGGGATGGGGCATCGACCACCTCTCTGGGTAACCTGGGCCAGGGCCTCACCACCCTCAGTGTAAAATTTCCTCTTATATCCAGTCTAAATCTCTCCTCTTTTAGTTTAAAGCCATCACCCCTTGTCCTATCGCTACATGGCCCTGCTAAAAAATCTGTCCCCAGCTTTCTTAGAAGCCCACTTTAAGCACTGGC
>Ga0065711_1045116_pt1 | contig 13678 bp, 5 predicted proteins | sample Hoacrofraction12_FD_59098 | JGI IMG/M metagenome (GOLD analysis project Ga0065711, IMG submission 59098) | Hoatzin crop microbial communities from Cojedes, Venezuela - Epithelial fraction 12 v2 (version 2) | ecosystem: Host-associated > Birds > Digestive system > Esophagus > Crop | place... | reverse complement strand
TATAAAAATTATACATATATATTTAAAATAGCACTCTGATTAACACACCTTCAAATATGGCCTTCACAGAGAAAAACTGCCTGCTCCTAGACAGAAAAAAAGCCATGATGGTAAAAGTAAAACCAGAGGGTTCTTTTCCCTTCTCCATGCAGAACACATTTAGGCCCAACCTGATTATCCTGTATGTTTCTTCAACACATATTAACTAATATGGGAAAAATATATCCAAAACTCTTGAACAGATAATATTGATACTGTAGGCGTTTTCATGTTGAAAGGTGTGTGTAGGTATGAGCGCAGTTCAATGCATCTTTAAAAACCGCATACTTAAAAATACCCACATACATCCCTGCCTGCCCACAGTCTGTACAGAATAAGACCCACTGCCAAGCACCTCACTCAACAAATGGCAGCACATCTTTAAACCAAGTGAACTGATGATGCCACCCAGATTTGTAAAATAACTTATTATATAAAACCACTAAGTTAGGCATCAGCAGAAACATTTAAGTGCCAGCACTACCCTCTCCTGGACACAATTAATATCGCAGTGTGCTTAGTATTCCTTAAACAAGGCTGCACTAGTCCTCTTCTTCAGGACCCTAGGTGCCTAAGATTCCTCCTTGTTTCAAGGGGCAAAGGGAAGAGAGCTAACAACAAGCAACTATTCATTTCAGAGAACAGACAGCTGCATGGCGATTTTGATCAATCATTCACAGGTAAATCTTGTCTTAGGGGACTCGAGCCACAGCATAACCTTACCTTTCCCTGCATCTTGTCAATTATCCACTAAAAATGAATCTTTAAATTATCTTATGTTTAAAAGATGATCACATTTCCCAGAGTGGACATGTCCCAAGAACAGCAAGCCACAAACTAGAATTTTAGTAATTAGGAATACAACTTCTGCCTCCAACTCTGTCCAGCTGTGCTTCTTTTCTCCACCACCAGAAAGTGGATTTAAACTTGGTGTTCCGGAAATAAGACCACAGTGACACATTTGGGTACCTAAGTGCAAATCACATCACATCTATGGAAAATATTTCTAAGGTTAATATAGATTTTTCTGTCAAATAGATCATGTTATTGAAATCAAGATTCCTGTAAAAAGCCAAATATCAGCAGAAGAGTAGAAACTGCAGAAAACAGAGCTTAGAAGGGACCTCAGGACATTTTCCAGCCTATACCCTTACTACAACTTGATTTAACCCGTTCCAAACAAATGCTTCATTCACCCTGTTCTAAAAAACTTCTGCAACAACCACTGCACAGTTAACCCAGGAATCTGTAACAAGGCTGAAATATTCTTGCCATTAAGAATCTTGCCAGTTTCCATGCTAAATTTCTTTTGCTGAAATTGTAATCTCGTATTCACCTTCCTATCCCTTCACTGGACTATTTTCTCTGCAAGAGACTTTCACATGCTAGAAGACAATTATCATGTCTTTCCTCACATTTGTTTTCTCCAGATTAAACAAACCCAATTGCTCCCTCATTTAATAGCTCAGGTAGTACTACTGTACAGATTACTAGTAATTTTCCCTCTTCAGAGCTGTTCATAATGGTGTGAGAATTCAGTGCCCTGATCCAGACAATACTCTGGGCTAAGGTCTTATCAACATTAGTAAGTGTAAGGATTATTTATATTGTTCCTGCTTACACAACTCAGTATAGTCATGCACACAAGTGGGCTGCATAAAAGGAAATGTAGAGCAACTGAGAATTTTTCCTCTGGATTCCTAGAACACAGGTGCAGGACCTAGTGAAAAAAAAGGAAATACCTGAATGCCCTGCACAGCTGAGAAGGCCTAACCAGAAATTTCAGCCAAAGCTGTTTTGTTTAGAGGCCAAAGGGAATGTTCAGTTTTACCGCTTAATCTTAACTCATTCACACTTGCAGACCTGGCTTACGTTCTGACTGCATTCAATCACCCAGGCACAAACTTCAGTCTGGCAAGAGACACACTCATGCACATACAGATACACGGACTTGTGTGTAAAGGATCTTCAGAACCATCCTCTGGCCACTCTCACTGAAGTTGAAAATCATAACTCTGTTGCTCAAATTTCTTAAACTAAAAATTTAAGCAGTGAGAAAGAACCTTGTCTAAAGTTATTTCTCCTAGATCAGGTTCTACAATGACTGTAGAAAGGTAAATAAGAGAACTTACAGCAGAAGTATTGCATGCTCCCCCCTATTTAAATAAATACAGTTCAAACAGGAAGCAAAGCATACACCATACTTCCAGAGGGAAAAAAAAAAAGATTAGGACCAAAGGTATGAGAACTTACTTTAACAGCACAGAAACAGACATATATTGTCTCCTTGACACACATCCCCCCCCACTTGCCTTAGCCTGCTCCCCAGGAAGCAAGCATTGTATGGTGGTAAAGTACCTGAGGGCCCATATAAATAACAGAAAAAACATCTCTCTGTCCATGGGGGAAAAAAAGAAAAAACACCAAAGTGTGCATGGAATATATAACCTTATACTTCTGAGCATGCTTTCACAGCTGACTTCCTGAAATTAAGAAGGGCCATTTTCACAGTCACATGTGAAAATTCCACAACTGTCACCTGTGGAGTGATTGTTCTCATCCCTGAAGTATCTGCTGTCATTCACTAATTTGAAATAGCAAACACAGCCACTGTGTACAAGTTCTCACTCTAACACCCTTTCTCCTGCCAATTCCTATTACAAGTGATTGACATCTACTTCAGAAGTCAATTTAAAACTAAAGAAGTTAAAAGATCCTTATGAAACTGCAGTTTTCTTGATCATTGCTTGCCTTGAAAATGAGCTTTAACTGCTTATTTCTACCTCCACAAGCACTACTGACAAAAACTTTGGTGTTTTCTGAGTCCAACACCTTAAACTAATATGATGCTGCTGTACTTACAGACATACCACCTAAACTTATTTTAAAAATGTGGCTAGTTTCACATATTTGGGGTTGGTTGTCTTTGTTGTTGCAGTAATTATTTGCTGACATTTACTTAACTGTGTTTAGACACATTAAGAAAAACCACACAACTACTCAGATAGGCAGCTCCTGTGTAACATTTCATTTCTAGGGGTGTTTTGAGAGCACTGATGGGAACTCACAAGGGCTCTCCAGAACATGAAAGGCAGCACAGCTTGGTTTTTGAAGGATAAATGTATCTTATTTCCTCTTCTATCACTTGGAAAGATAGTAAATACAAAAAGTAGCCTACAGGTGGGAACTGAAGGAAGCATAACTAAACAGCAATGGTTAATACAGATCCAGCAAACTCAGAATACAAGCGAGTGTCAAAAAAAAGAACGGGTGAGGCTGAAAACTATTCATCCTGAAGAAGAAAAATTGGTAGAAAGGGTGAAAGGATGCATACATTCAAAGAGATTTTTGATGTGAACACACACTTCCCATACATCGATACGAGTTAAAAATTAAATTGAAAAGGCCCACCAAAAATCTATATATAGGAGGGCTTTTTAGTCATTCAGGTCTGCCCAAAATCAAAATGGACATCCCAACACACAAGCGTGCCATAACCTATGAATCTGCCTACATGCCTCTGCACTAAGCAGTAGGGAAGGAACTAAGAGAATTGCCCAAGAATTTTCAGTACACATACAACTAAACGAATGCAGACTGGATATACAATTACTTCCAAGTGCTTTCCAGACAATTCCCACATAATACCATTCCCTCTTTGCAGGCACATCTTACAGCACCTTAAGCACTGATCTAGTCAACTGACCCTAAATGTTCTTTTTATAACTCACATCTGAGATTCATATTTTGTCAAGAACCAAGTTTTAAAACATAAACAAAGTTTAGTCCTTGATCTAGCTACGCATCTAACTAAACTCAAAAACTTAAGCGTCAACAAGCGTTTTACTTAAATTTAAGTTATTCAGCCTTTCCTCTCTAGAATTTGTATCAGGGATGATGAAAAAGAAACCAATTTTTAAGTGCTGAATGAGGAGGATGAGAACAAGACAGACAGTTTTTTAAATCCCTGCCTACAACAGAAGTTACAGCTATACAGTTAGATTGGCACAATCACTAAAGAGCAAATTTAGTTGTCCTGGCTCAGAACCTTAATACTGGTATAGTTTATTTGTACAGGGGAAAAACCCTGTAATACAGCTGCTATCCTCAAGTTTGAGCCTATGCCAAGAGTTGCATCCATTCAGTTACTGTGGCTATAAGTAAATGTAACACACACAAAAGAGAGGAATACAAACCCTGTAAGCAGAACAAACCTTGACAAAGTCATCAGTTTATATATAATGCAGCTCTCACCACTAAGTGATAATAATTTAGATGTATTCAACACTGCCATTCAGAACTGCAAAGTACAATATAATTTTGAATCTCCAAAAAACTTTTGCTTGAAACAAAATCTGACAGCTCAGGAGGCAACATTGTAAATGGTGGTTTCAATGAGCTGGAAGCTGGCGCAAGCTATAGGCCAGAGCATAGAGGTATTTTCACACCTAACTTCCCACTTAAGAGCCTGAATACTAGTTAGATGCACAAAACTTCTCAAAAACTGGGCCTACAAATACCTGCTCGAAGTACTAACACTGCTGTTAGTACAGTGTACAATCCACTACAAACAGAATCCTCCAACCACTTCGTACCCTATGGAACCTCTGAACGGGAACGCTTCTCAAAAAAAGTAACCTCACAACTCTTTCTTAGAGATATAATTGCACTTCAGCAAGGAAGACTTCACATATTTTTATCTGTTCATCTCAATATGCTTAGCAAATGATGGCTAATTTAATTCTTCTTCTAGTTAAGAAACTGAGGCATGTTTTATACCATCTCTAAATTTACATCAGACAGCAGCACTGCTAGGAATAGCTCACCCAAATGTTTTATTCTCAATACTGTGCCTCATCTATCACGTCACACCACATAGTCAGAAAGCAAACTGTTCCAACTCAGTACTCAAGGAAAGCCATAGAGCAGTTACACAATTATTCCCTCTACCATCAACCTATTTTTTCTTAACATGGCACCTTTTGTAATTGAAGTAAAATGGTTTTTGGTTTGGGTTTTGGTTGTTCTCTCCCCCCCGCATACTAATATGAGTGTTAAAATTCAAGACTAACATGAAAATGCATATTAATTTATTATTATTATTATTCAGCGTTTAACGACAAGTTTCAGTCTGGTTTCAGTGAAAATAGTGGGATACAGTACAAAAGAAAAACTTTGCTGCCACCTATAGGCAAAATCTTCCAGGAACACACAGCGAAGAAAAATGCGTCTATCTCCTTTTTCCTTCCCACTTTCAAAGCCAAACTCTTTCCTTTCTCATGTACTAAAAAGAAAAAAAAAAAAAAAATCTACAAATTGAAACTTTCTGATTTTGAAAATAACAACGTGAAACGAGTTATACACATTCAGATCCAGGACCTACGTATCTCATCTTTGGTAGTGAGCAGCGGTAAACGCTTATGATCTTAAGTACCAGGCAAACAGTAATAAACCCAGCCTCTAGCAGTCTATAACTTACGGCTACCCACAGTTGAAATCTACATCACACCTTTGTGTTTAGCAGTCCTTGATGGATGCCATGAATCAGTCTAAATTCTCTCCAAACCAATTTATATCATCACCTCAAAAACTGCCTGTCCCGATAAGTTTCGTAGCTCACTGGCAAGGGAAAATACTTCTTACTTATCTTTAATCCACCTTCAACAGATGCCCTCTCAAGCATGTTATTAGAGAAAAATCCCCTATTAACTATAATGCCAGATTTCTTCTATTGTTTTTTCTCTCCGCAATCTATTTTCCAAACTCAAGAAAGTTTAGTGTGCATTGTTCATCTTCATGCAGAAGCCATTTCATAACTGATCATCTTTGACACCTTTTTCTGCATTTTGCCATACCCTTTTCTGAGCTGTTTCGGCAAAACTCTGCAAAACATTCACAATGTAGGTATGGTTTGGATTTACACACTAAAAATGATGGGGTTTGTTTTCCTCTGTTCTTTTACTAGTAATTCCCAACCTGCCTGTTACGAGTTTGACAATTACCAGTTGCTCAGCAATAAGGACCATTTACAGGATCCATTTCCAGGATCTGTGTTCTGAGTGACAATAGATGTCATATTTACTACTGTATGTCAACTAGTTATCCCTACATATATTATTTTTCATTTGTTAACACTGAACTGACACATTTTTATCACCTTGTTACTCAATACCAGGAATCAGTGTCAGCTCTTGCTTCTAATACCCTCCCTTTTATGCCATATGCAAACGTCGTCATTTCAGTACAAACTCTCTTCCTCTGCAGTTTATGAATATGTTGAATATCACAGGTGCCTGTGAGGCTCAGATGGTATCTCCACTATACTGTGTAAACTGGCTACATGCTCTGCTTCCTATTCACTTGCCACCTTTCAACAGTGAGAATTCTCCTTCTTTTTCTACAGAAAATTTGCTCTTACAAATTCTTTTGTTAGAGAACACTGTCATGTTTTTTGAAAAATCATAGTATAACTTACTAATGTAGATGTCACTGTGTTAAAGGCACCTACGCCTGTCCCTCAGACACTGAGACACAGGTCAACCCAAACTACAAGAAACTTCATGCTGCCCAGCCAGATACAAATTACCTACTTAAAATGAATCCTCCTGCGGGCTAACTCCCCAGCTATGCCTCAGAATTGTTCCAGAGTTAGATCCAGGTCATCAACCATTCAAACAATTCAACACTGTCAACAATTTCAGTTTCAGTGCCAGGGAACATTCACAGACACTGCCTAGCTCATTATTAGACAATCTGATACCATATACTTATATGACAATATCTAACACGTACTTAAGTATTATCCTCGACAAGGACTGTGGATGTTTTCCCATCACAAAAGTAGTAACCTCGTGGGTGAGCATGCTATTTATTATTGTCACTTGTACAATTTGATCAGTTCAGCAGTTACAAATCTTCTGTGAAGCTTTACTCAAAGTGGCACCACATCCCTCTAGCATCACCAGCAATTTCAGTGGCAGACTGCAGACCACTAATAAGGATTCAGCAATTTAAAAACTTATCTCCTTCAGAACTCTTGGAAAAATGCCACATTGTTCTGGGAGATCATTACTATTCTTTCTATCTCTTTGTTCTCAAACTTCAGTTAGTCCAGGTAGCTTTTTTTTCCCTTACTCACAATCCCTTAAGCACGTTTGTGATGTGCAAACTTTCCCAAAATTCCTCCATACTGAGCACATGCAGCAACCTGAAGTTGACTCAGCTTTATCCTTTTGAGAACTCCTGCCATATACAATAATCTACAGCCAAATGGCAGGCTTTTGAACTGTGATACTTTTTCCTTTTTTTTAAATAAATACTTATTCCAGGCAGGCTTTTATGGCCACTAGGAAGTCGTTTCTCAAAACTTCTTGGGAGCTAGCTCATTCTTATTCATACTTAATTCACCAGAGTTTCTATGCTGTTTTCTATTGTCCTCATTTGAACACCATTTCCATTTTATGCTTTTCAAAAAAAAAAACACCTCAGTAAACTTCTTTTACTGTGTTTTTCAACTCTGAAAGGTATATGAAAAGGATTGTGATGTAAAAAGCTTTTCTGATGAGTTTAACCCTAGTTTCAGACATGGTACCTTTCAAACAATCTCCTTGCCTTTACAGGTCTTCACCCCTTTTCAGTGCTCATTCTAACTTTTTTTTTTTTTTGTCTAGTTATTTCTTTGCAATTAAATATGACTACAATGGATTCTGGAGGGAGAGTTCTCTTACAGATACATTCATTTTGCGTATACTGTGGTCACTTTCAAAGAATGATCCCTCACAGTAAAGTATGAGCTAAGTACTGCCTGCTACTCAGGACTGAATCAAGACTTGCTTCTGCATGTGGAAGTTCTCCGATTATTTACCCACAGAAGCCACACAGCTCACAGCTTTTGCACTGCATCACTCACTCAGGCCCTAGGGCTGCTGCCCTAGTCAGAGGGCTGACAGAAAATCCCTCTTATTTATACTCTGGATTTCAATCCATTCAGATTCTTTGATATTCACCAATCAAGTAGAGAAATTAAATAGTACGCTACGCTGTCATTACCAGGGAGAGAAAGGAAGTTCAGGCAAACAGTCCCAAGAGCAATGCATTTAGTTTTACAAAGTGGAAAAGATACCAACGAGCTAAATATACAATCTTTTATGAGACTTACCTTCTCTGACTTATTTTCTTGGTTTATTTCGAGATCACTGATGCGTTCCGTCGTCCAATTCCAACTCGGATCCCCAAACCAAAGCTTACAAGCACAACCAAACTACCTGTCAAAACTCCTGCTGGACATCTCAACAAACCACTTCAAGACAGCAGTTCTGGAAAGCTACGCATCGTAAGGACTGTGTCTAACACCTGCCTTCAAAGTGGAGGGAGAAGGTAAGTAATTTTCTATGATCTATGACATTAAAATGGATTTACACAATCTGAATCTCAACAGTAGTTGTTTACATTTGGGAAAAGTCTGAAACCTTCCACGTGGTCAGTACATCAACTGTCATCAACCACAGGACATCAAGAGACAGACAAATTCCTAGAAGCCAAAGGTAACTGCAAGTCTGCAGGGACCACGCTCTGCTCCCATTTTTCTGCTGTAATTCCAGAATCTGGCCCTCACACTAGAGAAGCACGTAAGATGCAAATAAGTTTCTGCTACAAATTCTGTTTTGACATGTTCCACAAATAACAATACTAATGTTGTCTGAGTAGATTTATAAAAACATACGATCAATCAAATGAAGAGGGGTTGAAGGAGGTGACGTTTTGTTTTCAAAGTTGGTCTAGGCAAGCAGTGTTTCCGTATGGAAATCTTCTGTTCAGTAGTAAAGACAAAATGAAGAGAGGTATAGAGAAATCCACTCTTTAATAATGCATAGAACTTCAAGAAACACAGAGCTCCTTGTTGTGCCAAGCATCACTTTAAAAGCATGATTTGAAGAGGAACGATTCTCTCCTCAATGAGTTAACTAGTGTCATTATCCCCACTCGCATTCGTGCAGATGTTATCTCAGGAAATTAGATGCAAGAATTGAGATGGATATTGTTTGTATTAGCTGTATAAACTTTTACCATTTTATTTGGACTACAGTACTTGGATTTCAGTTCACTTAAACAGTATTTTGGAACTGATCAAATTTGTGTCAATCTTAACAGTAAGTTTTGACTTACACAGAAGTGCAATTTTGTTCTTGCATTCCTCCACAATTTTGCCCTTCCTTTCCACTGCTCACATTCAAGTAAAATAAGTAACTGCATTCATAACTCTCAGTGAAGGTTTTTAACCAAACTCTTTGCACAAGTCGTTCTAGTTCATCCATGAGAGAATTTGCCTTTTTACTTTTTAATTTTAAAATTCACTCAGTTTCCTTTCAGCCCACGCGCACACACACACACAGAAAAATCGAAACATTAGAAGATACTCCACTTCCATTTTTTTCAATTTTCTGAAAAATTTGCTGTGGCAAAAAATATTCTCACTGTTCCACTTTAGAAAGTTAAAACTAATAAGATACTATTCCTGCAAGGGACGCCCCACGGGAATCCTGTAATACCAACTAACATGAATTACTGTTTTAGAATACAAAAATTCATTTATTTCCCTGGTATTAATGTCTCCCTCATTCTTCTTCCCCTAACAGAGTGCATTCGAACAGTTAAAATGGCTCAACTGATAATTTATGGGAAAAATCCTTTCACATAGGCCTTTAAGAACTGCCAAATCCTAATTCCTAAATAAAGCAAAAGCTGGTTGTGATCACAGTGCCATAGCGAGAATCGTGATCCTTTTGCTGAAGCAAGGAGAGATTTTGATGCACTCAGTTACCTGAACTTTTCCCTTTTATTTCACAGCTAAAAGTTTAACTTAACCACTGAGACAGTACAACACATTAGCACTGCTGCGTGACGATTTTTGCAAACTCACAACAGAAACCTATGCTCCCTCAACAGTTCCACAAGAAATTTTCTAGAAGTACTTAAAAAAAGCAAAAGTTTACAAAGATTGGTCTACTGAAAAATTATTTCAGCTTGTGTCCTACAAGACACACTTGTGTCAAAACGCCAAAAATAAAGAACGACCCTTCTACATTAAAAATATAAGGTTTCAAACCTTATTCACTAAATCTGCTTGTAACTATAAAGTTCTGAGACTGCATGTCATGTACGCTCAGATGCAACTAAAGTTCACAGAAGCACACCATTATATGTTCTGCAACTTGCAGAATGAGTCTATGTAAATGCAAAGAAACACAAACTTCAAAAAGCAGCTGTCAACTTGGCACGCTTACCAGAGAGATCTTCAGTACAAGAACAAGCTTCACCAGAAATGACAGCAGCTCATGGATGAGCCAAAAATCAAAAAGATACAAACCTCTGCATGCTCAGGTCTGCCAACAGATCTCAGCTCCAATCAAGCAACAAAGGTCCCACTGAATGTGCTAGAATGAACAAACAGTGTCCTTCTCGGTAGTTGCAAATCACATATTACAAATTGAGACTATCTGGCACCCTTTATTGCCAATCTACAGAACGAAAACCTCTGGCAAAAGAAATTAATTCCTGCAATAGCACCCTTGGCTTTAGAGCCCACAGAGGACCCCACAAGTACAGTCAAATCACCCTCCCTATACCATATTACACTTCTCACCTATTTCTACTGCTGACATAGAAGAGTTTCCCTGTCTTTTCCTCGCACCTTGGGATGACACAATTTATTTCTACCTATAAGGGACATGGCCCACATAGGCTCTTACCTAAGAATCTAAACAAACTGACAAACGGGAATACTACACTCTTACGGGATTAAGGGAGATGAAGAAAGCATGGAGAATGAAAGACAAGGAGTGGTAACATAAAAGGAGGAAACTGGAAGAATTTCTGAAAAATAGAAGTCTATCCCTCTCCCTCAAACTACTCGGGAGATGTGGCATGCTGGACACAGGCAAGATACGGACATTTATAATGCTGTGAGAAGTGTTCTTTCTGTTCATGGAGAGAAGAGGAAAAAGTTGGTGTCTTTCACCAGTTCTAAACGAACTCCTTGGTATTCCTTATCCTTTCCCTTATAGTTCTGAACGCAATATAAAAAAATCATATTCAAGACTGGATGTAGTTGTGATATGAACTGGAAAAAGGGAAGGAAGGAAGCCCGGCAGTCAAAAGACTTGGGACTTGTATAACACTAAACAACACTGATAAATAGCCAACAATCCCTAACCACTCTCTCCACAAATCACCTCTCCAAGTTAAAGGTGTGCTGAAGAAGTTATTGGGCAAGATTCTTTCGCTGGTATCATGTGACAAGGTAAATAGTTGGCTAATCCCTTCAGGGGTTTTTTTGTTGTGTTTTGCTTGGTTTTCTTTACCATCTGTGAACCACCTGCAGTAGGGTAAACATTCATGTCTCAAAGTGAGAGTAACTACCTTTAATCTTTAGCATGTATTCTAAAACAATGATTTCCAATGATGTGGCCAAAAGCAAATTCAGAATTACTTACATATCCATATGCTAGGATATATATTTTGTATTTTCATGCCCTTTAAGTGAGTCTGGACGTTTTTCATCAACCTCACCTTAAAAGTAGCCTCTTCTAACTACAAGCTGCTAAAATCTAAGACACTTTTGAGGACTGAGTTATTAAGGAAGAATATTCCAGTGGTCAGGACTTATTCTAGGGCTAGTCTTAAAGGACTTGGCAAAAGATCAGTATTTTAAAAGTACCTACAGTTGTGGCAGAGATGCTCTTTTAAAATAGGACAGCAAATGAAGTTGGATAGTAGACTTTTTTTAATGAAATTTGATGCTTCACAGAAATAAACATGAACAAGTCTGTCAAAAGTGCTCATTGATGGGCAATTATTTTCTTGTATTGCTGCTTACATTGTAGACCCTGATTTCTTACTTCTTGCCAACTGATTTTAAACCATTTTACAGTATCCGTAAGATGCAGTACAAAGTAATCTTTGATTTTACAACTGTCGTACGTGAAAAACAGCTACACAAAATAAAGGTAACAGATGATGTTCTTACTCCACTGACGGCTTGTGTCAACTTAATACAACAACAGGCTCCATCTAAAGAACCTGTCAACAAGTTTACAAAGGTGGGATATGGACAGCAGAGTACACGGTTTGCACAATACTCACCTGTAATCGTTACTCGTAATACACTCAAAGAATGCTCTTGGAGTAAAGTGCATACAGTGCTTTTAGCACAGGGCTGGATTAGACACCTCCAGAGATTCCTTCCCACTTGAATTATTTTAGTAGCTCAACAATGCAACTGCAGAAATCCCAAGGAGTTTTACATAACTGGAAGAGTCGTGATTCACAGGCTCACCTCAAAGGCAGATGGTTTATCCATCATGTCAAAAGTTTATCATCCAAGTCCTGCTTTGTATCCAGTTTCTAAAGGAAAACTGCCAACATTATAAAAATCAGCTTAGCACCCACCCCAAATGAAACCTCTGGTTGGTAGAATGTGCAGGTAGGCTCTTGAGATATTTAAGAGTCCTGAATGAAAAATTCCTAATGAAGAGCATTACTATGGGAGCTGGAACTGCTTAAGGAACATACGTGAGACTAAAAATAAAAATTGAATGCTCAGGAGCCTTATTAGGGCTTGTGACCCCTCTTTATTACACACAATTTTTATATTGCTCCCTCTCAAACTATCCTCCAAGTACCTTTTCACAAGAAATAAACAACCAGTGTCAAGACACTGAAAGATCTGGAGTCTTCGCAGAGGTGTAGATAACTCCAAATAACTCCCAACTCTTACCAATACTGTATTAAAAAAAAAATAAATCAATTTTAAAAAATCAATTAAAAAAAAAATCAATAAAATAGGGCACTATAAAGTCATTTCAGTTGCCCAGATCTACCTAAATTTCCATATTAAACCTCCACATTACAGATACAACTACAGGCTGTAAAGTACTTTCAGACACCTTGAAAAAATCTATGTATAGGAGCCAGATATTATAATCACCAGGGAAAAGAGACAAAACAGCCCTAGTACCACTCTCCACAGAGCAATGGCTGGAGAAAAGCTGCTCAAACCCTGCGCTTTTACAGTAACACATGGCAAGGGTGATGCGAGACACCCCGGTGAGGACATGGGCGATGCTTTTCAAGTACCACAGATCTTTTTCCTTCCAAAGGCTCTGCTATGGATTTATTGTTTCCAAGGCCTTTCAGCACTGTAAGTAACTTCACGTCGGTAACGGCAACCAACACATATTCTGCAACATCCTACCATCAAAGAAACTCGGTTTGGAAGAACACACAATTTAGAACCTTTAACGAATGCTGGAGACAGCTCAAAGCAAGCGGTTTTCTTCCTCTTCCCGTCCCGCTTTTTAAAAATCGCTTAAATGTGTTTCTGTTGAGCGAGCTCCTGTTATTACCTCAGTACTGATCTTTTCGCCCGCCGCTTCATCCTCTAACTATCCCGGGTCTGAAGAGTGAGAGACTAGACCTCACCTGGCTGCGGAGATTTTGTTTACAAGCAAAACCCGCCATCGGCAGCAAGCAGGGAAAATCAGGCACAGGAAGACAAAACGAGTGAGAACGGAAAAACAGGAGAAGTAAATTAAAAGCGGAGAAGGGCAAAGCGGGGGGTGGCGGGAGGGGGGAAAGAAGC
>Ga0065711_1012758_pt1 | contig 13678 bp, 14 predicted proteins | sample Hoacrofraction12_FD_59098 | JGI IMG/M metagenome (GOLD analysis project Ga0065711, IMG submission 59098) | Hoatzin crop microbial communities from Cojedes, Venezuela - Epithelial fraction 12 v2 (version 2) | ecosystem: Host-associated > Birds > Digestive system > Esophagus > Crop | place... | reverse complement strand
CCCCCCCCCCCCCACCTTTGGTATCTCTTCTAAAATCTTCAGACTGAAGATAGGGGCTACATCAACATTATTCTCACATTGTCTTCTCTCTTTTCTACCATTTCCACCTTTTGTTGTGTAAGGAAAAATATAACATGAAAGGATGGAGTCAGAAGAACTAACTGGGTATTGCAGTGTAGAGAAGCGTCTCTCTTAAACAATTATACATGAGAGGTAATGAAAAAATATGAAAAAAATACAAAAAGCAGACAGCCACATCATCCAGATTCTTGTTATGTTTTAGAGTCCGGTTGTCCCAATGGCAGGGAGTCACCTTGGCCAGCAGGCAGGTCTCTGGGTTGTAGAGGAGGCACTTCCTTGCTGCCCAGTGTCGCAAGGGGGGGTGGTAAAGCAGTGCAGCATCCACCAGGTCTTCGAATAGATTGATTTAATAAGTGTCTTTACCAGAGGAAGTCTCACACACACTGCTGCTCCAACACTTTTTAGACATGATGACCTAGGGAGCTAATTATCATCCTAAAGGACCTCATTATTCCTTTCAGTTATGTTAAAATACTGACATCACTAACTAACAGCAGTTAGATGCTTCTACCCTAATTTGAGGCATTACAAACAGGGCTTATTTTCATAAAACACACACAGTAAGTTCAATTTTTTTTCTTTTTTTGAACTCAAGAACTCATTAGTTTGTTGAAGATACATAGGGAAAGGTGTTTATTTCTGATTCACGCCTGCTCTGGCTTGACAAGAATTTTCTGACCGTCGGTTCTGCCAACATGAGATCCATGGCACGATTCGTTCCTGCTAGGGGGGTAAAACAGGAACCCCCACCTCAGAAACACCACGAGAGGAGTTAAGAACAACAGTACTGCTGCTCACTGCTCATGTCCCCAGCACAGACTGAAGCTGGTCACTGAATTACGGGTTGGAAGAGGTGGCCTGAGAGAGGCAGAATGACAGTGCCATCTTAGAGGCATAACTACCTCCAGCGAATGCATAAAATGTGTGTAAAAAAGAGACAACCTGAGGCAAAAGGGGAAAAAAGACCAATGCCTCACAAGAAAATGACCTTGTATCAATTGACAGAGACTTTAAAAAACAAACAAACCAACCAACAAATAAAAAACCCCCCAAAACCCAAAAAAAACCACGTAGATAGAGTAGCACATGCTGATTGTTCATGTACATGCCCATGGATATTGTAGATAAAAGTCCACTTCTAGTGAGAATCATTTATAGTATGCTCTGGTAGGGCCAAACCCAAATTATTCTGCACGAACACTAACACCAGTAGAACAGAAAGCCATCGTCTGTGGAGATCACGGCACAGGAGCTGCATTCACTTCAGGTGAAATGATGATCAGAACAAGATCCTCAACTAATTAAGTTTAATCTTTCCTGCCCAAACTCATTATCATGACTCATGTGGATTTACAGAAGCCAATTCACCCTCCCTGTCTCAAATAATGCCAGCACATATTTTGTAAGGTGAAACTGCTGTAATCATTTGTACAATCTCACCATTTTCTCACAAGGTCATTTATTGCTCCTTCTTGGCATCATTTCCTGGAATAATCAGCTTTTATTGCATTTTGCAATAGAAACAGAAGACCTACACAAGGTAAATTTTCCAAGGAAAAAACACCTGTAAATGACAACTTTTCAGAAGGAATTAAACTGACTATTCTAATTAAATTGTTTTTTTGAGTTACATATCCATAACTACAACACAAGAAGAATGAATAACAATCTTCGACAACGATAAAGGAAAAAAAAAAGAAAAAGAAAAATATGGATCTGTAATTGTACAGCTTCTCATTAATTAATCTGATGGTGTCTTTAATTGTGCTATTTGGAACAAAAAATTTTATAGGTGTTTATAAAGCTTCACCAAAAAACCCCTATTATCAAATTAGAATCCTTGCATACGAGTATATTAAATTTAATCCCCTCCTTTTTTCAGAGTAATCTCTTACCTAGTATGGTCTTATAGCCATAACATGCTGCAGCATGTTTAAAAATTCTGTGTGAAAGGATGGTTGTTTTTCATATACTTAGAAATAAAGAGCATGTGTCAAAAACACAGTAAAACACAGCTGAACAGTTCTGAATATTGTATTGCTAATTTTAATCTTAGTCCAAACTCCAGCTGTTTATTCAGTAAGTGTCATAGTTTCTATCTCACCATTATTCTAAGTTTTAAATTATCATACACACGGAAAATCTCCAAGCATTTGGCCAATTCCTGCGCAAACGGCTGATGGGTGAGCAGATTCTGGAAAGCCTCGTTACTCCAGCCACTAATTGCCACTTCAGTGGCTCTTGATCCGAAGAAGGAGATATTTCCTCCCCTCTTCATTTTTCTCTTGTTTTGCATGGTGAGAGCAGACCTATTTCAGCTCCCTCTTCCCCATGTGTTGTTGAGACCTCACTGCAGCAAGAACCTAAGCTGGAATCTGCTATGCTAGAGCTGGGAAGTCCCCCAGGTCCTGCAGCCTCTGGTGTCTTCTACCCACATTGCTCACAGCGGCCCTTGCTAAAGCCCATTTTCCATCCTCTCCACTGTACCCACGTTTGCTTCTACCACTAACAGGATGGAGGTCTGAGATTTCCATTTTCCAGTTCTCTCTCTGGGCTGTGTTGGATTCCCTGGGGATCCCAGCGATGTCCAACCAAGGCAGCACAGGGTAGCATTCACCCTTCACCACCAGCCTTGCCCTAAACACACAGCTGATGAATCACACAATCTTAAAATCATTCAGGTTGGAAAAGACCTCTGAGATCATCAAGTCCAGCTGTCAACCCATCACCCCCATGCCTGCTAAACCATGTCCTGAAGTGCTATATCCACACAGTTTTTGAACCTCTACAGGGGTGGAGACTCCACCACCACCCTGGGCAGCCTGGTTGAATCATAACTCGGGTGCACTCCGACCAGCTCACCGTACAAAACATGAGGGCTCGCAGCTCTCTAGGGTATTCAGCCCTAGCAGCCGCTTTCTGATGCCAGTCATGGAACGGACACAGTTCGTAACAGGATTTCTGCATCTCCGTATCTGGGCTTCTGTAATTTCATTTAAATTTCTGTTTGATCTCACACAGGTGGTATTCACCCTTCACCCAGAAAAGACCACTGATGTCACGATTCACCTACCCTCCAACTTCCTTTGATGAAGTGATCTGGAAGGGGTCTTTACAACATTGTCCTGCCTCATATTCTCTCCAAAAGATTACTACAATCAAGCCTCAGATATTAAGACTAATGTTTGAATGAATAAGCTATTTAATGACTGTACCTCAATGTTTTATTAATTTAAAGATTAGGTTTAAATATTTGCGCTGGCTTCCAACAATGAATTCTTTGGAAGTGCCAGAATTCTTGCTACACGAACAGAATGCCTCTTAAAATCGAATAATACTTGTTCGTGGGATATGTGATGATTTACACCATACAAACATCGCCTTGCAAAAGGAAAAGGTTCATTTTACCACAAAGAAACACAAGAAAAAAGAAAAAAGAAAAGAGTTAAAGTAGAATTTCTGAAGCGCAAGGGAGTCAAAATACTGCCCAGGACTAAGCACTTTTTTATTCGCAAAGCTAGGGAGGTGAGACCCAAGGCTGGTGATGCAGACCCCAACAAACCCTCACACCTTCAGTCCGTTCACATCCTCTCTGCTGCTACAGCCTTGCCTGTGGTTCTTTGCCAGGTGCTGTGCCCGGACAGAGCTGTCTCCATGGGCACACGCTCCACGGGCAGCTCTAGAGGCACCAACAGCTTGGGCATGGCATGGAAGCACGGAATATTATAGTAAATCACCCTCTAGCTTAGGCTCGCATGTTCTCATTCACATGAGTGGAATGATTTCAAAACTTTGTTCATAAGTAGTATTTACAGAAAATCAATAAAAAACCCCAACTCTAAAAAAATGATAAAAAAAATATCAGCGTTAATTATCTTTGAACATTAGCTCTTCTACCTAAGAATGAGTCTCTCCAAATTAATGTTACAATAAAGAGCATGCTGCATTTTTTTTCCATTTTGTTTGGCTAAACTTACCGATGGCTTAGATTTTGCCTTCTTTTCTTTTCCTTTGTCCCCTTTTCTGTTGCTGGTAAAGTAATGCAAGGTGCCGTATTCCATCAAGGCAGCAAACACAAAAATGAAGCAAACCGACACAAAAAGGTCCATTGCTGTCACGTAGGAGACCTTTGGGAGCGACTTCCTAGCGATTGTACTCAACGTTGTCATGGTCAGCACCGTTGTAATGCCTGCACGAGAACGAAGGGAAGAGGGAATACGATCATACGGTCACCAAGAAAAAAACAGATCCTCAAATTAGCCCGTGAGTCACTCGCGAGGCATCACAAGAACGAGCCACCGCAGGGTTCCCCGCAGATCCCACCCACACCATCGGTGCTACTGCAGGAAGCCGTCCCTATGGATCCAGCGGCCACCGTGGGATCGTACGGGAGGCAGCACATCCGCTGGCGGTGTAAATCCCTCCCGTTTTCAACGCCCGCTGAATGAACAAAGAGCTGGAGAAAGTTTGTGTGATTTCTTAAAATCTGTTATAAAACGCACACGTAAAACAAATACAACAGACAAACTGGTACAAATAAGAACACAAATTTTATAAACACAAACAACGTCCTTTGGCTTTTGAAGGATTGCGATGTACAAAAAGACACATTCAGAAAAAAGGGTGTGTTATTTACCAATTATTTCAAACTTTCAGAAAACATGAGAAAAGGGAATGATGTTTTTTGCGTCTGACATGTAGCAGGTCAACCTAGACGACCTTCATGGCTTTTCTGGTGTCATTCTGCGTTACCGGGTATGTTTTCAATACTGTGCCTTCAGTAATAGAAAATGCTTCCCTTGATTCACTTACATACAAGTTAATTAAAAGCTCAAGCTGCCCTTAATAGCGATGTGCTCGGAATCTCAACTACACCACTCTTCAACTGTTTAACATTGAGAAGGTGTTAACGCTTTCTTCTTAGATTTGATGCTTTAGGGACATGCAAAGCCTTTTTCATAGCAGTCCAAAACGAAGATGTGACCTTTCCTTTGGAGAGCAATACTTGAACACACCAATAATTTGTTATTGACATGCACCGGCGTATTGCAAAAAATGGTCTCAGGCTGTCTACGGCTTTTTAATCAAAGCCTGGAGTCACGGCTCCCTGTGGACTGATCCTGCAGCAGGAAAGCCGTGGTGATTTTGCAGCAGATTTCCCGGTGAAATGACATGCCTAAAAGGGCAAACAGACAGCCACGGAGTTTTTCAGAAGCGCTTCACTCCCGCTAGACGCTTTTGAAAATCGATTAGGCATTTCTCTGCATAACTAAATATCTAAATACCTTTAAACACCCCAAACCTTTCGCTCTGGGAAACCACGATCCACCAGAATCTTTCAAGGTACACAGAAGAAAAAGGCCCCAGCCTTCCCGGTGTACCAGACCCAGCTCAGCCTCCAGATGGGAGGTGGCCCCACCATCCCCCTCACCCACTTCTGCTCAGAGAGGAGAGATGGAGACAGGGACTCTCCCAGTCCTCTCCACCACGTCAAAGGCGTCTGGGGGGCTGTCACAGGGAGCCAGCCTCCCACAGCATCACGACCGCCTGCCACGGTGGACCCTGCTTAGTTTTGGCTTTCTCATCTTAATTTCTCAGTCTTTTTCTATAAAACTGTGTCTGTTTGACTGGTATTCTCTTTCTTCACCAGAACACCTCCTGCGTGTGCAAAAAGCCGTCCCAAAATCTGTCAGACGATGGCTCCTGCGTGTTTACAGAGAAGGAGCTCAGAGTTAGCGGCGGGGAGCTGTAAATGCGACATCGCAACTGTCTGTAGTACGTCTCCAGCAGCTGAAGGTTAGCACTGCTGAAGTGGGAACATGAAAACTCCAGCTTAACCATGAGATCAAAGGCAAATTTGATAGGCTTGAGGCACAGAAGTACTCTGGAAGAACTTCTTCCCTCTGAGGGTGACGGAGCACTGGAACAGGCTGCCCAGGGAGGTTGTGGAGTCTCCTTCTCTGGAGATATTCAAGCCCCACCTGGACAAGGTCCTCTACAGCCTACTGTTGGTGACCCTGCTTCTGCAGGGGGTTGGACTGGATGACCCACAGAGGTCCCTGCCAACCCCAACTAGTCTGTGATTCTGTGACTCTGTAAAAAGAACAAACTGGGTACAGAACTAGCAGGAGACCAATACAACAGGTTTTCCTGTTATAGCTAGTGTCTTTCCAGACAGTACCCACAAAGATGTCCAACGATTAGTCAGTCAATGAAATCTTCTCATAAATTTCTATATCAAGATTTGAAACTACCGAGAGAGAGTTCTATTAATTTTTTTCAAGATTTTAGGCTCTCTTCACTAAACTTTGCAGTATTTTTAAATAGCATGAAGGCAAGATCCAAGACTCAGATTTTCTTCCTTTACCTTTGCACTGGGCTAATGAGCCGTACTCCTTTTTTCTCACTTTCTTTCTGGACTCCTGAATTTTGCAGCCTTGACTGCACAGTGGCCCAGTTTCGGTGGGAAAGGCAGGGAGTCACAGCCCGGACTCACCCTTCTGGTAGGAAACGCTGCTGGGACGTGGGGACGGTGTGTTCCCAGTTGTATACACTGATGGGGAAAAGTAACTCACATCTCTCACTCCCTAAGTTACACCCTCAGCTCTTGATCTTCCCCCCAGAATAGGTGATACCACCAGTTTTAATAAAAGCATCTATTGCTGCTAAGCTCGAAGCTGCTGGGGTGAGTCCTGCACACTCCAGGCACCCCTGTCTGTCCCGCTTTAGGTGGGGGCCATGACCCTTCTCCAAGGCAGCGCATGAATCCTCACCAGCCAAAAGCAGGAGACTGACACCATGGTGTCAGGTCAGCCAAGAGGACACTCACACAGAATCCTCTCTGTGGCACCTGCAACACGCTTCAGTACTGTCGGTAGTAAAAGCAGGACGGCGAGTCAGGTTTTGTGAGTTCTGTGCTTAACTGCAACTTTGGTTGCAAGTTCTCTGTCCTACCCTGGGCTTAAAAGAACAGCTGAATCATTTCTATTAGTAAAAAAACCCAACAACAACAATGAAAAAGTAGCAAAACCAAACAAAAAAGCCAACAACAAAAAAACCCCAACACGGATCTTCACGACTGTCGCCTGTAGCAATGACATCCCTTTGTTCCACAACGCTGAGTGAAGTTTCATCATACTTGTCAGACTAATGACTGCCATACTGCCGTCCCTGGAGATGAGAAAAAGAATGTAAAGGAGAAAAAATGTATTTACATGAGCAACAGCAGATCCACAAGGCTTGGATCGGGATTTTTTTCCAGATTTCCATTGTCAGTACTCCCTCCCTAAGCCCTGCTGTGCAACCACAGCAGGATCCTCCTACTCTGAATCTTGCAGTTCGGGAGAAAGGGTGATCAATGGTCACAATCCGAAGGGGGATGAGATGTGGTTCATTTACTCCCTGCTGCAGATTTGTATTCCTGGAGAGTACCAGACCCTTCAAGGTTGAAAAAAGACATTCTTACCCAGAGAAGTCCTTGCAGGAACTGCGTCCTTATTGATCCAAAATGACACCCATGAAAGAACAACTGTGAGTATACAAGGAATGTATGTCTGGATAGTAAAATATCCCATACGTCTGCTGAGATCAAAGAAGATGGTCATAATAATATAATCACCTATAAATTAAAAAAAAAGAAAAAAAAGCTTATATGACACTGAAAACGTTCTCAGTTGTATCTTCATCTATTAGTCTTGTTTACATAGATATTAAATGAAATAAAACTTAGCACTTTGCCTTACCAGACAAAGTATGAGAAATCTCAGTTGTGTTTCGCAGCCCTACAAACGCAAACTGATACAGTCTCCAGTATTTTGGATCCGCCACTTCGACAGAGGTTTTCTTCCACTTGTATTCAATTTCATTTCTGGGATATCCATCTAGAATAAAGCAGAGCAAATCAAGCGTTCGGCCGCAGCATATACCAAAGCATGTTTTGGGATCTCTGAAGGGGTTTATAAACTAATCCAGTGCTACATATAAAGTGGACCAGAGAGAAAGCCAACATGTAGTCCACGTGATACACTTCAAATTTAACCACAAAACACCCAGCCTCAGTTATAAGCCTAGCTAAGTGTACAATGAACCAAAAACTATGTAAATACGAATGTTCAGGAAATATCTACACAATATTTGGGAACTCAGATACGAAAAACTGGCTCAGAATCATCACTAGGAATTAATACACAAATGTTCTATACAATATCATTAAATGATGACAAAAACTTCAATGGACAGAAATTTATTAACACATAATTTGATAAAATTCCTATTGATATTTATTGAAATTTGTCCGTTACTCCCAGAATGGATTTTTGTGGCCTGATTCCCTGCCAAGCACTTAAACTTCAAGGAATTGGAGCCTTCTCGATTTTCATGTGCCTCACATGTTGCCCCACATCACCTTGCAGAAAGGCAGAAATCAAACTGAGCTAGGCTCGCCCACGTGGCACAGCCATGGAATCAACGGAGTTACCAAAGCTCATTCAGCTAGAAGCACTCCAGAAGGAAGTACTAAAGGAAAACATTAATTTGAAAAGAATCACTGAAGTTTGATTTCACTGCCTATTAGGTTTCACATTGAGGAATAAGTCATTAATCCGTGTTCAGGTGGTTTGGGTTTCTTTTGCCAGTAATGGCTCAATTGCCTTAGGAACTTGGTTTTTTTTGTATAGTAAAGAAATGAAGCCTGAAAGTTGTGTTTCTTGCTCTCATGAATAAGCCTCACTGAAAGGAGAAGGACTTCTTATGCTGATTAAGCATTTACAGGAACAGGTTGAAGACGACAGATCTTATTCTTCCTATGAAGTGTACCACATGGAACTAATTCAATGCTGGCAAGTCTGGCAGGCATGAAAAATAAAGTTCTTCCAGGGCAATAGATTTCCATTAACGGGAATGGGCATTGGATCAGACTTCTAAGCAATACGATTATATTTAAAGTTGCAACCAAATGAAATGCATGTAATTCAACTCCTTCATTCATAATGTGCAAATGCATTCATAATGTATTTAAAAATGCAATAAATCTAATCAAAACATAAACAGGTCAGTTCTTTCCTTCACTACAAGGCTTTAAAAAATAAACACTTGTTCTCTTGCTGCCAGAATTTAAGGAAATTTAAAGCCTGAATGTAAAGGAGAAAAAAAAAGTTTTACCACCTACAGCTTGAGAACTCCAGTGGACAGGAGTGTTCATCCATCGGGAAGTTATGAAGCTGAAGGTAGCATTCAGCATTAATTGTCAGCCTAATTAGAAAAGGAAGAGGGAAAAAAAGAAAAAAAGGAAAAAAGATTACATTCAAGCATCCAGACGCTTCAGACTAGAGAGTAAAGAACATTCGCAGACATCAATTTTGCCGATTAAAGGATGTTACAGACAGCCAGCTGTGTATCAGCAAGGACCATCCCACACCACCACAAAGAACGCCAGCCGTCACCGTACGCAGCCTGAGGACCTGCGCTGTCTCAATGGGCATTTCAAGCAGTGTCAGAATTTTCAGTTGATTTGGGGGGATCTCTCAGCTCCTTACCAAAAAAAGGGGATAAAAGGGAAGGACCGAAGGCAGGACAAGGAGAGGAGTTTATGACAGCATACAGAGGAAGCTTCTGCAGAACACATTTGTCGAGTCAAACTGCATTTGGTGTCATCGTATCTGGTGCCTATATACATGAGAGAGAAAGTGGGGACACTCTTGGGCTTGCTCTGTACCGAGGGAAGCAGCTCTGCTGAAGACAGCATGGATAGGAAAGACCAGACTTCATATTTCTACTCAGCTAATGTCTAAGGCGCTCAAGCAATTCAGGCAGCTAATACACATTTCAGAAGTAGTTTGGGACTCGTATCAACTGAATCACTTGTTGCTTTTGAAAATACTACCAGAGATTTCCAAAGAACTTCTAAGCAACCCACGCAAAACCCAGTTCTGCTACCTTTCTCTAGGAAGCCTGAGTAAGGGGTCAGGCTCCAACCTGCCCTCTTCGCATTTAAAGGAGCTCCTCCTTTCCTGGTAACACAGTGAAGCAAGTCAGAAAGTCTTCTAAAATCAACTCTGAAAATCAAGATCACGTCTGCATACTGGACTGTATGCAGTACTTACATGCTAGACAAAAAAAAAAATGGGGAAAGGAAGACTGCCTCGCGCTGCCAGAAAGACCTGTAAGTCTGTGAACAAAGTAGTTCTTCTACACAAAGCTTCACCAGGACCTTTCTAGAAGTCTGTCCTGGCCAAGAGGGAGGTTTATAAGGGAAAGTGTATGTCTTGTTAAAAAAATGAGAACTCCCCACACACAGATTTTCAACTAAAATGCTTGCATCCCTCTGAAGATACTTTACAATTTGCCAACTGTGGCATATGTATTTATCGCCTTCGTTTTCCATTTTCAACATTTGGATGGCCAAACACTTAAAGAAAAAGAAAACAAAGCCAGACTTCTATCAAAAGCAACACAACTGGATCCCCTCCCCTGGACGGAGGTCTGGCTGTGGCAGGGCTGGGTGAGGAATACCCACTCTGCTGCTTCATCACTACCTTTGCACGCTTCAGAGCTCCTCCTCCAGCACAACTGTTCTAACCTATTGCTCTGGGAGGGTTCACATGGGCTTTTTGGTTCCTTTTGCTTGTTTCTTTGTTTTACTTAGACCAAATTTAGAAGAAATTGTACGTTGAAACCGAATGGACAACGGAAGAGTAAAGTCCAAGCATGATTCTCGAATTGCTAGCTATAAAAAACCTGCTCAAACACCCCCATGTTAACAGAAGAGGCTCTCTGGAGATTTTTACAAACACCAGCATAAACTGTTTAAAAAGTGCTCTTTAGAGATATTTGTACGCTCTCAAATCAAACATATTAAGAAATCTAGAATTACTCTTCTTACTTCTGATACAGAAGACTTTTACAAACTGTTCATACAACGCAGCTAGCCTGCATGTGAAAACAGTGTAAATGACTGAAAGTCATTAAAAGTTGCTACTTCTTGTATAAAATACATAAATAAATAAACAAACAGGAACAGAATCAGATTTATGGCATCCTCTATCTGGACGGCTTCCTGATCAGCTCCGAATTTATTGCAAGATTTTTTAGGTATACTTAAAAAAAATAAAACCGAGAGACGACCCTAAAAAGCTTTCTGTAGACGACCAGAACTTTGAAGACTTTCAAGAACTGTTTAATAAGTGTCTGAAAGATCGGCACAGACAGCCCGGGTGGCAAGCTTAAAACCAGCCCGAGCACCCCCCACCTGCCAAGAAGAATTATCACCGACATGTCTGCTTGTGCCTGGTTTGAATGAACGTTGATTTTAATAGCCTCCAAGGGTAAATATGTGAAGAAGTACATGCAGGACTGGGGCCTTAGCTTTAATCAAACTTCATATTATCTGAGGCATTTAGTCTTCTATTTATAGAATATAATTTGGTGGGAAAGAGATACCAAACTATTTAAAACAGAAAGTCTGCAAAACAATTTATGACTAGATCTGCAGTATGTTAGTGAAAGACCACCACATCATGCTATGGGCTACATAACTTTTTTTTTAAATAATGTCTGTATGTAAATGAGATTAAAATTTGCTATCCCCTTCAACTGTCTTTACCTAAATGTCTAGGCAATATATTTCACAGTTATTGATTTCATGTTTTTAATGATCAAATCTTTCTTTTTCCTCCTTTAGAAAAGTCCTTGCAAATTCCTGTGGTCCACAACAAAAGAGACGCCAAAGCTTTGATTCATATTCATTATTTTCATACTGCTGGTCATCACAGTTTTGATTTTTTTTCTACCCAGTTAATAAAAACCCACCTTAGAGTGTATAGTACTCTTCCATCACTCCAGATTCGAAGCAAACGGTTGGGAGTTGTAATCCAGTGCGCATCAGACTTCCTTGAGTTCCGGAAGAAAGTGTCTGGAATCCAGATTTTCCCGACCATGTTGCTGTTAAGCATCAGCACTTTCATGGAGCTGTTAAATTTTAGACGGCTGTCATACCATGTCTGGGCAAAAATTATATCTATGGTGTATTCCTAAAAACAGAGAAACAACCATACCTATATACACATTGACCAAAGTCTGCATAGCGAGAATTTTTAATTCATATACAAATCGAAGGCTGCTTCTTCTGTTCTCTTTCATATCACCCTTCGCACAGCACGCAGCAGCCTGTAACCCAAATGGAGAGCTCACCGATGGCTGAGAGGGATTCAGCCCTCCATCCCTCCCCCCTGGCACGCACAGATCAGCTACGGCAGAGGAGAGGTGACAGGACCATGGTGTGACTTGGAGGTCCCCTCAGCGCAACCACCTCGGGGCGGGTGGAGGGGCTGGACAGAAATATCAGGGCAACCTTAATACTTCAGGGCTAGGCTACACTTTCTAAGACAGAGATTCTACATCTCTCAAGAAGCAAGGTAAGTACACTTTCCATATTTCTACCCCAAACTTTACATGAGATCCTCCAAGAAATTTCAGATTTTGAAAAATTCGTGAATATGCGGGTGGTAAACATCACAGTTTGCAGAACGACATGCCACCATCTGCCTCAGACATCTACCTCACACACACAACAGGATACACAGCATAATCAGGAAGGAAATTCCCCTCGAGCAATTCCACTTCACTTCCTAAAGCCACAAGAAAGCTGCTTTTCTGATAAAGTCAAATTCATCAGTAGACGTACGGCCAACAAAGAAAGATGACAAAATTAAATAAAAAAAAACAACACAAAGCAAAAAACCCCACAGCCTTTAAACGAGACAATTCTTAACACAGTAAAACTTGAGGGAGATAAATATCACAGCTGCAGTGAAATATTATTTTCCAAAGAATCCAGGCAGTTGCTCCTGCACTGCAGACGAAGAGGCAGCCTCTTCTCTGCCGTGTTCTTCACACCTCTGGTCTCTCCCCTCAAAGGCACACGGAACATTTCCTGCATGGCTGCCCCAGGAGAGCTCCAGGGAGCAGCCCAGCATCTCCTCTGCAGGGAGCAGGGGCTGAAGACCACCCTCAGACCCTTGGCATTGACCTTCCTGTTGTGGATGGGCGGGCAGGGGAGGAGGAAAGGAACCCATGGCTCAAACTTTTGCCCAAGCCAAAGGAGTCGCTGCTCGTTTACTTGGTCAATGAAAATCACAGAATCACAGAATAGTAGGGGTTGGAAGGGACCTCTGTGGGTCACCCAGTCCAACCCTCCTGCTGAAGCAGGGTCACCCAGAGCAGGCTGCACAGCACTGCGTCCAGGAGGGTCTTGAATATCTCCAGAGAAGGAGACTCCACAGCCTCCCTGGGCAGCCTGTTCCAGTGTTCTGTCACCCTCAGAGGGAAGAAGGTCTTCCTCATCTTCAGCTGGAACTTCCTGTGCCTCAGTTTGTGCCCATTGCCCCTTGTCCTGTCACTGGGCACCACTGAAAATGTGCAGTGCAGACAGACAGTTCGGGGTTTAAATAACAGTGGAAGGCTTTGCTGGTTGGAGGGCGGCTTTTTTGTCCTTTTTTTTTTTAATATTAGTTTTAAACTGCGTCCAGTTCTGGGCTCCCCAGTTCAAGAAAGATGAGGAGCTACTGGAGAGAGTCCAGCGCAGGTCTATGAGGATGAGGAG
>Ga0065711_1045115_pt1 | contig 13679 bp, 6 predicted proteins | sample Hoacrofraction12_FD_59098 | JGI IMG/M metagenome (GOLD analysis project Ga0065711, IMG submission 59098) | Hoatzin crop microbial communities from Cojedes, Venezuela - Epithelial fraction 12 v2 (version 2) | ecosystem: Host-associated > Birds > Digestive system > Esophagus > Crop | place... | reverse complement strand
CAGTGACAGGACAAGGGGCAATGGGCACAAACTGAGGCACAGGAAGTTCCGTCTGAACATGAGGAAGAACTTCTTCCCTCTGAGGGTGACGGAGCCCTGGAACAGGCTGCCCAGGGAGGTTGTGGATTCTTCTCTAGAGATATTCAAGATCCGCCTGGACAAGGTCCTGTGCAGCCTGCTGTAGGTGACCCTGCTTCGGCAGGAGGGTTGGACTAGATGACCCACAGAGGTCCCTTCCAACCCCTGCTGGATAGCAGCTCTGGGGAAAGGGACCTGGGTGTCCTGGTGGATGACAAGATGAGCATGAGCCAGCAATGTGCACTTGTTTGCCAGGAAAGCCAACGGTATCCTGAGTGCATTAAGGAGACTGGCCAGCATGTTGTCCTCCCCCACTACTCTGCCCTAGTGAGGCCCCATCTGGAGTACTGTGTCCATTTCTGGGCTCCCCAGTTCAAGAAAGATGAGGAGCTACTGGAGAGAGTCCAGTGGAGGGCTATGAGGATGATAAGGGGACTGGAGCACCTCTCCTGTGAGGAAAGGCTGAGGGAGCTGGACTTGTTTAACCTGAAGAAGAGAAGGCTGAGAGGCAACCTTGTAAATGCTTACATGTTAAGGGTGGGTGCCAAGAGGATGGGGCCAGACTCATTTCAGTGGTGCCCAGCGACAGGACAAGGGGCAATGGGCACAAACTGAAGCACAGGAAGTTCCATCTGAGCACGAGGAAGAACTTCTTTACTTTTAGGGTGACGGAGCACTGAAACAGGCTGCCCAGAAAGGTTGTGGAGTCTCCTGGAGGTATTCAAAACCAGCCTGGACGAAATCCTATGCAACCTTCTCTAGGTGACCCTATTTTGACAGGGAGGTTCGACTAGATCCTCAGAGGTCCCTGCCAACACCTACCGTTCTGTGACTCTGTGACTCTATGATTCTGTGATTCTGTGATTCTGTGATTGTTGCCCGCCATTCTTGTCTCAGTGGCTATTTCTAGGAAGAAGAGATTTCACTGCACACAAAAATGTGCCTAAGATTAGCAATTAATCTTTTTAAACTATTTAACTATATTTTGTATTGTTCTGCCTGATAAAGACCGCTGGTTATGTTACTCTTTTTCTCCTGACAAAAACTGAAATATACCCCAAATCTCATAGTCTGCTTGTGAAAACAAACATGAATGTTTCCGAATGCTAAGAAAACTGCCATTCTAAAAGCGTTCTGACCACCATGTTGCCGTCACTACAGTAATATTTGATATCTCAATTGCACCATTTACTATTATGAGATCTCTGTATTTTTTTTTCTGCAGAGGAAAAGCCTCTGGTCTCACTAACAACAATTTCTTCAATCTAAATCTTTGGTCTTGCTTGGAGGATAAGTACTGTGTAAGCACTTTGCCAACTTCTGCATCCCATCTAAGCTATTTGAACTTTTGCACTGTCAGAACTTGGGCCAACTTTGAATTAAGACGAGCCCAGTAATTAGAACTGTACTTGTTTTACATAAACAAGGCAAACTCTCTAAGCACATCATTTGTCTAGTAAGACTAGTGCTTCCCCAGGAAAGCTGTCTGTGTGTTGTAAGACCATGGAGAAATCGCAGAATCATAGAATGGTAAGGGCTGGAAGGGATCTTAAAGATCATCTAGTTCCAACCCCCCTGCCATGAGCAGGGACATCTTCTGCTAAACCAGGTTGCTCAGAGCTCCATCCAGCCTGGCCAGCTCAGAGCTCCATCCAGCCTCCCCTGCCAGGGAGGGGGCAGACACAGCTTCTCCGGGCAACCTGTTCCAGTGTTTCACCACCCTCATGGTGAAGAATTTCTTCCTAATATCTAATCTAAATCTGCCCTCTTTTAGTTTACAGCCATTCCCCGTTGTCCTATCACTACACACCCTTGTAAGAAGTCCCTCTCCATCCTTCCTGTAGTCCCCTTCAGGTACTGGAATGCTGCTGTGAGGTCACCCCGGAGCCTTCTCTTCTCCAGGCTAAACAGCCCTAACTCTCTTAGCCTGTCCTTGTAGGAGAGGTACTCCAGTCCTCTGATCATCTTCGTGGCCTTTCTGTGGACCTGCTCCAACACATTCATGTCCTTCTTCTGTTGGGGGCTCCAGAGCTGGACACAATACTCCAGGTGGGTCTCATGAGAGTGGAGTAAAGGGGTAGAATCACTTCCCTCGACCTGCTGACCACGCTTCTCTTCATGCAGCCTAGGCTAAGATTTTTTTTCTGGGCTGCAAGCAGACATTGCCGGCTCGTGTTTAGCTTCTCATCCACCAGTACCCCTAAGTCCTTCTCCTCAGGGCTGCTCTCAAGCCACTCTCTGCCCAGCCTGTACTTGTGTTTGGGATTGCCCTGACCCATGTGCAGGACCTTGCACTTGGCTTTGTTGAACTTCATGCGGTTCCTGCAGGCCCACCTCTCCAGCCTGTCAAGGACCCTCTGGATGGCATCCCTTCCCTCCAGCGTGTCAACCACCCCACACAGCTTGGTGTCGTCAGCCAACTTGCTGAGGGTGCACTCAGTCCCACTGTCCATGTTGCTGACAAAGATATTAAACAGCAAATGTGACTATCAGGGCACCACAGGGCCTAAGGGTTGCAGTGCAGCTTAGGCAGAGCCAAGAGCTAGAGGTTCATGTTCAAGGCAGCTGCCAAGACAGGAAGGAGCAGCCCTTGCCCTGTTGTGAGATCAGCCCCAGCCCCTCCACCTCTGCAGCTGTCAATAGCTGCTGTTGAGGTGCCTAGTGATGTCTGTGGCCTGGAGATCCAACTACATATCCCCCAGGAGAGACTTGCTTGAGGCCCCGACAGGTGATTGCCATATTGCTAGAAAGAAAATCCTGATTTTTTAGAAAAGATTTAAATTTTTTTTACTTGTACTTCACAAGCTCTGAAGTAGTTTTCAAGAAGAGTTTTGTCTCAAAACCTCATACCCGGTTTTTGGAGGGTATGATGTGTACCATGCAGAAATCTTCCTAGGGCAGACTTGCAGTACTTGACCATAACAACACTGAGCAATCCACTTCACTGGTCCTCTGGCAAGGATTATGTTGTTTTAATTGGAAACACTGGCCAAAACAGATTCAGAGAAATGTTTACTAGTGTTTCGAAACAATGGTTAAATGGCCCAACTATTCTGTCTAAACGGCACACCTCTATTGCCTTACAGCTCTTTACAGTACTTTTCACATGGTATTTTTTAAAACACATCTCCTACTGCATGCCCTTTTCTCACTTCATGTTGTGTACTCTTTATGATTGCTAAATGAGATCTTTCATTAATATAGTTTAACATAACTACTCCACTCATCTTCTGCTTCTTCCCTGCCTTGTCCAACATCACAAAATCCAGTGGTTCACTGTTTAACATATTGTTTATGATCAAGAAATACTTTTTTAATCAAGAATTAACAAGTGTGTGATAACCTGCTTGATTACTTCCTAAACACATTTCATTTTAGCACGTAGTATTAAGCAGACATAGTGCAGTGGTTATAGATCCAGATTCACCTCAAAGCTATAGCGAAAGAAGAACTGTCTACCTGATTATTTTGCACTTACATGCAAGATAAGAAGTTTTACTGAGAATGACTTCCTGCTGAAAATTATATTGGTGTTTTGAACTTCCGTTTCATGAGGTAATCTCTTCAATTTATGTATAAATAACTCTGCGCTTGTGCTCTACTATCTTTTCTAGCAATTCTGCACAAGAACTGATCCACCTTTCACTTTCTAATTCTCTTTTGAAGTTAAGAGAACAAAACAACCCCTAACATTTAAAAATATGTCTGTTTTCAGTGAATGTTATTGTAATCAAAATACAAAGAATCCTTTCAAATCACATTAATCTTTACAAGTGAAAAAAAAATCTTTTTTTCTTTGTGGTAGGAAAAATGATCTTGTGGCTTTTAGGAATTCAGCTTACACTTGTTAATGTAGACTGTCTAGTCCTCACAACTTGTTTCTAAAATAAAAAAAAAAAATCAGGCATCGAAGAGCTATTTTAATTATTTTCCTTTAACTCCACTCCAGATAAAGTGGCTTATAACATGAACAACACTACCCCCTTCCCTCCCTTTACAAAAAAGAGAGAGTAATACAAATCATGGCTCCTCTAATGCATGGAAATCTTTGGATTTAACTGCAAGTACTTTGGAAACTGAAATTTGACACTAAAACACAATGAATGTTTCAATCGTACATTCAAATTGTGTAAAAACGTTGTGTTTAAGCTTGAGTAGGACAGAAATAAAGTCAGGCTCACTGCAGATTCACAATTCTTTTCTGAGGCTTCCTGAAGAATACACGACTGCCCTGCAGTCTGCAGGGTACCCCTGTAAGCAAATGAACATCTTGCCCCAAAATAGTAATGCAGAGAAGGGCGGTGACAAGGTCTTACTAGAGTCAGCAGCTCGAAGTGGTGAGCGCCTTGAAAGTCTGAAAAGTGCTTGCCGACCTTTGCAATATAAATAGTTTCTGAACCTTTTGCTCTCCAGATGAGCTGCAGAGCTGTTCTGCCATGAGGTTGTAGAGATCAGATCAGGCTCTCAACAATGGATTTCTGTGAATGGTAATCTGCGTCTGCTAGGGTCACTCTGAAAGTATTAGAGCAAACAGTTTCCCCAAAACAAACTGAGCATCCTGGCTCTAAGTACATTTGTAGTTTCAGACTTTCATAAGTCACCTATCTCTGAAGCCTGTTAGAATATATAACAATTTCTACTAATTTCATTACTCAAATGTATAATTCATCTGAAATGGTTCTAGTGTGTAGAGGTTTGGGAAAGTGCTAGAAGAGCAGCTCCTTATCCAAACTAATCTTGTACATCTTGTATAGGATCAGATGTTCCCATTTTCAAGCTGCTATATATTTGTCACTTCCCGATATTTCTCACTTTAATGAAATGAATAGAGAGGGAATACTGTCCTGATGTACTCCCAAGTGTATGAAAGACTAGACTTTTAAATGAACAGCAGAAAATCCAAAGAAGTCATGCAGCAAGGTAATCAGAAAGCAAATGTTCTTACTTCCACATACATTCATCTTAATTCTTTGATTTGAAGGTTTGCTTCTTCTAGTATTATTAGTTAATCCACCTCTTTGGCCACAGCTTCATTAAAAGAAACAATGCCAAGGTTGTGTCTAGCTGAGGAATTTTCATAGAAAGGGAACATTCACCTTCATGGTTCTTTCAAGCCCTTAATGTCCAATCTCAGGGCCACTTACCTGCCTATCCCACTCAGAGGGTCAGGAAGTCAATTTGTTGGTTATGGCACACTGTTTTGGTAACATGTCCTTTCCTTTGCTGTCCTCTCACTTTTACGGCTTCTCTCCAGGTTTCCCAAATTTTTCTTTCTGTGTTATACTGTCAAAACATGGTGAGTAAAAAAAACTTTCTTTGCATTTCTCACCACACCCTGGCTCTGTTGCCTACTCTTGGAATCCTTTAATTAACCAGTGATATCAGCTTTTAACATATTCCTGCACTCATATTTTCTTTCTTCTTTGTTTTACTTCTCTGTTTTGTCATATCCATCCTACCCTTTTCCCTTCATAAGGTTGGTTTCCTTTTGTGAGTCGATTCAACAGTCTACTCTGTTCTAAACATTTTTTTGTTATCTCCATTCAATATCTTAATCCACTGTATCTCTTCTTGCAGCCTCTTCTTCTCTAAATTCCTTTTTTTAACAATTATGTCAGCTATTGATTTCACAACATCCAAGCAGAAACCATGTTTCTGAGAAAGGCTGCATGAGGCACTATAGGAATTCTAGGAGATGCCACTGTCAGGAGATTTTCTCGATGATTCAGTTTTATTTTGATTTTACTTGCCAGAACTGTGAGTTTCCCATTTAAATTAATTCTTTGTGTAAAACTACCATAAGCCAGACGAAATTCCTGCAGAGGCATTCTCATTCTGTGGGCAAATTTTTCATCAGCTGAGAGCTAGCATAGATCCCGCCTGCTCCGTTTTGCAAGTACACAAGTAAGGGTGACTGAAGGTAAATATACCAAGCAGGCTGAACGGTGCCTGATTCTCTGGGAAGTGTGAAATGAAGGATCAGGAAGATAGAAGAGGTGTCTACTGTGTTCATAAACACAGATGACAACTAAGACCTGCATTCATGTGTGTAATAGGAAATCATTGACATACAGGTTTTATTATGTGTGTTTAAAAGGGACCAGGCTAATGCATGCGAAGACTGATCTTCTAGCCTCTGATCAAAGTTCAAAGGACAAACGAGTGAATTCTCACTCTCTCAGGACTGAATTGGGAGCCTCTGTTTTCTTCTGGGCTATATATGTTATAACAGACAGGTTTTTCCATGCCATTAATTGTTCTAGAAATGAATTATTTTGTGACCAGACAAACAATCAGAAGCTATGCACTCAGTGGATAGGGTAAAAATAATCTCAGGGAACTATAAGCGGAAAGAGAAATGAAGGGTGTAGGGAATGTGTGTTAACAAGAAAAAGAAGCAAAGGTCAAGGTAAAAATCCCCTCAGGCTACTGTTTCATATGTGCTAATGTGAGCATGATAGTAACATTTATTTGTGTGCAACCGAAATAGACAGTTGAATGAAAGAGATGTCGTAATATGAGCAAAGTGGCAAGGCACAGATTGCAGTATACAGCAAACTGAAGATTCATTTAATGAGTAGGAGAAAGGTCTTTGTCTAATGCATTCAAGAGTTATGGCTCTTGGCTTCCCATCTCTGGTGCTAGTGAAAAGAAAAAGGAAGTAAAAATCTCACCCAAATTACATCTAATTTAACAACATGATGATGTTTGTAGAACTGCATTTTGCTGTCTTTTTATCTGTTGTATATGGTTCAAGACAAGCTGCTCCAGAGAATTGTTTTACTGCTAGCCAGTCATTCTAGCTGATACTAAAGAGCCTTTCAATCAAGGGAAGGGAAAGCTCTTTTTGATCATCTCCAAAGACAAAATCCGCAGCTAGATTTTCTGTGTTGCCTTTTCCCTCTATACTCACACCAGTAATCTCTGAACATCTGGCATGTCTGCTTTACTTACAACAATGAACATGCTCAATGACTTAGTTTATCACGTACTTCAGCTTTGGTTTTTATTCTAAAAAACAATATTAAAACATAATTACAGGGCTAGATTAAACCAAAATAAACCAGAGAGAAGGATTATGTGTCACCCTCAGCACATCCTACCACATTTGAATCTTTATATTGCATGTTTCTGTGCTCTTTAGTATTGGCAATACAGTAATTTTACTTATATAAACACTTCTTGTGTTTGTGCTTAAATTCTGTTTTTGGAGTGTCTTTATTATTTAGTGCATGCTCTAAATAATGAAGATGGGAGGAGTTTTGGAGGGAGGGGGAGGTCTCCTATGCACTGGAGATTTTTAACATCTTGGTGCCTTTCATCTTGTTGAATTTATTTTGTTCATTTCTTTCACTTCATCTCTTCTTCCACTATGTCTTCTCAGAAAGACAAGGCTAGAGGCATATACAGAGACAGAGCATATCAGACACTAGTGGAACAGTGATGCACTCCTCTTGTATTTCAAATACCTGCATTTCCTTTTCACCTTGTCCTTTGTAGACAAAGAATGCAGAGGGGCTTGAAAGACAAAAGCAGGGTCACATTGTGATGAGATCAAATTACTTTACAAGAGCAAAGGTCAAGGTTTCTAAATCAGAGAGAAATATGGGTGGAATACAATTTGAGGAATAAAAATAAATACTGAGGTTCGTTGCTCATAAATTTTGTCATTGCACTGTGCTGACATTAAGAAAAAATGCCCAAAGTACAGAGGGAATACAAGTTTTTATTCAAGGGAAAGCTTCTGAATTGTTTGTGAAGTAAGGGAGGGTGGCAGAAAGTTGGAAAATCACTGACATGGGTTGTTACCCAGGCTGGTGGGTTGTTAAAAGCTGCATGTACCAAGAGGGAACAACAAAAATTCAGAATAATAAGATCTAAGGTTTCTTCTTAAAGGAAACTAGTTAAAAGATAAATTTAAAAATCTAATACATAATGTTATCTGATAAACTAATTTAAAAAGCCACCCACCTGCAAAAACAGAAAAGTTTTCATGTTCCTAGGACACCATGGTGTAATTACACTAAGCACGAGAAACTGAGTCTAGAGAAACTAGTATAAGCAGCCTCCCATTATGGCTAAAACAAATGCAACAGTAAGTACAAAGAACTGTGACTGAAGCACCACTGAGATGAGAAAGGAACATAGTCAAGTATTCCTTATGTAGCTTCTACCTAAAAACTGTAGGGCTGGATGAAGGGACTGCAAGCAGTCATTTATTCGTACACCTGCCTAATATCGGGTCAATTATATTTGGGACAGTCCTGAAAGGTAGCTATATGCTGTTCTCTCTGTTAGAGTTTTTGTTGAATTCCTACAATTCCCTTAGGCATTCTATTTCCAGTTAGGTTTCGCCTCAAATGCAATCGGGTCATTGCTGCCAAAGATTTTTTTTTTCTAGGCCACCATATCTACAGAGAGATTACTCCCATTCTCTTTCAGGATTTTCACGTGTTTGTTGGTGCCTCCTCAGATGACACTGGGAATACTCAGAGCCCTGGAGGTAAAGGTTAACATCAGAATTGAAATACAGCCCATATCTCTTCCTCATCCACTGCCGTGAGGACTGGGAACTGGGGAAATGATTCAATTTGCTTTGCAGGTCGGTCCAGTTAGGAACAACCTGTTACTAAAACTACATCTGGTTCCCTGAAAGGTTGCTCAAAACAGCTTTCAGAAAGCTTTGCCCTCTGCTGGTCCTGTTCTCCTGCAAAGCTCTGTCGTGCACAGGTTAACAGACCTCAGCCCCTTGCTGCCCCAGTTTAGAAGCTTGTCCTTCTGTTAGTCCCATCCAAACACATTTCCTAGGGTTGTTGTTACGTAAGATCACATCTTCGTCTTAGTCAGTGTTACACTGTACAAAGATACAGGAATTTTCAGTGTCATGGGTCGGTGGATACAGATCCAGTGAATGACATAATGGGTGGAAGAAGTGGAAATGGAAAAGGGCAGACTTGCTGTGGCAGCCAGAGAGAGACTTCTTGAGAGAAATTACTACACAAGCTGCGGGAGTAGACCATCATTGTCAACTTTTCAGTGGTTTCATCTTTTTTGAACTTGAAGTCAGTATTGTGCCAGCTCTTTTGCGTAACGCGCTTTTATTAACAGTTTTGCTTCCTCCTTCAGTTTTCTCACTGCTCTTAATTTGCTTCTACTTCTTCTCTCAGTTCACTATCCTTTCACACTTTTTTTCTCCCCCCCCCCTCCTTCTTTTTTTTCATTTCTCTCCAGGCATAGCTTTACGTCTTTATTCTCCCACTGACCTTTATATGTTATTCATGGTATTTCCCTGACCTCTTTCCTGTTCCTCTTACTTGCATGTTATCTTCATATTTGTCTTGATAACTCCCCTTGGACAATCCTTGCTCCATTCTTTTCTATTGAACTTGGGGATAGACATTGTGGCTCTTCAGCACTACCTTTATCTTTGCACAAATTTAAAGTAGACAGCAGTTTATGAGCAACAGTGAAGAAGAATGTATTTTAAATGGAGTACTTGGTCAATGTATTTTTTAGTTTCAGCTTATTAAGAATGTTTTCACAATTAGAGATCAAGAAAAAGTTGATTAATCTAAATTATTCCTTTCCTACTATTAATCTCACATATACTTTATGGCTTATACTGAGGGAAAGGAAGCAAGGTCAAGAGGGAAGGAAGATGAAAAGGTCAGTGAAATCCATTAACTTCATTTATTTTGAGCAGGCTGAATGGGGCAATAACTATGCTGGAAAAGTTTTTTCCAATTTCACTTGGACTTGTTCCCATCACAGCAACACTTACAGATTCTGATACCTCAGCTGCCATGCAAGCACAGACAGTGAGAAACCGAGAGACACAAGCTTCTTTGAAGAACTACATAGAAAGTAGAACTTCTGCTCTAGATTCCTCTTCTCTAATTCAACAAATCCTTCCTCTTCACTCTCTTATTTTGTCCTACAGTTCTTGAATCAGAAAATGCTATGACTCTTAAAGCCTACAAGTACAATATGTTTAGATGACCATAAATAATATTTAGGTCTGGACTTACTAGCCACATGTGCCATAGTGGTGTTATAACTTCGTGACGGAAAGTTAACAAATACTTTTTTCATTTAGTTTCGCTAGGGACATTATGGCAGTCATTATTGATTCTGGCAGTTCTGAGTTTGCATTTCAATGTCTCTGTCTTAGAGTCAGTAATTATGTCAGCCCAAGAGAGATTTGATGTAAATTGGTGAAAGTAAATTGGAAGGCTCCAACTGAGGGAGTTTAAAACACCCTGCTATTATATATCAAGCACGTGTTGGTTTTTTAGTTCTTTCTAGTGACACTCTCAGTCACCATTCTAGTTACTGAAAGAAATCTGAAAGTAAATACTGATCTTTGACTGGTTTGGCTGTAGGGGTGTTTTTATGGGAATCTGGTCTGGAAAGGCATTGATTTTTCTGTACATGACAATATGATTTAATGTAACACCTTGACAAGACACATCTTAATGCAAAGCGATGGCTTGGAACCCAAGCATTATGTAGATAAGATTTGATGTGAAGAGAGGCAAAGCTAAATAAAGGGAAAGAAGAAGTAAGAAAAAGAAAAGAGTCAAATGAATTGCTGAGGCGAGGTTAAACCAAGGCTTGCCTGGAAGCCTACTATTATGATGCAAATAATTACATAAATTATACCATTAATTATATAATAAGTTATGTAATGGAATTATTAGATTATATAAAATATCATTGTTCTGTGCTTATTACTGCTTTCAAAATAACCAGCAGTGTATGAAATACATACATTTGTTCAGGTGCATGTGAGATGAATTTCCAGGAATACGGAATTTTAGGAGATTTCAGCAGGGTAAGGATTTTCTTGATGGTTTTGATATAAGAGAGATCAGCAACATACAAAGCAGAAGATTTTGTCTATTTCTTTAGAAGCCTCTTGTGTATTCTGTGAATGGCCATTCTCATTAAAGAAAACCAGGCAGGTTAAACTGATGTCCAGGATTTTAATGTGTTATAGTATGGCTGCGGCTGGCAACAAAAGCGCCAAGTGGCTGCCCCTCCCCCCGCCATGACGGCACATGGTATGGAACACCCGGCTCTGTTTGGCCAGGTGGAGTCAGCCTGCCCGGCTGGCTGTGTCCCTTCCTGGATTCTGGTGAAAATTAACCCTGTCCTGGCCGAACCCAGGACATAATGATATTTGTGTCAGTATCTGAAACATTTAATCAGCTTCAGTGACGTTAACCATACATTTACACTTTCTAGTACAATGCTAGGCAGGCATAGCCACAGAATAGACCAATGTTTACCTGAGGGATGTTTTTGCTCCTGAGATGGATTAACAAGCCGAAGTGTATTATACTGATAAATTGTACACTGGCTCTAGTGTCATAGTTGTTCAGTGTATACATACCTTGACAAACATTATTGACAGTGAATGTAAACAACTGAATAAATCTTCTGGAACAGACAAATCTCTTCATGCTGAAGGGAAGACCACAGTGCAATGTTTCTGCAGTGCAGTACAGCATTGAATGACCTATATGCACTACTGGAAACAAACAGAATGCAAGAGACTTGAGCTATCTCACCTGGAAAGTTAACTGCCACTTGCAGCATAGTACCTCATTTGAAGCTAAATTGGGGATTGCTATATTATGCTGTGTTCTAGAGGAGAGAAATGTCAGCCTAAAGTTTGACATCTCCATTTAGTCACGACAGGTCAGAAAGTGAGTGTACAAATAAAATCAAACTCACTCTGAATACCTCAGTCAGTGAATGTCATTTCTAAAAACACAACAGAAATTTTGCCAAGCACTGGAGGATCAAGGAATTCTGCAATTGTCTTAACTTCATTTACTCTGAGGTCCATATGGTATTAAATCAGATTTATGTTACTGTACCAGATATGAGAAGCATAATAATGGCAACAGCACCAGAAATTTGTGAAAAGTTGAAATGGCAGTCATGTCTTTAGACATCTAGAAGATGTCCCAATACAATGTTAGAAACTTTTTACGGTTTTGCCAGCATTACCAGTCTTCAGGTACAAATCTAAAGAAAGCACTGTATGTGATATAACAAGCTGACATATATATTTCAGTCCTTTCTGTAGGAAACCATCAAAGTTGATCAGTGTTCCCATGGATGATTTATGATTTTTAGTCTGCAGAATTCTGCTTTTAGTAAAGTGCCACCAAACAAGGATCAATACATATTTTGACAGTCCCTTATATCAGTGCTTAGCATGTTTGAAACCATAAGTGGATATATTATATGCTCTGTTAGAAAATTGCATTTGTTGTAACCTGTTCACAAAGGCACTAAAAACGTTGGATTGTTTTTCTGCAGATTGAAGAATTAGCTTAGTGGCTCTGTTAATGATCTTCTGTAGCTTTAAAAGCACCTATTTATTGAAACTATTATAACCATTATGATGAATAACGATGTAATGAATGTATGAGATAATGAATAATGAATATATTGAAAGTATTTTAAAGGTAAAAAAATAAATGTATGCCTCTGTTTAAAAACTGCATCCACCCTTCAATAGGGAGATTAAATACCATACTGGGCATCAACAGTTTGACTTCTTTTTGGTTGAGAGTTGTATGAAGTTTGGCTGGAGTCTATATATGAAGGCTGTTGTTAGTGAGCTAAAATATGAAGACTGGGGAAGAGAAGGAAGGGGAACTCAAAGCAAGGCTATGTTTTAATTAGATCTTGAACTTTCATAGTAAGTAATTTCCTCTTTGAGAAGAGTTTTGAACTGATTCAACACTGTATTCATTAAATGTGGCAAGCTCATTCTGACAAACTTCATAATGACAGTTTGTTCCATTTCTTTGAGCATGGTGCGAGTTGCTCTTATTTCAAAGATACGATAAAGATTTCTGGGCACATCTTCCTTTGTTCTTATTTTCTTCTGCTTTCAGATAACTGGCAAATTATAAAGAAGTTTAAACAAAGATATCTCTAAAATATTTCTGTCTCCAAATTCTAAAATTTATTTTCATAAAATCATAGAATCATAGCATGCTTTGGGTTGGAAGGGACCTTTAGATGTCATCTAGCCCAACCCCCCTGCAGTGAGCAGGGACATCTTCAACTAGACCAGGTGGCTCAGAGCCCCGTGCAACCTGACCTTGAATGTTTCTAGGGATGGGGCCTCCACTGCCTCTCTGGCCAATCTGTTGTAGTGTTTCACCACCCTCATGGTATAAAATCTTTTCCTTCTGTCTAGTCTAAATCTACCCTCTCTTAGTTTAAAGCCATTGCTCCTTGTCCTATCGCAACAAGCCCTGCTGAAAATATTTTCCCCATCTTTCCTGCAGGCCCCCTTTGGGTACTGAAAGGCTGCTGTAACGTCTCCCTGCAGCCTTCTCTTCTCCAGGCTGAACAACTCCGTCTGTCTCAGCCTTTCCTCACAGCAGAGGTGTTCCATCCCTCTAATAAATTTTGTGGCCCTCCTTTGGACCCACTCCAATAGGTCAATGTTCTTCTTGTGCTGGGGACTCCAGAGCTGGATGCAGGACTCCAGGTGGGGTCTCACCAGAGCAGAATAGGGTGACAGATTCACCTCCCTCGACCTGCTGTCCACGCTTCACTTGATGTATCCC
>Ga0065711_1007999_pt1 | contig 13679 bp, 11 predicted proteins | sample Hoacrofraction12_FD_59098 | JGI IMG/M metagenome (GOLD analysis project Ga0065711, IMG submission 59098) | Hoatzin crop microbial communities from Cojedes, Venezuela - Epithelial fraction 12 v2 (version 2) | ecosystem: Host-associated > Birds > Digestive system > Esophagus > Crop | place... | reverse complement strand
GGCCCCGCCCCGCCGCGCGCGGCCCCGCCCCTCCCTCAGGCCGCCCCGCCCCCGCCGCCCTCAGGGAGCCGTCGCTGACCGCCGCCATGGGCAAGGGCGACCCGAACAAGCCGCGGGGCAAGATGTCCTCGTACGCCTACTTCGTGCAGACCTGCCGCGAGGAGCACAAGAAGAAGCACCCGGACTCCTCCGTCAACTTCGCCGAGTTCTCGCGGAAGTGCTCGGAGCGGTGGAAGGTGAGCGGCGGCCGGCCGGGCCCTTACCGGCTCAGCTGGGGCTTGGCCTGACCCGGCCACGCCTCCTTCCCCCTCCCCTCATCCCCCCCGTGTGTCCGCAGACGATGTCGAGCAAGGAGAAGGGGAAGTTTGAAGAAATGGCCAAGGGAGACAAAGCGCGTTATGACAGGGAGATGAAGAACTACGTCCCTCCCAAGGGCGAGAAGAAGGGGAAGAAGAAGGACCCCAACGCTCCTAAAAGACCACCGTGAGTGTTGACGTGACCGGGGGGGCAAAAAAAAAAAAAGAAAAAACTCCAAAGTATTAGTTCTGATAGCCTGACGCCTAATATTAATCGCCCTCTCTCATTTCAGGTCTGCGTTCTTCCTTTTCTGTTCTGAGCACCGTCCGAAAATCAAAAACGATCATCCTGGCTTGTCCATTGGAGATACAGCAAAGAAGCTGGGCGAGATGTGGTCTGAGCAGTCGGCCAAAGACAAGCAGCCGTACGAACAGAAGGCTGCCAAGCTAAAGGAGAAGTACGAAAAGGTACGGCGAAAGTGATAAAGCAGTGGTTGAAGCTGCGGAGGCCGCTGTAAAGGTGCGGCTCGTGGTTTGCGTCGGAGCCGTGTACGGTTCGTGATTCCGTTTGTGCCACCAGTTGTCAGGCGTCAGCGTGCGGGGGGAGGCACCCGACACCCTCATGGTGAACCTGGATGTGGTTCTTACGCGTCTAGGGGTTTTACCAGTAAGACGCTTTACTTCCAGAAAACAGGTCACCCGCTTGGTAAAATGCAGTCGCGCTCCAAAGCGCTGTGCTCGTGAAATTCTTAAACCTGCCTGGATCGTGCCGCCTCTTGGCAAGAGGGGCGTGAGCGCGAAAGTCCCGAGGTGGAAACCCTGCTTTCCCGCGCACGCTGCGTCCGATCCGCGCGGCACGGTAGCGTTGAATTATTGCAGCGGTGCTGGTTTGCCTTCGGGGCTACGCTGCCAGCAACTGAACAGCGTTTTTCTTGCAGGATATTGCAGCATATCGTGCCAAGAGCAAGAGTGATGCAGGAAAAAAGGGCCCAGGCAGGCCTGCAGGATCTAAGAAGAAAGCGGAACCGGAAGAGGAGGAGGAGGAGGAGGAAGACGATGAAGAGGAAGAAGAAGAAGAGGATGAGGAATAAACGAATGTCCTGCTGTAAAGATTTATGCTGAAAATCCAATATTTTGCTAAGAATGTGAACTCAAGTGCAGCTCATTGTTAGCTTCAGTATAAAAATGTGTACAGAATTGTGTATAGGTAATGTGGTTCTTTGTAGGGAGACCTCTATTTTTAATGTAAGTAGTAGCCAAGGGCTGCTACAGTTTGGTTTAAAAAAGGAGAAAAAAAAAAAAAAAGAAAAAGTTGTGGAATGTTTCTGCATATTTAATGATTTTGTTGAAATTCAGTGACTGATAGCCAGGTGTTTCTTCATAGCTAAGTAAAACAAAGGAGGTAGCTTAATAGCTGATCTTATATTTTGTAGTATATGGCATTGTATTACTTTTTTAACAATTTTGTAATAAAATGTTGTACATGATCCTTGCGCTATTCTTCGTGTTTCCGAGAGGCTGGGAGCTCCCCGGCTGCCGCAGCGCTGTGCGGGATGGCGCTTCGCGTTCTTCTCGGGCTGTTGCTGTTCCCGCCCGGTCTCCCGAAGCGTTGACCCCTGCAGCTGGAACAGGAGGGTCAGCTTTTTTAACCGCGATTCTCTCTGCCATGTGCACCATCGTTAGCTGCAATTGACTTTTTCCTTATGCTAGCGTTTGCTTATATCGCCTTGGGAGCGAGAAAAATATCTCTAATTTTAAGTACTGAAGCTGCTGATAATTAATCCTCGACTGCTTTCTTTCCCCAAACTGCCGAAGCACAGACCGTGGTTTCGTCTCGGTGCGTTAGCTGGGAATGGGTCGATCTCGGGAACTTCCCCTCATGGAGCTGAGGGTCGCTGGCCTTCTCTGCTGTCCGGCCCGGGACAGGCAAGCTGGCTGCAGGACAGATGTGGTTAGAGGTATGTCTTCCCAGATGTGCCCTTCTCCTTCCCTCGCCCCCCCGGTGTTAGTGACTTCTCATAAAACACACCGCTTGCAGAGCAGCATGAAAAATGCTGGAATGTTATCTCTGAGCAGGCCAGAAGATTCCTGCAGGAGAGAGAGAGGAGGCATTTGTAAAGAACGTGCTCCTGACATGTTCGTTTTCGGGGCTGGTAACAGTATCGCCAGTCACACTGTTTGTTGGTTTTCAGTATTTTTCACTCGACCCTTGGTATATTTAAAAGTCTAAATCTAGATACCTCACAATATTTGCATGTGGGAGATTGGAAATCCCACAGCCAAACTAAGAGCTTATGTTTAATTTGTTGAGATAAATACTGGGCGATAGCTTTTGCACTGAAAAACACGTCTAAAATACTAAGTACTATAAAGGGCAGGCTTCCCACTTTTTTTTGTGTTTTGTTTTTAAACTGTCTCCCTATTGTCCATCAACTTCTGAGATCAATTTGCATACAGTCATTGTACATGTGTAAGATAAAAAGTGATTTCGGCGCTATAACCGTGGTGAACGTCACTCACTGTGGCAGGGCAATGATAACGTGGCGCCTTCTCAAACGAGTCTTGACAAAACCACTTTGTGTGTTCCTCAAGTACAGTAACTGCAAAGGCAATTCAAACATTTTTATGCTAAAGTGGGGACTAATCTTTGAAGGCGCTGGAAATTCAAGCGTTGTGTTTTTTCCTCCCCACCCTGCCGCTGAGTTGGGTAAAGCAGTGTGGGCAGGACCAGCTGCTGTGCGACGCGCCGGACCCGCAGAGCCGCGCAGCGCAGGGGGATCCACGGCTCCCATTTCGCAGGCGCGGATTCTGGGAAGCCGTGGGCGTCAAACTGGCCGTGCGAGGCCGTCGTTCCGCGTGCCGTACGTCCAGCGCTCCAGAACGCTTTCTCCCACAGAGAGTTTGCAATCTCAGAGCACCTTTACCCTTAACTCAAAAAATTTCTTCCAGCTAGAGGCCATTCACTGAGACTCCGCTGGTCTTGCTCATTCTCAGCATTTTCTCTTCAGATTTCCCTGTAGAAATGCACCGTCACCGCCCCGCGATTCTCAGACTCCCTCCCTGAACAGAACAGTGGTGCTGCAAGAGTTCTTTCTGATTAGATTTGAATAATCTTTTGCAGTGGAGCAGTAGCGTCGGAGTAAATTGACTCGTTTGATTATTTGAAATGTTTTTTTTACTTCCGCTCAAGTGCTCTTAAATGGAAATGAAATGTAACCCTTCAGGTGTCCTAGAAAGCCGTGTGGGTTACAGAATTTTAAATATCGTGTCAGAATAAGAGCAGATCTTGAGGTAATTCAGAACAAAGGAGCTCTTCTAATATTTTCCTCAGTGAGGTAAAATGGCTTTTGGGTTCTATTTCACTTAGCATTAGTCAGCTAATTTAACTTCAGCACAACTTCTGCACAAATCAGCGTGGAGCTGCCTGATGTTGCCGCTCCGTCGTCCCGCGTCCTGACGACGCTCCATGAAAAGCCACCTGGGGCTTGCTTTTGTTTATGATCTCACTTCCAAATGCGTCCTGGCTGCTGGAGAGATCTGTACCGCAAAAAACAGTCTCTCGCACCGCCCTCCTAGGCTGACCCACATCGCTGCACAGCTCGTTCTTGCGTGCGCGCCGTGGCAGCACGAGCTGCAGCAAGCCGCAGCAAGGCTCCCCGTCAAGCTGATCCATCAACAGGGAGTGATGTCATGGCTAAAGATGATTAGTAATTTTTTAAAATAATATTTTGCCCTTTCGATGTTGAGGACAGATTAAAGGCAAATGGAAAAGAGCATGTGGAAATCACTACTTTCAAATTAAGCTTTAAAAAGTACGGTGTGTCAGGTCAGGGGGTTCAGGCAATGCCCAGCTGTGAGCAAGGAAAGAACTAGCCCTGGAGAGGACTGGTGAGTGATCAAAGTGCAACGGGAGTGCTCGGAAAAGGTAAGGCCATAGAAGAAAAGCTAAATCAGTTACGTCCGTGTTCAATATGGACAATCTTAAGAAATTACTCACTGGAAACTTTTCACTGGAGTGGAACTGGGAGTCTGTCTCAAATCAAAACTACAAGGGAAGCCCAGAATAGTTGCAGGCATCAGGGAGACTGCCTACGTTGCGTTTGAGGTCCAGCAAACAAGGCGTACCACCCAGTCAAGCAGACCAAGACCACCAAAAAAAACCCGACTGATAATGGTAAAGAGCAGGTATGAGAGAGTGACAAAACGTAGGAGAGCAGTCTTAAAAAAGTTAAAGTTATCTCTAAACCAGTAAATCAGAAGAAACCCGCATCCCCGACAGGCCGGACACAGCAACGCGTGGCAGGGAGAAAGAGCATCAGAGCAACTGGGGAAAACAGACGGAGTAAGAATGATTTGCAAGAACATCAGGACCAGGAGGCCTGCCAAGCTGTCCCAGGGACAAGAGATGCTCAAGATAGAGCAGCAATGCCTAGACGAGATTTCAAGGAAAGAAAACAACTTTTTTTTTTGTAACCTTGTAGAGGAGCTTCAGGAAATTTTCACGACAGACCATTTTAATGGGAGAGGCATGGTGGAGCATCTGTCTCAAATCCAAGTGTAAAAGGTTTTGAAACAAAATGACAGGACAGATGGTATTCATCCAAGAGTTCTAAGGAAACCCAGGGAGGAAATGGCTCAACTATGAACTGTACTTTATATTTTTTTTTTCACTTAAAACTGCCTTACTGCTAGAGGAATGGAAGGTCACCGCTATGACACTGATTTGCAGAAAGCTTTCTGTGGACATACAGGGAACTTCAGACCAGTAACGACCGTATGGCCAGTTGGTAGGAGCCACAGCACAGCCGAGAGCTGCTGGACAAATGGCTAACTAGGACTTGTGATTTCACAAGAGGAAATCCTGTTGCACAGACCCGTAAGTGTTCTTCAGAGAAATCAATGAACGTGAAGGTTAAGATCATCAGGTAGTTCCAGTCTACTAAAGTTTGGTCTGGTGTACTTCTCATAAAGGAAACGGGTCGTCACTGAAGGCCTCGCATGAATAAATAGGTGGTTTACAATACAGGACAAAAATAGGCATCAGCCACCCGTTTCACCAGCAGAGGAAAATCTCCTGTGAAAACCCACGGGTTATTTTTGGCGATGGGGTTAACGACTAGTGATTGTTCCATAGATACATCAGTGACTCGGAAAAAAAGTGGTGAGCAGTGCTGCAAGAAAGACGGGAGCTCGCGGCGAAGAGCTGCAAAGGCAGCCTGAAGTGACAGGACAAGAAAACCAGCAGGTGAAATACAGCATTAATAGAAAGTGTATCGCATGTTCACGCATGCTCCCCCAGCACGTGTGATGGGCAAAAAGCAAGCCTAACGTTTATGGCCTGGGCAGGGTGGGTGGATGATAAAGTACATTGCATCAGTCTGGAGGAGATGCTGGAGCTATGATAGGTAATTCTGTGAAGACGTGATAGACGTTTGCTAGAGAAGCAAATGGCATGTTAGGCATTATTAGGTAGAGTTAAGAACAAAACAAACATTTAGTATTTCCTTGCCATCTTCCTAAAGGAATGTAAAGTTTCCTTCTTCTTAGATCATCTTCGCACAAAGCTTGTTTACAAAGTTGGTCTTATTTTTCCCAAGCAAAACCAATGCTCTGCAAATATGCCTCTTGTGGTCTTTGGGGTTTTTGGTGTGTTTCCAAAAGGAAAACCTTGATTAGAACAGCTGCAGACCTGGGAACTGATTGCAGGACAGACAGGCTTTAGAACTCAAATTTAACACAAAAGAAATTGCAAACGGGTGTGGAGAGAAAATCAGAAAAAAATGGAACAGGAGTTTTATCTCCGATTAGCTAATGACCTATTGAACTGTTTCATAACAGCGTATCACAGGCATCTTCTGTATAACATCAGCAGATAATGTAGTACATAGTGCTCAGTGAGGGGTTATTTGCCGGGGTGGTGACTGTCACTGACCCTGCTTCACTTGCCTTACCAGCCTTAGCATATATTTATTTCTCTTTTTTTTTTTTTCTCGTTGTGGCTTGTATTTCTTTCCACATCTTGAAATCTGTGTGTTTTGCCAGCACCCCCTGCATTTCCAGAATTGCCGGGCCTCTGTCTCGTATGAGCTGCACCACAGCCCCGTCTGCTTTTCCGTGATCCCATTTGAATCCAGTGTCAAGAATCCCGTAACAGAGCCCAGATGTGGGGCTCGCTGCTGCATTCTCCAACGCACGCGGCCCTTGAGGGACGCATTAACTCTGCTAACCGTGGGGTGTGCACGAGAGTCAGACCCACCCGCTAAAAAAGTTGACTGCCTACACAGATTTCTCTTCATCGGTGCAATTAATTGGCACAGGCCAGCACCAATTAGTGAGTGAACCTGGAGGTTGCTCCAACTATCCCGATATCCTGAGGTTAACTATCCCTTGTTGTGGTTTAAGCCCAGCTGGCAGCTAAGCACCAGACAGCCGCTCGCTCACCCCCCCACAGTGGGATGAGGAAGAGGATTGGAAGGGTGAAAGTGAGAAACCTCATGGGCGGAGATAAAGAGAGCTTAATAGGGAAAGCAAAAGCTGTGCAAGCAAGCAAAGCAAACCAAGGAATTCATTCACCGGTTCTCATCACAGGCAGGTGTTCAGCCAGCTCCAGGAGAGCAGGGCTTCATCACGTGTAACGGTTCCTTGGGAAGACAAACGCCGTAACTCCGAACGTCTCCCCCCTGCTTCTTCTTCCCCCAGCTCTACACGCTGAGCATGATGCCATATGGCAGGGAATACCCCTTCGGTCAGTTGGGGTCACCTGTCCTGGCTGTGTCCCCCCCCCAGCTGCTCGTGCACCCCCAGCCCACTCACTGGTGGGCTGGAGCAGGAGAGGCCTTGGCTCTGTGCAAGCACTGCTCAGCAATAACTGAAACAGCCCTCTGGTATCAACGCTGTTTTCAGCACAAATCCAAACCACAGCCCCGTATTAGCTACTATGAAGAAAATTAACTCTATCCCAGCCAAAACCAGCACCCCCCCAGCCTCAGTATTGGAGAGGCTCTTGATGTTCCAGGACTGAATATGGAGTCAACCACCAGAAAAATCTTTTTAGCCAGCAAATCTGGTGCTCCACCTGGAAGTTGTGTGGCTGTTCTCCGTGTTTCCTGGCACAGGCATCCAATGGTAAGGTCTGTACCCATAAACCAGTTCTCCAGCAGAGCTGAAGGGATGATGTTTGTGTGGACATGACCACACCCTCCTAAAAGGCCGTTTGAAAAATGTGCTGTGGTGATGTTATTGCCAGTGCTGCCACCTTGAAGTCAGCTCCTGGCTGGCTGGACCCAGCACTGACCTAGCGCTAACTGCTCCTTCAGGAATTAAGACCTTCAACAAACCTGCATAATTCTGCTGTATGGCACTTATTCGTCTCGGGAGAGGAGTGAACTGCAGAGCCAGCGTTCCTCTTCAGAAACCTTGAAACCTTTCTGCACGATCAGATGTAACGGATGACCAAAGTCTGCCTAGATTCAAACAGCGGTTGGACAAATCCTGGACTATTAAAGAGACAATACCATCCGCAGCTCAGAAAGTGCTTGAGTTGTGTCTTGCCAGAAGCAGGGGCAATGTTAGACAAGTGTCCTTGCCCTGTCCCTTCAGCCTGCCCTGCGCTCCTTGACCACGTTGATCCTACTGACTGCTGCGGGGGACCGGCTGCTGTGCTAGCCGGACTTTTGTTCTGATCTTGCATGTACTTTTTAAGTTCTTATGTTAAGCTCAGTTTTTATCTTAAGTAAAAATATTTTTCACCTTTGTCCACGTGAGACAAAGGATCCTGACGTTTCTAGAGCGCAGACTCCATTCCTCTCATAGTCATCACATGGAAGCTACTGGGATACCGTACCAGGCAAAAAAAAGACAAACCAGCAGGAGTGTTTCCTCTCTCCAACTGGGAATGGCCCAGTTCAACATTATTTTATCCCCAATAGCTTTAATATCAGTAGTAACCAGATGCCACCCTGCTATAGGGTTACAGACTTGTTCTGCTCAGCAGCCCCCCACGCCATCTCACCGTCACTCCCAGACGGCAGGACAGGCAGCCTTCCCTTCCATCGCCAGGGCAGCTAGCCCTGTCCTTAGAGGTTCTCTGGCACCTTCAGGACAGGCAGGACTTCAGGGTGCTCCTCAGTGCAATGGAAAGAGCAGTAAGACTAGAAGCACTTCCAGACCTTGACGTGCTGCTCAAGTGATTTGGAAAGCCTGTTCCAAGCAGGACTTCTTCATCTTTGTTTGGAGACGTTGCTTCAACGACCCTCTGGGCGTGCTGCCTTCCCGGCTGCCACCAGCAGCCCTCTCCAGGAAAGCAAAATATCACCGCTCCACAACATCACCGCTCCACCCGCTCCCCCCCGCGCTCTCGGGACCCCTGGGATGCTCGGCCGAGGGCTGCTGTGCCCGTCATGCGCATCTCGGGCATTAGAGCCTGGTTTGGTTTGGTGTTCACACCGGCCGTGCTACGCTGCTCCTCCCACCGTCCCACTCCTCTCCCATGAGCTCTCCCTGAGCTGGCAGCCCGCCAGCGGCAGGTCTGCTTGCACCTCGTACCATCGCGCTGGCGAGCCCTGCGGGACCCTCGGCCCTACTTCGCCCGCCCTCTGCTCGGATGGGCCACCGTTCCCGTCCCTAAAGCAGTCGCGTTTCTTTCCAGGGAAGTGTATGAGTGGGAAAAAAGCAGGGATCTGACACGCAGACCTACCTTTTCGTCCTGGTGTTTGAACGGCTCGAACTCCTCCGTGCAGGCTTTGATCCTTGCCACCTTTGTCGACGTGCTCACTGAAGGAACGGGCACGTTACATCAGCCAGCTACGCTCCATCAGACCACAGGCCATGCCACCACCTTGCTGAAGAGTCTCCGTCTACACGGTTGTTCAGAACAGCCCCAGAGCAGGGCAATGTGGTAAAAACCCTACGGGTTGTGCAGACAGATTATTTTCTGTTTTACCAGAACCCATGTTATGTGGTAACGGAGAACGCTTCACTTGTTTCTCTGTGTAAAGAACGGACCATGTTTTTTAGATTTACAAACTGCAGGTTACTCACCACGAAGGGGGTCACCGGGACGCGTGGTCCCCACAACCCCCTCTCCCCACTCTGCTCTGCTCCACACAGGTCACGCCGGGGGGGTGAGCGAGGCGGCAGGCACCAAGGCACACGCTCGTGGCAGCAGCATGCCAGGGCACAGGCTCCCCACGGTGAAGTAAGAGTCTTCACGGGTCACTCACGGTCTATGGACCTTTGTTTTCTGAACCCAAAGGGAGGCAAACACCCACAATTTTTGACAGCCTATCGCTTTTTCTACCTAGACTCATTCTGCATAGAGAGTCCACCTACACAGTGCCAGCCAAGCTACACAACTTCACTATTCCAACACTAGGGGAGTTCAGAGGAGGCTTGCAGGGTAAATGAAGTCAATAACCAGAGGACTAGATGCTGGCAACCGCTTCTGATGTTCCCAGAAAGTAAATACTACCCTGGAAGATAAGCACTGACACTTCTCAAGGATTACTGTCATAAACACAAGCAAGGTAAGATTTCAGAGCACAGCAAGACCTAGCATTCCCATGCCCTTTATTGCAAGGAGAACAACAACCAGAAACAGAAAGCCTGCTCATCTGTTCTTCCCGAGTTGTTTCTTTTCACCTATTACAACTGATGGATCTATGGTCACCAGCAGGGAACAAACATCAAATGCTTTTACAAAAATAACAGTTTGTGTTCAATGGCGTAGATAATTTCTTCTGCATGTTCTGAAATTCCCTTCCTTACTCCTGTGCCTCCACGGATCTTGCACAATTTGATCTGTTTTAACCCAAAGGGAAAATCATGCTTGATATACAATAGAATCCAGCAGAGCATCTTTTGTATTTTTCTAGGCAGCTGGCGTGTCTTGTCTTTTCTTCTGAAAAGTCTCACAGACCAGAGACATAAATAAAATTTTCACATCTCTGGCACAGCGTAACAGATCTCAGGCTTCTTGGTCTGGTTTCAGAGCGGTAAGTTGATCTTGACTGCTGGCTGTAGGGGCTGCAGCTTGGAGGCAGATGGTATGGAAGAAGCAGACGGTAGTAAAGGAGATTGACTGGCATTAGGGAGAGAGAATGAACTGCTCCTAGGATGCCACTGATGGGGACAACGTCTTTGGTACTGCCCGAAGGATGCTGCTGGTTCTCCTGGCGCTAGGATCTCTGGCAATGAAGAAAGATGTCCCCTCCCTCCTATCAGTCCCTGTTGCCATACATGAAAGGGTATTCCCTACACGAACTGGCCACTGCTGGACTCCCAGCGCTTTGCCAAAGGAGCCTTTCGAAATCTGAATCCACACAAGCGCACTCAGACATGGCTGGGAAAGAAGAACCCCACCTGTAAAAAAGTGCCATAGATGTCAACATTTCGGTTTGCTCTTAGGCTAGAGCTTGTGTCTTCCGTGTCCCGATTTAAAAAAGCAATCTCTTTTGCTAAGAAAACTTTCCCAGGGGAAAAGAAAAAAAAGTTTGATTAAAACATGTTTGTTGGTGGAAACATACACGGCCAAAGATAAAATACACAGTCGAAACGCTACCAACTAGTCCTGACCTCTGGTTCTACTTTAGAAATCGTTCTCAAAGTTCATCTTCTGTGAGCATATTACATCTACCTAATTAGATCAGGGTAGGTGATACAGAAATCTAAATGTGTCCATGTGGCAACTCTCAGTGGGAATTTAATTTTTCACTTCGCTGGGAAAAAACCCTGAATTCCCACAGATATGACAAAAGGTACCTAGATAAAAAGTGAAATAAAATGTCTTTAATATTTGTAAGTTTGTAGCATTGAAGTTGTCTAGATTTAGAGATAAGGGGTCTCTATAAAGATAATAATCCATTTTAACTCTGTCAAAGTACAGTAAACCCAAAAATTCAAATATTTTATTTACTTCACCTAAAAAACAAACAACCCATAAGTAAGATATACATAGGTTTCCCAGATTTATCCCTAATAAATTTTTTAAAGATTTATACAGTTTCTACAGAAACATACAGTGTATCAAAATCTGCATAAATCAAATTTATAAAATATGTAGAAATGCATAGTGATATTATTATCAACTTACAAAGCAAGAATATGGGAATTATTTTTTTCCAACCCGGCTATAGTAGGAAAAAGGTCATTACAGCAACAGCTTCTTACGATCTCATGTTTTGTAAAGTTTCAGTCTCACATACAGATTCATATTCACATACAGCATCAGCTTTCAATGAATTGCACAAAATACCCATTTAAAATGCACACCCGCACAATTTACGTGCTACCATTCTTTCTCTTATGCATAGTCGTATGATTAAATTAATCTACCCAACACACAAAAATAGAGTCAGTTTTCATACACACAAGGAACAAGTACCGCCACACGCCCTTATTTTCTTTTTCTTCCAGTTTCTCCCTCCTGTATTTTCTACTTTTCATAGCTCTGAAAGGATAGATGAGAAGTTTAAAGAAACTAGGAAAGCTCCCAAACTAATAGCTCAGTGCAGACAGCCCTATAAAGATCAAACTCTGTCACCAAATATGATACATAACCCTTGTTAACATCAATGGAAGCTGCATGCAATGCTAGTCTAGATTTCAGGGAAGTACTTTGTCATATTTAATAGTGTGACATGTTATAGGCATAACTCTAAGCAAATCAGTACGCTGATGTCAACATTTAACAGTCACAAAATCTGGAATAAGGAAGTGAGGACAAGTAATTTCTCCTCCACCTCTCTGTTCATTCAGAGTAAATATTTATACTCCCAGGGGAATTTGCATAAACTCCCTCCCAGAACATTTTCAGAAACTACTTCTTCGCATTCTATTCTGTACACTATAGCACCAAGCGGTTGTATTTTGTGTCCGTAATCCCTCAGGAAAAGTTTCCAATGACAAAAATAAGAAGAGAATCAGTGTGAATAAATGCAGTTTCAGGATTTCCATTTCTCTTTTCAAACCTAAATCTGGCATCCAAACTAGGTGACATGTTCTTGTGAAGAATTACGCAGATGTGTTAAGAAGCTGGATGTTTTTTCCTAATTAAAAGTTTTAGTCCACCTTTAAGTGATTTTCCACTTAAAATAACAATATAAAAGAAGCATTGGATTCTTTCTAAGTTTTACATAATTGTGCAACTTTATTTTATTTCTTTTTAAATTGTTTTTACGTAAGGCATGGTTTAAACAAGCAAGTTAGTGCTTATAAATTCTTAACTGGAATCGCGAGGGTGCTTACTTCCATCAAAATGTACCACAGTAGCACTAAACTCGACACTAAGCTCGTCCTTGCACCGTACACAGCGTCCAGTCGAAGTAGAGCAGCCAAACCGGGAACAGAAATTTGTCTTCAGTATCACAATAATCGTATGGGATAGTACGGTTCATCCCTACCCCTGGTGACGGCTCAGAAAAATCCACTGTATGATTTCCACCAAATGCTTTTCTTGTGAAAGAGAGAAATGAAAGAGGCACTAAATATGTTGAAATTCACCTTCCAAAAAAGCAGCATGACTGTGAGAGAAGGCCACCCTGGCTAGTAACCTGTGGCAGTGCTTAGTAAGATGCAAAATTAAATAAAAATATACAACAGGTTGATAATCACCAAGTTCTATGAAAAATCTGGTTACTCCAACCTTTTCAAGTGTGTGTAAAAAAACTGCCTTCAGACCCCTGAGTGTAATCCCAAAGAAGACGACAACGCTTTTAACTATGTTCCTATGAAACATAGCTAATAGCACATTAATTTACCGACATCTTAAAACAAAAAGATGTAAACATCTACAGAGTTTAAGGTAAAGCAGTTTTGTAAACATTAACTGCGGATGATAATGTTATTGTAATAATCACAGTTCCTCTACGTCCTTCATCCAAGCCAGGAGGCTCGCAGCTGTACAGAGTTAATGATTGCAGCAGTTTTCAGGCTATGGTCAGTCCTGTACAAATTAACGTGTCAGTAGGTAGGTTCTGTCTGTCTACACACTAAGGATGTTGTTCATTTCCCATTTTTGCGTTGCTTTACTGGAGTCACAATCTGAAATGAAAACTTGATGGAGGACTTCGGAGCGATCCAAGCACTTCCCTGATGGAACGTGAGTAAATCTGTGCAGATTCTGGAAAACAAAACCATTGGGAACATGTGTTGGGTTTTCTTTGATTTTTTTGAACATTTTCTTCACAACTGCAACACAACCGAACAGATCGGTTCTGTCTCCTTTTACTGTTTGTTAAACCTAGACTTTCACAGCCTTCATATTATGAAAGGTTTGATACAGAATCACAGAATCACAGAATGTTCGGGGTTGGAAGGGACCTCTGTGGGTCATCTAGTCCAACCCCCCTGCCGAAGCAGGGTCACCTACAGCAGGCTGCACAGGAC
>Ga0065711_1045114_pt1 | contig 13680 bp, 9 predicted proteins | sample Hoacrofraction12_FD_59098 | JGI IMG/M metagenome (GOLD analysis project Ga0065711, IMG submission 59098) | Hoatzin crop microbial communities from Cojedes, Venezuela - Epithelial fraction 12 v2 (version 2) | ecosystem: Host-associated > Birds > Digestive system > Esophagus > Crop | place... | reverse complement strand
AGTCAAGGTAGACAACATCCACGGCTCTCCCTTCATCTACCCAGCCAGTCATGTCATCGTAGAAAGCTATCAGATTGGTCAGGCATGATTTCCCCTTGGTGAATCCATGCTGACTACTCCTGATAACCATATCCGATATATGGTTATATGATAACCATATCCAATAGCCATAAAGCATGAATTAAAAGGCTTAGCAAATGGGTCAAAAAGCCATTGTCAAAGGGAATCGTTATTCAAGGACATTTTTCATTTTGGGTTAATGACATCCTAAAGGGTGTCTTCTGGGACTCATAAAGGATCCAGCACTATCAAACATTACATCAGTGACCTGGAAGTGAAAAATACGGTCCCGTTAATAAAATTTGCAGATGACACATGGATAGAACGAGCAGTGAAGAACAAGCAGGACACATGGAAATGGCTTCCTCGAATGGAACACGGCCACTGTGCCAACTCCAGACCAAGCGTACGCAGGGCTTAACCACAGCCCAGAGCCGCAGGCCTCCAGCTGGGGTGGAATCCCAGGAAGACATGGGATCAGTCCCAAGAAAGCACCATTTCGACTATTCCAAAAGCTTGGAAACTCTTCTGCTCTCTGGGAAGAACGAGGGATGGGGGAACGGGAGGTGCATACTGTGATAGCCGCCTGCCATCGGCTGGGCAAGACCTCACTCTCCCTCCGCAGCCCCCTCCCTCCCACCTCACTGCCTGATGGCAAGCTGACCAAAAGAATCCTTCAAAAATCTCCTGATTTATTTACTTATTTACTATTATTTTATTTATTTTTAATTGTATCAGTACCATTCACAACACCGCCCCAGAAGCAGCTGCATCGGCACCGCTCGGGAGGCGACACACTGCGGTGTAGGACTGGGAACAAACTGGTGTAGCGGGAAATAAGAGACCACCTTCACAGAGAGGGAAATGTAACCGCCGTCAGAGCCGGGCTGCGGCAGAAAGGCTGATGGGAGCCCTGGGATGTGTGGGAATAGGCAAATGCAAGATGACGAGGGAAGTCCTAAGCCTGGATAGTCCCTGAGAGCAATACTGGAATACTGGAAGGCTGCGGCTTCACCTTTGACAGTTTCCACTCGGCATTAACAACATAAAATGGCAAAAATGTGCTGCACGCTGAAGGTTTAGGACAGCAGGAAACAAATGGGATGCAATATAAAAATAAATAGCCTAAGGTATTTTAGTACCAATTATTCATCTTCATATTTAATAACAAAGGAGTGATGAAGGTCAAATAAGCGTGAACAAGAGTCAGATTTATATGCCAGCTACACATTACTGTAATACAAAACACGCTTCTTCACCGTTTATGGGTTCCACGTTTAGGGCTAGATTTGTGTGTATCAAACAAGCACTCTGCAGTTTTATCAGCCATGCATCTCTGCTCCATGATCAAGCCCGGGTTTAGCAGCAGGAGGGACCAGGAGCTCACCCACTGCGGGGAATCCACCTCCTCTCTGGCCTCGGGGATCCGTATCTGACAGCAGATGTGCCAGGGTTTCACACTGCTGCTCCAGAAGCTGCACCGGTTTTCCTAAATATGCTGAAACTCCCAGACTTTGAAACATGGGAAATCCAAGGAAGGAGGAGATTTCATTTTGATGTGTCTGGTCTTAACATCCAAATGTGTCAACCAAGTCTTCATGAGAAAATGGCAGCGGAACTAATATTCGTATACATTACATACACTCCCAAATCTAAAAGCCTCCTTGTCTTGCACTGCGTGCCTCTCAGCAGAGTCTGCCACCACCCTCTCTAGGACCTTCTTTCAGGTGGCAGGAGACCACAAGTAGATCCCTCCTGAGCTTTCTCTTCTTCAGGCTAAGCTGTCCCAACCCTCCCACCCTTCCGTGGCGTGGTCGGCCCCTCGCCTTCCCAGTGGTCCTCCACTGGGCTCAGTCCACGTTGTGAACACCCCTTTTCTCTGTGGGGGCTCAGAACTGGACCCAGTGTGTGAGACACAGCCCCGCAGCTGCTGGGGGGGGAGGCAACAACCCTGTCACCCGACATGCCGGCTGTGCTCCCGGTGACGCCGCCTCGCGCACAGCCAGCCTTCGCCACTGCGCGCCCGTGCAATCCTCCACCACGGCTCCCAGCACCCTGTTTGCACCGGTGCTGTGCAGACACCTGGTCCCCAGCCTGCACAACGACGCAGTTACTCCTGCCCAGGGAGGAACCCAGGGTTTGCATTTTGCCTTGGCTGAACCTCAGGAGGTTCCTCTCTGCCCACGCCTGCTGAGGTTCCTCTGAACAGCACGTCTGCCTTCCTGCGTGTCCACCACTCACTCTCAAGTTTTTATGACCCGAAAACCAAGTTTTTGCCCTGAAAAGCAGGGTGCATCCTGAAGGTGTTAAACAGTGTCAGTCCCCAAACCCAACGTTCAGCCAGCTGCCAGTCAGACTTCAGTCCACAGACCACGACGTCCTGTGCTCCTGCCAGGCCACCCGGTTTTCCACCCACTTTGCAGTTCACCCACCCGCTTTGAACCTCCTCGGTTTGGCTTCGATAGGAAACTGAGAGCTCAGAAATCATTATGGCAGAGTCTGCTGGCATGTAACCACAGATTACTTCTACGAAATGGCTGATAATTCCCCTGAACAGAGAGCTAAACACAACAAGGCAGGCAGGCAAATGAAAATACAATGAAGCTTTCCAGAAGAACGTCCTTCAGCTCTGGGTTAAGAGGATTACACCACTTAGTAGACCATTTTTATAACCCCTTGGGTCCAAGTTTTCTGCAGATAAGTTGAGAATGGAAATTCCTTAGAGTAAAGCTACTCAATTCTTGCACAAACTACACAGCAGTCCATTTCTCTAGGCTGCTTTGCAAGTCTGTGTGAAGTAGTTGCAGAATAACTCGAAATCTCTACAGCAAGATCACACAGGAAAACAACCGTGTGTCATGGTCACACTGCAATATGACTAATTTTATTAAAATACATGTTGGAGGACTGCTATCACACAGTGTTGCTTTGGAGCGTCTTTAACAACACCTTATCTCAGATCATCTACATCCTGTTTAATTGTCTGGTATATATGTGCATCAACGCTTTCCACTGAAAAATTCACATTTTCCATTGAAAAATGTGACTGGAATTGATGGGACTTGGGAAACTGTGAAGAAAACCAGAATTATCTACTAAGTTCATTACATATGTGGCACTGGAGATGTCCGAGGGTCGCGAAGGGCTGGCCTTCAGCACAAGCAACCCACGCCACCTGGGCCCGGTACCTGGTTTCAGTATGAACCCATCACCACTTCACGTTGTAACGAGTGGCTCTCTGCTTGGGGCGAGTGACTCTGGCCGCCCTGCCCTCCCGCACAACCCAAAGGGACTGCAGTGAGTTACCAGCCGCAACATGTCTGGAACCACAGCAAAGCCACCCTGGCGTCCAAACTGCGGAATGGGATGAACGCCTCTAAAGAACCTTTTTTTTTATAAAAACTTTTCTCTACAATCAGGACAGCATACTGGAAACTCCTTTAAAAATAAATGAAACCTGGATTTTGCAAACAAACAGACGAATCCCAGATTACAAAAATACCTGTTCAGTTAACATGAACTCTCAGAAGAAATGAAAACTCTGAAAATTCTTTCTGCAGAACGTTACTTTACGTACAGCATGTAGCTTTGTGCAATCTGGTGAAATGACCAGGACAGAGTCAAGGGGGTTTTCCTCAACTTATCCCCGCTGGCAGCTTGTCCTACGATCAAACATAGCAGCAGAGAACCGAAAGAAACGTTCTGAGTCATCAGGTCCCGTCCCTTCGTAGCGCAGGCTCCCATGCACCGCCTCGTCCTCTCATAACCTGTCGACCTTCACCTCAAACTTCCTCAGGTTGTTTGCCCCTTTATTTGCTTAGTTAACACACTTCAAAACCATTTAAAAGAATAGCTAAGTATTTCCCACGTAAGCCCTGCAAAAAGCACCTTTCTTCCCTTCTTTACTAGTGCTTAATGCACTGAAACATGTTAATACTCTGATTCAGGAAAAAGGAGTTGATAAGAACTCACACGGAAGTCAATCATTCAGATCTTACAAATAATAGTAATAATGATACTTTTCCTCCCACGGTTGTTCCATGTAAGTATCTCTATTTACTAGGAGATAAGTAGTTACTTCACAGAGAAATATGTTATTTCATCTTATTCTCAGTGGCAAAAATCAGCTGGAGCTGCACTGTGGTGCTCTTGACACCAGCTCCTCTCTCCTCAGCCCCTGGCAGCTGATCCGGAGGAATCTAGAGATCCACAACACGTCCATCGCTTTTGCTCTGAAGCCACACAAAACTCAAGCGGCCATCACCGAGCCCGTTTAAGCAGCACTTTTCAAAGATTTAAATTATAGGGTAAGCCACCCAGGAAATGTTTTCTTACCACAAGGGCTTTAAACAGCTGCAGTCCTGGCTCTAGAACCCGCGGGCAGCTCAGGACAGGAGGCACCTGGGAAACCCCACCACCACCCTTTGCTCCGAGGAACTGGAAAGCAGAGCCTCTCCCAGAGCCCTTCTCTGCGGGCACCCGGCTCCTGCTAACCCTGCTGCAGTGCAGGCACCTGTCTGATGGAAAGACACTGCCCTGGGCTTCAACTCAAAATAATAAATGCTGCCGTAGCAAGCAGCTCAGGCAGAGGAAGAGGAAAGGTGGTGCTTGGACAGTGAGTTAACGTACGCCACGTATTTAAAAATAGCCAGCAAAGAAAGAGGATGCGACTCCTAATACGCTGGTTAAGTTCAAGCCTGCCTGGAGCCCAGCCTCCAACCAGGTCGTATTCAAGTGCACCATTTTGTCTGTACTGGATTTCCAGATTTGCTCACTAACTATTCCAACAGGCCTTGTAAATTCTCGGCTAGAGGAGGCCGGAGACAGAAAAATGCATAAGAGATTTGGCACAGCTCTGGTTTAGAGCCGGAGGCCTATGGGAGGTGCAGGAGGTGGGCTCACGCACCGCAGATCTGAGCCTGGGCAGCAGAAAAACCCAAGCGGGAGGCGTGCCTGGAGAGGTCTTACACGAGATGGCAATAAAGCAGGTTCCTCCTCTTCTGAGAACACCTCCTTTGTCACAGCTTAGCGACCTACCTGGATACAAGCACACACACAGACCAAAACCTGCAAACACAAACGCTTAATTGGGTTGCTAAATAATTAGCCTGATTTGTATTTAGCCTGAAATTTTAACGGTATCTGCTTTCAAGTTCAGCTCAACACCCGCACATTCATCTTTATTTTCAAAGACCTCTTCTGACTGCTTCTAGGCAGACAGGCTCACGCTTGGGCTCCTCTACAGAATTTGAGACCAGAGATGAATTTTGGCACCAAAATTCAGGGTCTGAACTACTGACTCGAATGAGGCTCCCTGCAAGGGCTGGGATCTCCCTGAGGGAGGAAGACGACCGCACTATACATGTCATTTACATAAATATACACGCAATTTATGAAAAAAGGAAGTGGTCATTTAACTGAACAGTTTTTACAGGTATTTATGCTCATTTCAGAAGAACATATGGAAGTGTTCAATCACCATTCCCATGCAAGGGGCAGATTCTCCTCCTTTTAGTGATGGCGGTGACCTACACTGAGCATCTGGCCTGAACTTCTAACTGACATGCTAAGACACAGAAAGTGTTTACATCACTTAGTGCTGATTCCACGGTTAGGTAAGTTCAGTCATTTGCTGATTTACTTATTATTTCAATTATTTCAGTATTATTCCACAAATATTAACTATTACCCTACTGAGCAAATCACCTTCTTCTAAACTTAGCAGCCCACAAAGATATAATTTTAATAACCTTATCTCTTCTGAAACACATTATTTAATGTTGTTGATGCATGATGGCAAATTTCTGAAAAAGTAATAAAAAGAGAAAGGAAAATAATAAATAGCTTTCAGCAGCAGGACTTAACTACTGGACAGAGTATAACCTTCAGCGTTATTCACAAAGGAGCAAGAGCAACACCTACCACAGATTTGGGTTTGCTGACTGCCACCAGATTGGCCAGAAAGTCTTCATCGTACAGCTGGCTAAAAACATGGGCGTCGTAAGCCACCGTTATGGAGATTTCTTCCATCATTTTGCCGGCAAGCTGGCGATAGCGGCCCGCGCAGGCTGGCAAGGCAAGGCTGCACCTTGGCTCGGCTCCGTGTCCGTTGAGGCTAATGCGGAAGGTGTGTCAGGAGAGAAAGCACAGCCCAGCCAACGAGCTCCCGTGCAGGTTGTCCTCTGGAGGGTGCTTCTGTTGTCACGAGAAGCACACCTGAAACACCTGCTCACGCTCCCAACGCTCGCCTTGCAACAGCCTGAACTTCGGTGGAAGCCAGGGAACCTGCTTTCATTCCAGTGTTAAGCTGAAGAGGAAACAGCAGCAGCCAAACCAGGTTAGGATTAAGCAAGAAAAGATCCGTCACAGCTCGGCAGCAGGACTGCAATCACTTCTGCTCTTCTCAAACTCTGCTGTTCGTTCTTTATATCCAGTTTTCTCCCGTGAAAGCTGATATTCCTGTTAGGAGAGTCTCACTCTCCAGTGAGTCGCTGCTTCTGGCTTGTCTGTAAATTCACAGAGACCAGCGTAATGATGATCTCTTTCAGACTTTACTTGGAGTTTTCCACAAGTTTCTGAATTTCTGTCTCCTTTACAAATCTCTAAAACCACCCGCTTTTGCTTTCACACAGATCTGAACTGCGTTTTGGGCCACGTGGATACTTTGATTTTAGCAGGAAGATGATGACAGCAGGACACAACCCTTCAAAAAGAGTCCTTTGGCTTCCATTTGCAATACAGGGTAAAACAGCCACGCAAAATGCAGTGAAGGCTGTAAGCTTCAATAAACTCGCACCACAAGTGAAATAAAACCAATTTCTGCAATCGAAACTTTCCACGGTAGAAAGTTTTTCACCTGAACCTGGGACTGGTTTGTTTCTAATCAAGCAGTGATATGGTAATTCTCGTCTACGCATCCCAAACAGCATAGCTGCCTTCCAGATTGCCCCTGACTTTCCAATCAATTTATCGTAACATCTATCTGACACAGAGAAAAAACAGTGCAAGGAAACAATTCAGAAAAATAATTACAAATCAATGCTCTCAAAACTACAAATGAAAATCTAGCAAATAATAAGTGAAGCAACAAACAAAATCTCCCCAAAAGAAACTCCTTTCAGAGGACTCAGGGAAAGTAAAACTCCTGATCAAATCAGCGCTCCTGCTTAGACTCCTCCACTACATTTTTCTGTTCTCTGGAAGCCTTTTGTTCTTCCTGGTGAAAAATCATACCTGCCCAAGAAACATAAATCATTTCAGCTGTGCAATCGCCTCCACAAAGAGTATGTGCTGGATGCAGCAAGTCTGGTAGAAATTTCCAGTTCAGGTTGCCGGTAGCGTGTGATCGCGCTCTCGTTTTCCAGAATAAACAGGGTCAGAGCCACCTTGCTTTTCTCTTTTTCCTCTGCTCCCGGAGTTCCTCTATCCAAGCCTGCCCAGGTATCTGAACGGCACCAGGTGCTATTTGCATTTGAATAGGAAACTTGAGCAACAGCTGCAGTGCACAGGATTAAAACCCGAACATCTCCTTCACTTAAACAGGGGGGGAAATTACACGTTATTGCTAGGAAACAGAGAGAGTTCTAATAGGCTTATGGCAAACAAAAAATGCAGCACTTGAGGTTAAATCCTTGAGACTACAGCAGATTCTGATCACGCTTAACCCTTGCAGGAGGAAGAAAGGTGTTTTGTCCTTGAAATGCACCTATAGCGCATTTTTTTTTTTAAATTTTTCTTCAAAGGCTTGCAATTTTTCCCCAGTTACTTCCCACGGCAGAGACGGGTTAGATTCCAATGGTGAAGCGACCTCCAGCTCTTGAGACCAGTCTCCGTGCCACCTCCACGCACCCCATACCTGCCACGCTCCCTCCCGCTCAGGTGTCCCGCAGCACTGCGTGGCCGCGTCCTCCCCGCTCCCACCGCCTCGTGCGCTCGGGGTATTTTGTCCTCGCAGCAGAAGTTCAAAGCGGGAGGCAGCGCCGGCTCCTCCTCGGCTGCTCCCAGGTGTAGTGACAAAGGCACCTGTTGTCAGAGGTAATAAAGTCCCTTCCCGGCAGCCCTCCCGCCCCGCTGGCACCGGCCGCAGAACGCCGCTGCACGGACACCGTCACGTAGGGCAGCGTGACAGCAAATGTTCCCACGTTCATGGGAGACCAGTTCAATTCTGCGAGAAGGGCAGGAGGTGGAGAATGCAAACGATCAGAAGCACGCCGCAGCGGCAATGTAGCCAACAGGCGTTTCTATCTATAAGGAATTATGGACCAGAACCTATCTTCCCTTTTTTTTTAAATCTTAAACACAACGGTTGTGATGATTTAAGAGCAGTAAATCTACATGTCACTATTGCATTACTGGCTAAATAATTCTTCTCATATCTATTCTTAACAGAGTGCTTGTAATTATGGCATGTTCTAACTAGCAATTGCAAGAATATCTGATTTTTGATGTTGGCTAATGTGTATCTTTACGTTAAAAAGGATATTTTTCAGCTGTTATTTCAAACTAATGGAGCTGAGCTGCCCACAAACCCCTACAAACCTGCATTTTACACCCCTGCTAATGTTCTGTGCTGTACTCTGCACCAGCGCACAAAATTACCAGTATCAAACCAGTCAAACTAAATCTTTTGAATTAAACTGGCTGAAGCGATTACGTCCACCCAGCATGTCCACAGCGGTGGCCTGCTCACGCCGGAGGAACTGGGAAGGAAAAGGCGAGGAGAGCAATGCCCTCGGCCGCACCACACACTCCTCCCAGCATCCCAGCCCAGAGCCTTCCTCCCGGCCAGGGTCTCCCAGCGCTGAAGTGAGGACCCATCTACCAAAAGGCAACAAAACCCACGCAGTGCAGTCTCATATTGCTTTAAATCCAACAGCGCTTCTCTAACACCACGTCTACCTTGCAGCAGCCCTCCTCACGGAACAGGAACGCAGTCCCCTCCACGCCACAGTTTCGCAAGCATACCTCCAAAGCAGGAATTTTGGGAGAAGCGGTTCAACCAAGAGGTCAGGACGACAGAAGAGAGCCAGCAGAAGGACAGGTGAGCAGCAGAAAACTGTGAACTCGTTAAGCTAAGCAGCCCTAATGACGGTTTTGTATGCTGATGGATAATAGAGGTGAATGGAAAATTCCTGAATTGAGCAAACCAGCCAGCTTAGCAAAGCAAAACCCTGCTCACTCCCAAGATAAATTCACTCTCACTCCACCCCCAGGAATGTCTTGCTGCTATCTGACGGGAACGCATCTTCTGATAGAGGGGAAGGCGTTACGGATGCAAGGTATGCGCAGCCTCTTGCTAAGCGCTCCCTTCCTGCCACCCCGCTTCTGAAACAGCAAGGCGATTTCTGCGATTTGCTTTGCAGGGACTAATGAATCTGGGAAGACCACAGCGGGTCTTCAGACAAGGAAACATGAAACTCCTTTCACAGCACTTGGAATGGCATTTGGCAGCATTCAGGAGGAGTTTACAGGGTTTCTTCCCCCAAAGGGGAAGGAATAACAGTAGCATCAAGCTCTGTTCACAATTCCCTTAGCCATTAACGACCTGGAAGAACCGTTTGGAACAGGACCAGAAAGTGTTAACACTCGGTGCCAAGTCCAAGGCTGTGCATTCCCAAGCATCCCAAGTTAGAAGTTCCCCCCTCACCCACGCAGGGCTTGCTGACCACGGGAGGACATCTGGCCAGGCCAAACGCCGGTGCTGGAGCGAGGGGTAGGCAGCGGCTGCTCGTCCTTCGCACGCGTGGGCATCCCGTGCAATAAATAAGGAGCAAAGCAGTTACTGCTCTGCTGGTGCAGCCTTCAAGAAGGCTGCAGTTTTATTCTTAACTCTGTTCCAGTTTTAGACATCACCACCTTTAGATGTGGTTCTGGATTCATAGTGAGCACCAAACGCTAAGCCACCGCTTGCAGGAATGCCCCACACCATTCGATAACAGCAGTTGCCGGGCTCAGGCTGATCTATAATTCAGCAATTGCTTCTCCAAGTTTGATTTTTATTATTTAAAAAGCCAAATAACATGGCCTCCCCCCCCCCAAAGTAGTGGGTGTATGCACCTGTGTTTCTCCTAAAATAATCCTCCCAACGTGTGGACAGATCTGGGCTTGGTGTGCTTTAGCATACGTACTTACACGGGTGAATCCTCCTGATCCGCAGCTACGCCGCGTGCTGCTGAGGCGAACTGTGAACTCCTTTTCGCAGATCAGAGCCAGCAAAGCCATCCTGCCGGACGCTGGCAGCGGCGGCCGAGCCCAGCGCGGCTGGAATTGCTGGGGCAGAGGCGTTCCCTGCCAAGCGCTGTCGCTGCCATGCGCTCCGCCTCCACGGAAACGCGGAGCCCACCGCAGGGAAAAGCTCGGGGCTTTGGAGTCTTCGTTTTATGTTGCCAGCTCTGCCTCTTTAATTATTTACTGTAAGCACGGATAATAGGGGAGGGCAGCACTATCGCCCTGGTCTTCCTCCACCTTACAGGAAAGCACTAACAGCAGAGGCACTGTAAAAGCAGGAGGAACCTCTACAGATGTATTCAGCACTTCTTTATGGATTAAAACCAACGCAGCAGAAGATACTCGAAGGCCCCTCTCCCAACCTCCCCAAACCAGCTGCGTGCCACACAGACGCCTGGTCTTGCTCCCATACGACTGCTGCTGCATAGTAGTTTTCTTCCAGAAAGTTCCTAGATGACCTTTAAAGCTCACAAAAAGAAGTAAAACTATTTATTAGCCTCGCCTCTAGAACTACAAGGGGTGGAAGCGCAGGCCAGCCAATAGCTCCCCAACCCACTGGCGGTCACTCCCCGTATTTTTAAAAGCATATCCTCGATTAACTCTGTTCTCTGTATTTGTTTTGTTTCTCAGAGGCAGTTGTTAATGCCTGCAATTTTAAAGGGTCTGGGTCAAGTTTGCACTTCATTTCAGGTTTCACATTAACTTGAAACTACTTCTAAACAAAGGCAAGAGGCTGCCTAAAACAAACCCACCCATTTTGATTTCTAAAAACCATACAGACCTGAAAATGGTGAAACAGCGGCATAGCTGGGATGCCAGCCTGCAGGCACACTCTCCTCCTTATGAGCCCAGTCCCCTCCAGATGATGTTGCAGCCTTTTAAATTAACTCATTACTCTCTTTTGATTTTTAATTCATTAAATTCACATTTTAACCTTATGTTTTCATATTTCTTTTCCATATTGCCTCTTTCTAAGGGCACTAGAAGTGATTTCCTCTCTTCAGCAAAGTTCCCTTCAGATGTCAACTGTCGGGCAGAAATATCTCACTTTGCGAACCTCCTTCTTGTCTGCCGAGAATGGGCACTGGACCTTGGAGGACTCTGTGCCTGTCTGTGTTTTTCCAGCGGTGCAGGCAGCCCAGGGCTCCAACCAGTGCAAACCCCCGGTGCCGTTTATCCACGGCCTCACAAAGAGCTGCGGCGCGACGGGGGATGGAGGCAGTGGGGCAGAGGAGCAAGGAGAGAGCCAGAAGACATCCCTGAGCCAGTGCTGCTACCAAGGAAAAGGAATACTGAATCCTACTGTCAGATTTCAGAAATCCTAGCCTTTGGCTGTTGAAAAAAACAGATTTTACAGCATTTTCTGTGCATACATTGTATGTAGAACCCAATATAAGTGACTGAGGTTTAAAAAGAGGTCAGTATATTTCTTCCTCACCCAATCTTCTCTTTCAGCAAAAGAGGAGATCTTCTTTTTTCCTGTCTGCAAAGGCAAGGGGTGGTGAGCTCTGGTGGTCTTCCCTACAGAAACCGTTCTGAAGGAAAAGCCAGAAATTCCTAAACTGACTTTGAGCGTAATTTCCTGCAGGGCAGCAGGCTTCTGCCACCTGTTTCATGTTTCAGCCCTCCTCAAGAGCAGGGCCACCGAGCAGGGACCTTCCTAAGCCTGCCCCACGGCCATGGCCCACGTCCCATCCATACCAACAGGTCCCTCCAGCCGCTGAAGGGACAAGCATTCACAATCCCTTTGCCACTGTAAATGCCTCTGATACACATTCCCTGGGGCTATCAATCCAAGACCTGAATAATGTTCGCAGGGCGCCTTTAGAGCACCCAAATGCCATCGAGAGCTAAGTTCCACAATAAACCGATCCTAACCAACACTGCCTGGGAAATGTGTTTTCAACTTGTTGCATTTATCATTTCAACTGGTATTGAAAAGAAAAAACACGGGGTCAAACATATTTTTCAAGAAAATTAGCATAGAATTGGTAGTAAGAGTGTTTTGCACTGATAATTATTTCTATGGCTGTCTGGCTTGATTTCAGGATAGCTTGGTTCAGGCACTTCACTCAAACAGCCCACAAGCTAATGCCAGCAGAGCCAAATCTTCTAAATCAAAACTTCGTCAGAGAAACAGAGCTAGTTCAGACTTCACACAAACAACAATCACACAGCAAGCAAGTATACATCTGTACTGCTACCTTCACCCATGGTCTACGGGGTTTTCATTTAGAGCATATGACCAGCAAACAAATAATTAGCATCAAGTAGCACATTAAACAATGACATGCGTCAATGAAGAGACTTTGACTGGGGCTTCTCATTCTAAACCCACACCTGACCTTCTTCCTCAAGCTACATGCATCTCTCCATATTTAGCTTTTGCTCCCCAAAGAGGGATAAACAGTCCTTATCTACCTCCCAGAGAAAGATTAATAATGGTAAAACGTATAAAAACCACCAAACTGTAAGTGGTATTGTTACTGTTACTCAGCAAGGTCTGCGGCCACGGCTCCACGTGGAGCCCCGGACAAAAGCCTCACGGGAAAGGTGAGACGTTTCTGTGTGTAAACAGTACAACAGCCACGGCATCGTCCCAAAACGGAAAATAAATCTGCAGTCTGATTGCTCGGCAGATGAGATACGCAGTGATTAAGCCTGCAAGGATGCAGGCGTGCAGGAAGCGGTGCGCGGTGCCAGCTAAACTGGGCTCAACTCGACAGACTGGTTCGAGTATCTCAGCGGCTGAGGTGCAGCCGTCAGACAGCTCGACTGCGAGACACAGTCTAGACTGAGGCATGCTTGAAGACTCTGAAATGAGATTATTTCATGCATTATACATTAAAAGTACAAACTACTGATACCTTCCAGGAGAGCGGCACATCTCACAATGCTGGAGTCCAAAATACAAGCAGCAGCTTCGAGGTGAAAGGACTGACTGCAGCCAAAAAAGTCCAGAATATAAATATATACTAGCAGTTGCTAGTATATATTTATACCAAAGATGATTAATGGCGATCTGGTATTGAAAGCATTCGACGTGAGATCCATTTGCGGGGAAAGATGGGAGGCAGCTAAGCAAATCTTAGAAGGCCGATGAGATCCTGGGGTGCATCAAGAGGAGTGTGGCCAGCACGTCGAGGGAGGTTCTCCTTCCCCTCTACTCTGCCCTAGTGAGGCCCCATCTGGAGTACTCTGTCCAGTTCTGGGCTCCCCACTTCAAGAAAGTTGAGGAGCTGCTGGAGAGAGTCCAGCGGAGTGCTAAGAGGATGGTGAGGGGACTGGAGCATCTCTCCTATGAGGAGAGGCTGAGGGAGCTGGGCTTGTTCAGCCTGGAGAAGAGAAGGCTGCGAGGGGACCTTATAAATGCTTACAAATATCTGCAGAGTG
>Ga0065711_1045113_pt1 | contig 13680 bp, 10 predicted proteins | sample Hoacrofraction12_FD_59098 | JGI IMG/M metagenome (GOLD analysis project Ga0065711, IMG submission 59098) | Hoatzin crop microbial communities from Cojedes, Venezuela - Epithelial fraction 12 v2 (version 2) | ecosystem: Host-associated > Birds > Digestive system > Esophagus > Crop | place... | reverse complement strand
GTGTGTATATATATATATATATATATATATATATATATATATATGTTTTTTTAAAGAGTTAACATTCCTGAACAACCCCTTCCTGTGCCAAAAAAATCATCACTAACTTGCTAATGAGCTTAGAAGACACTGCCACAAAGCAGCCAACAGCCATTTTCAAGACAGTAACACCCTTCACACTACTCTTTCTCAGGAGCTCCTAAAATTGCCTGTCTCCATTTCTTCTTGCCTACTTGTTTTTGCCGTCTTCACATGTGACATGTGAAGTATTCTGAGGTTGATCAAATCCATATCTTGCTTTTACACAGACTTCTTGGTGACTAATTGCTTTTTATTTTACCCACTTTGACACCCTTTACTAACACTGCAACTTTTTAATCAGACGGGATCTCCATCTACAGCCTTGCTTTTTGATCTCCATGTACTTGCTTTTCTGATTAGGGATTTTTTTCCCCTCCCAAAACCACTTTGTATTGTTTCGCTACTTCATGCTACAGCCATTCTGCTACTGGCTGCTCATAATATTAACCTTCACAGCACTGAGGGTGAATTACATACTCAGATTCATCTCTGCCTCTCACAGCTATAAAAACTTATTACCTTGCTTTTGAAGATGCTGTACACATCACAGAAACAGAAAGGATGCAATTCACCCTCTTATTCTGGCTATTTGTCAGATGCATGCTGTCATCTTCTCTTTATGATTATCGTATGATATGTTATTGCAAGATTTTTTTAACATGTTCTGAATCCAGCAAGAGGAAGGACTTTTCCTGAGAACCTGTAGAAGGCTGATGCAGGGCAAGGAGCTTATATCAGCAAGGTTCTCACCTTCTGACTCCCATGCCTGTCCTGCATTATTTATAGAAAACAGGAAAACAAAATACTGTTTTACCTAGAACCAAGTGTAGATCTTAGTGATGTGCCCCACAGACAATGAGAAAGAGTCAGATATACTTGACAGCTAAAAGTAGGTGTTTTTGATGACTGTCACTATTTGGGTACCCTTATAACTTCCAGAGTGTCAGAGTGTCACAAACAGGGGGTATTCCAGAGCAGGGTGTAAAATCAAGGTGGTAAACGTGGTCTGCGTAAATGATGTTCCAGTTTTGCATCTACACAGTAACACAGCCACAGCAGAAATAAGTAGATGGAAAATTCTGCCAGGCTCTGTATCTGTCTCCCCAACACTACTCAGTATTTTTCCCTGCAGTCTGTTCCCCACCACCTTATCAGTCTCTTTTGTGAATAGGAGACAATTGGATATAAAAATACAGTCATGAGTAGCGCTCAGAGTCCTGGGTTACATGGCTTTTCCCCAGTGCTCTGCAACCAGGAGCTCATTCATAGCACAAGTGGGATCTGAACTGTGGGAACACACTGAAAGGCATAGTCAAGATGTGGCTGTGCTCAGCTTTTTTTCCTGCATACTGGTTTAATTATCAGAAGAATTTTACTTTTTAAACATTAAACAGTTTATTTAACTATTAAACAGGAAAGCTTAAAGTATAAACCACTTATAAATCAGGTCGGAAACTAGCATTTCAACCTCCTACAGCCAGCCCTCATACTCTTGGTGTCAAAGCGGATGTTCCTGCTCATCCAGACAATCACTACTGGCAAGAGGCACAAACAAGGCCATATTATTGAAAAATGTGACAGTCAGATTCAGCCTATGGGTTATTCAGGCAGTGAAACTGCAGCATGTTTCAGGGCTCTCTTAGCCAAACAAGCGTAACTTCCGCATATGCCCCCAGTCCGCACTGATGTACAGCCATGCAGAAACTGTTTACCAGTGTTTCCAACAATACATCTACTTTCATTTACGTTTGGTGTTCAGTCCTGGCAAACTCTCTCACTAGCAAAGTTCAATGATAATGCCAATGCACAAACAAAGAAGTAAACACTCGTGAGCCACGTTGGCTTCTGTTAGATTTGGAATCAACAGTAAAAGAATCCAGAGTTTGTCTAATGGCATAGGACCAGTCCTGCTGGAAAAGGTAATGTCACTTCAAAGCTGGTGAAGAAGCAGTGTGAACAACCGGGAAGAAATGAAAATCCACAGTGAACTTCTGACAGTAGCCATAGGACTAGCCTGTCTCACAGTACCAAAGTTACGTAGCTAATTCTAAAATTAAAAGATGCAGCTCTTCATAGTCTTCACTGGCCTGAGTACAGTACTTAGTGTTGCCTCAAAGGCAAGACAATTTTAAGAGCTGTGGTTGAGGTCCTCAAGTCTTCTACAGACTAACACACAAAAAATGTCTCCGCACCTTGTAATTTCCTATCTGTAACACAACTACTATTGTCTCTTCCCTCTCCTCTTTTCCAGTGTATTTCAACAGTGATATGTTCAGTCTCTTGCTGAGTAGGAAAACCAACATTTAACATGCTATTTAACTTTGGTTGAGGTCCTTCATAAACTCTCATAGCATCAAAGTGAATGAGACATTAAAGATCTATTGCAGCTTCCCCCTCGAGCACACTGATGACCTCTCCTTCAATTTTCCCTCCTGTCAAACAAAAATAGGCTAGAACGAAAATGAAAATCACTGTCTAAATACACTCTTTCCCCATACCTTGAACCATTTAACCAAAGAGGTCAGCTGTTTTTCAAAACTAGAAAATGCATATTGTTTAAATAAAACTGCAATACACGATTTTTCTTTCCACAAAGTAAAACAATACTTGTCTATAAATACAATGAAATAAACATGTTTTGACAATTCAGCTGATGTCTTCACTGCCCTTACTGAATGGGGCAAGTTTCCTAACAGCAGCACAACCCCTGCATGACTTGATAATGTCTCAATCAAAGATCATCAGACAGGGATTGCCCTGAAAGTCAAGCAGCAGGGAAACAAAAAGGATAGAAGCATGTGCTGTGTCTCCACCAATTCCTACGTGTAGCAATGCAGACAGCAGGGCTTCAGTTATATAAACAGCATGGCTGACTGTTACAGTCACCCCTTTTGGGGTTTCACTTATGCCCAGGTACTCCGTATGAGATTGTTTCTCTCTATCCCACACAGATCGAACAGTTTGTCCAGCATCAAATTGGCAAACCAGCTGATCAGGTGTGATCAGAAAGAGTTAGGCAACCCACTATATCCACACAGATTTTAACTAGGAGCACAGAGAAGCCTCTGACATGTGACCATGCATGACAAATAGCAAAAGTCTTCCTATAGACTTTACCTTCCAGCAGAGAGCATGCACTAAAAGAGAACAAACCAACGCAGTATGTAAGAGCTCACCACTCTAAGCCAATATTAATAGACCTTACAATACATTTCCAGCACTTTAAAAGCTGTTACCTTCAAGTTTTCCATATCTGGTGCTGCAATGCTCTGGCAGCTAATGCTTCTAAAGGTCAGATCTTTACATGCTAAGATAAGGAAAATCAATTTTAGTCCCCAAAGGTGGAATTGCTACACACTGGGGTTATCCTATGACACTGAAACAACACAGCAGGAAAAAAGATCAGCACACACCCTTGTACTGCAGCAGTGTTGATATGGTTTACCTGATGCCGAGTTCTCTGAAGAACAGAAAGTGAGGAAGAACAGAAGAGGAAGACACAGGGAAGTCTTGAAATCTTCTTTCAATTTACTCCAGATAAAATATTCAAGGACTACTACTTGGAAGTCTTACTGTTCTGTACATGTTTGAGGAGATGACAGCAGGTCTTGCTTGGCAACACATTTGAAGTTGACAAGATCAACGGGAATTATCACTTTCATGAATCCAAAATACTTTGATTTGATCTTCCTGAAGGTAAGTGAACTTATGCAGATGGATTTCACAGAAGAGGAGATGCAGATGTGCATGCTGCTTGACCAATATGGAGGTAGATTTCAATGGGAGGCTCAGGACGATACATGCCAGTTTACTCTGACACCCTCATTCTTTCCTGCTTCTGGTCCTATGCAATGACCTGTTTTAGCAATTTATGTACCAAAGATTTCCGTCTGCAGACACTGAAGGCACAGCGCACACAAATATAAATGGTTTTAACCAACACCGTTTATGAGAAATTCTTCCGTGGTGGGAAATCACAGGTCTACCACCCCGCAGTGAATTTTGCTCTCTATAATTAGGACCGGGTGTTTGGTTGTTTGGTTTTTAACCTCTGTAGAAAGCACTGATCCCAAAGATACGTGCAAGTAGAATCTGCCAAATCAGTATTTTGGGTTTATTTGTCATACCTAAGAGCCTTCTAATACACTGTGAGGGAGTGGTGCATGTATTATTAAAAACAAAAAAAAAAATCCAACACGCAAAACAAAAAAACCCACACAAAAATCTTCATGGTATTAAATTTGTTAAATATTCAAGCAGTCAGAAAACCAGAGAAGTGAACTCCCACACAAATTGAAAGTGAAGCCCAGCCTGTGGGACTCTCACCGTAATAGATGTACTCAGAGCAGAGCTACTGCCTATCCAAATCACTTCACAGTGCGCAAAATAATTGCCTACAGCCAGCCCTTTAGCTACTGCCATTCCACTGGCCTCACCTGTAGAAAACCTTTGAGAAAGGAAAAAAAAAGCTATCTTATTGCTCTCTGCAGCACTGTTGCAGACCGTAAGCAATGGGAACGTCTTTGCTGAGACAAAAGACACTTGAAGATTTTTTGTAACTCTTCACGCACTTTAGTTTTGAAGAGTCCAGCCCACTTCAGATATTCTTCCACTGAAGCAGACCAAGTACTGCATATAAAAGGGGGTTAGATTTCAGATGAGCACCACCTCTTCATAGGCAGACAGAAGCAAGTAAGTTTATATTCTTACAAAAATTTACTTCAGCAATAATGGAAGCAAATGCGTCTAGAAGCAGCCTGCTTATGCACTGCTTGTAACTCAGACCTGTGTTGTAGATGGAAAACTAGGCAATGAAAGTCTAAGTTTAATTTACTCAGCCATTTTAATTTATGAGGTGGATCATAAAGTGTAAAAACCTAACAAATGGCCATCAAAGTCTCATAAGAAGTGAGATGTTTAAGCTACATCAGTTCAGATAAGCTAAGATATGACTAAGACTAGATACAAAATATTTTCTCATACCTTAGGCCATATCCTTCCTTGGTGTAAGTTAACATAACTCCACTGATTTCAGGGAGACTTAGCAATTTTGATTTTCCCATCTAGACATAAACAATACTTCCAGCATCACTGGACACTCGCATCTAATCAAACAATGGAACTGGAGCTCTCACATGAAACTACTGTCAACCTGTCTGTTGTCATTTTGCAGTCCAGATTAAAGAAAGCTTTCAGTTTGTCTTCTTCCAGGTATGACCATGAATCCCCACTGCATGCAACAGGATGGCATCAGAGCAACAATGACAAAAATCTGGTGGCTGTGCACCTGCTTGCTCCAATTGCTTCCAATTATCCTCAAGGAGCTCTGCATTTCCAGGAGGCAATTCTTCCAGAAAATAACAATGACTGTCACGTATCTGCTGAGTAATCAAAGGCCTAGCCCAAGGAACCACCAAACCTCTATCATGTCTTAATTTCAGGTTCTGAAAAGAGGGAGGATAGTCATTTCTGGATGAGGAGAGGGCTGGACAGAGAAAGGGGAGGCCAGGTTAGAGACAGTATCCACAAATGCAAACATGATGAAGGCAGAAGACTACATCATTCTTCCAAATACTACAGCCTATGCTGTTTCTAGAGTGGATACTGTGAATTGCAATGAAGCTGGTGGATATACTGTAGCTATCAACATCTGGATGGGGTATTCTTATCAGACACCCAAGTAAATACTAGCACTGGCTCACCACCATGGAGAGTGCAATGTCAAAAAAAAAGCCTATCACTTCTAGTAGCACTATCAAACATCTCAATCTATTGTTGACACGTCTAGTGTAAGATCAGGACATAACTGTCACTCAGACAGAGAAAGACAGATGGTTGGTGCTCATAAAAATACAAGATGAAGATTGACCTGCACTAGCAACATCACAGTTAACTTGAAACTCCTGCTTTGTTTTCCTTTTTTCTCCTGAAAGCATAGAGATCGTATTGTTAAAACAGCTACAAGTACATTAAATGTACAGGCTGTGGAAAATGTACCAATTATTCAACAACACTAAAATGGAAGAAAAACTTGCTATTTATCATGACTGTTAGTTTATAGGGAGGGAATGGACAGGTAAACAACAACAACAAAAATCTATTTCCTGTCTAATTTTCTGGCTAATTTGAAGCAGAAAAATATAATGAGGGAAGAATAGAGAGACAAAAAAAGAAGCAAAGGGCAAGAAAAGAGACGTCTAACAAAATTCTGGGTCCCTTCCGAAACCTTCAAACTGAGAGTAGGTTGAAACCAATCACGTTCATTGCCTGAGCAGGCAACTGCCATAGTTGCAGGCAGAGGTAAAGTCACCACAAAGGCAAGGCTGCTTAGCAGTCTGGGTGCCAAGTGACTGGTAAGCAAGACAGTGTTTTTCCATGATGTGGCTTATTGTGAGAAAAAGCTCCAGGACGTCCCCTTTTTTGTATTTTTCAGTTACAACTCTCTAGTGTTATTAGTCAGTCTCTGTAACAGTAGTTAATGTACCTCTAAGGTTATGAATCTAACAAACATAAGAGCACTGTGTTTTGTTAAACTTAAAAGCAAGCTCTGTGCTTTCCTTTTTCCCACGCCTGTGACTCTGCGCACACAGCAGAAACATCGCAGCTCTGCTTTTTGGCATGTCGCACAACACAGCTTCTGCACAGCTGGACTTTGTTCTAGGCCACCTCTCCTCAGGGAAGTGCACAGCAGGGCAGGAAACATTCCTCACGCCACGATTACCTTGCTTTAAATCTGCATAAAAGACAGAGGCCCCAGGCTCTACTACAGGCCATATGCTGCAGCAATGACAGAAGAGTAGCTGCATAGCCTCTTGATGCCAAATCGCTATTAACTAAGAGACAACTCCAGACCCTCCGAGATCCCACGACTGCAGTTTATTCACTTGGCTCTGGATGCATAGATGTGAGCTGCATATGGTCCCTACGGCCACTAACTGAGCTAGGAACAGAAATCAGCTTTAAGAAATAGGTAAGCATTGGAGGCAGAAAACACTAGAAGGAAAGAAGCACAAAGCCAGGCCATTCAGATAGCACATACAGCTTTTCAAATGAGTTGGACCTGCAAAGCTGTGCTCCAGAAGGACCCTGAGCAGTGGCACTGTGTCAGAGATCATGATGCTTTGAACAGGCTAAAAAGAGAAGAAAAAGACTGGAGTAGAGATGAAGCAAAAATCTCTGAAGGATTTTTCTTTCTCTCTAAAAGATGACAAAAAACAATTCCATGTACTTTGGCACCACCACTTCTTAGAACAGATTAATTCTGATAGAAAACAAGCAGTTCCACATATTCACAGATCAGCACTAGCATAACTAACTACTATCTTTTAGCTTTTGTGAAGCACCTGTGGTTCTCTCTTCAAACTCCAACAGCCAGCACTAGCTGGTCATTTCAACAGAAAGACCAATGGTTTACGCATATAGGTAGATTGGAGTACCTTTCCCCAGAAAACTCGTCTTTCAAACAAAAAACAAGGCAGAAACGAGGTTAACTGTCAAAAATTACATCACAACTGTTTCTGTTATGTTTTGTGGTTGAAGTCCGCCATGCCCGCTAATGCAGAACTGATCAAACTGATCTTCACAGCTGTGATGGAAAGGAGCTGAGAGCAGGACGCTTCTGCAAGGTACCCTCCCCTGTACACAGATACTACCAGTTTCATGATTAGAAGGCAAAATTGTTAGGAGCAAAATAAGTTACAGAATGCAGACTTTCAGAAGAACATTTAGCCAGGCTGAAGACTCCAGAATATTTACATTTCAGGTCACATTAAGTAGATTAAAATAACTGTGCCATGACACAGTCCAAACTAGATGGGGCAACAAGTTTGGGGCAAGTAGTTCATCTGCTGACAAGGGCAGTTGGAGACAGACTGAAATTCGTACGAAAAAAAATCATATCCCAATTAAGGGATTTTTGTCCAAAACTAAAGACAGTTTCATCTGAAAATGTCAGAAGTAGTTTAGCTTCTAGAACAAAATATGTGTTCTTTTTATTCCGAAACTACATCTAAATACTAGCTTTGCTATATTTTTAAAAATTAAGTATGTTCTCTGTACTGGAAACCATTTGCACAAACCTAGCTTGTGTATTATCATTGCTGATGGAATCTTGAATGTTGTCTTAAAGCATTACACACAAACTGCTCTAAATGTCAGAACAAATTAGAGAGCTTCGTCTGCCTCCCTGAGTGACTTTCACCCCTAATGTTCTCATTTCTCCTTTGTAGATCAACTGGTAGAACTGGGGCTTATTTAGCCCTAGATAAAGCACAGTCCTCCAGGCTGAGAGACTTGCAGTTTACACTATAATTTAAAACAACTTACACACCTATGTTAACGAATGAACCAATCAACTACTTACTGTTCTTCTTGTACATCAAGATTTCAAAGGAGTTCATCTCATAGTTCTCAAACGTTTGCCGGACCTTGTCAATTGTATCTTTGTCTGTCAGCTCTCCATACATAAAACTGCAAATAAGGCAAGAAATTCAAGTCAGAGACTAGACAAAGACAGAAAGCCATTTGTTTACAGTGTGAAAAGGACCTATTGAGAAATAGCCCTTCTTTGATTTTGTTTCACCTGGAAAGTATATTTGACACATGCAGCCCCAGGAGATAAAAGACAAAACTGGAATAAACAGATTACTTTTCTCCTCAAGCAGCAAGCACAACACTACAAGCTATTTAACAGAAAATAAATCTGTTCTCAAATACCTGCAGGTGCTGCTTTTTTGCATAACTTCTGCTCTGTGATATCCTGATAGCTTGCAAAATCCATCGTTGCTGTAGACAATGGGCCAATCCACTATCTGGGCATTACCCAAGACAAAATTCGTATCTGTTTGAAAGAACACATCAGTTAGACATTAGACAAGGCTGTGGCTGCATTAGAGGAAATACTCATTTTGGAATCCAATTGCTCCAGTCCCTGCACAGTTTTTCCCAGCTACTGTTCCCACTGCAGTCAACAGGATTATTCCCGGTTTTAATGTGAAGTCTTATTTAAAACATTAATTACTTATGCAAAGCTTAAGAGGATGATTTTATGCAAGTGAAACACATGATGGTTAAGCAGGTAAAATTCATCCCTTGACTGTGGACAGATTCACCAAGCTGTTTCCCTCTCTGCCACACACACTGATGTACCATGACACTCAGTTTGAATGTGAAGCCTCTTACACACAGCCAAAACAGCACATGGGCAATATTTCTCCTCTCTGACTCTAGACACAGTGGCTCCTCTCAGTACAGCCTTCGCTGCCGGCCACACAAGCTCAAATACTTCTCGTGTGACGTGTACGGCACCGTGCTCCAAACTAGACACCAGACAACTAGGCCTAGTACTCGCACCAGTAGAAAGAACTTTGCTGTACAGGCCAGGAGGAGTTTCAATCAGTAAGAAAAAAACTGAGCAGGATTCACACCTCCACTCTCACTGGATCTGTGAGTGCTACCTTTTTTATGATTGATATCTAGTTCAAATGACAAACATACTCAATGCTGTGCCCAGACCTTGCTTTTCTCTGCTGCTTCGGCTCTTGTGCAGTCAACCAACTACACCTGCACCAGGACAGACAGCAGTGCTGCGGCTGCTTGGGCACTGGCAGGCAGGAGGAGGTGGTGGCTCCTTTCACAGCTGCAAAGACCCCCTGGCTTCTGAAAGTCAGGCCAGACAGCCACATGAGATTAACAGGCCTTCATACTTAAGGGGAGCCTTTCAGGGAGTCCACTACACCGTGTGCTTTTCAGGATCTACCCCCAACACAGCCCTCATTAATGCTTCCTGCAACCAAGACACACAAACATTTTACCTATTCATTGCAAAAAGGTTTGTTTATTTCAACTTTCAGAATCTTTTGTCCTGTTGCAAACTTCAAGTGGATTTAAATAAAAAACTCCTCCAGCTATCTAAATCCACAGCCCAGTCCTATGAGCATGATGAAGTGTATCTTTATAGACTCTTTAGAATGAAATACACCAGTAGTATAACTTCAGGACATTTTAACTGCTTTGTTTCTCACAGCCTCTTTTGAATACCATGGTTTTTGCTTGGTTGAAGCACTTTGTTCCAAAAACAATACAGGTCTTTTACCCCTTCCTATGAATAAGTAAGCCAAGTCATTTCTCATTGCTAAAGCAAGTGCTTTTGAGTGTCTGTTATAAACACTGCATTGTACTGTGTTAGGATGTTTTTAAATTTTCATCAGGAAGTACAAAAAAATGACAAAAAAATATGCATATACAAATGTTAGGCCAGGTCTCGCCCTGATCTGAATGGTGTTGCTTCATGCATGCATCTCTTCTCACTGTCTCCCCTTCTCAAAAGGTAACCTACCCTTCTCTCCACTTCCTCAAGAGCTTTTTCAAGAGTTTCTATTAACGTAAACCGTGGCCTTCCTTTCACATTTAAGCCTCAACATTGTCTTTGGACAAATAACCTCTTTTTTCTTAAAAGCTATCTAGGCCTCTTTTCTGATGACCATTGCAGTGCTAATCCTGCTTTTATCCAGCCTTGCAATGCTTCTGTGAGGTACGACAGTGCTCTTATCCCCTTTTTACAGGTAAAAACAAGTCACTAAGTCCACAAGGGGATTTAAGCACCAAAAGATGAGACTGCTACAGCCTAGCCCCTAGATGCCCAGCTCTCAGAGGCTCTGGAGCTGGAAGCTCAGTGCACAGTGCTGGTGAGATAGAACTGAAAAACATTAGCACAGCAAATAGAAACCTGCCCAAGTTAAACTATGGAAAAGAATGAATAAAGGGGATATTTTAAGGGGTTTTTTTTCCCCTTTCTGATACCTAATATTTTAACATAAGCCCAGTTGTCACAGATAATACCCAAGATTCTTTGCCATTATTACAGGAGCTAAAGAATCACGTTCCCACTTGCTTACCTTTTGGCCCAATGAAGCCTGATTTTTTTGGACTGGCACTTTCCAAAGAATGCTTAGAGAACACGCAAATATTTCCCTCCCTGCTGACAACCTAGCAGTTTGTGTGTTCTCCTACGAGACATGGGGTTACCTGAGGGCAGTGAAAGCTTAGCCTTCATTTCAACTCCTGAATGACCATTCTAATTATCAAGCTACTGAAGAGAACAGATGCCAGCATCCTCACCATATGAGTTTTAATTTAAGACAGTGTGACTTAGCTGTTTTATTTCATGCATCCCTATTAGGCAATCCTGTTGGTCTATGTTGGATGAGCCTCTCCAGGAGGTGGAGGTAGATTGCTTCACTGGACAGTCCAGGCTGGGTTCAGTTGCAAGTTAAAACCAAGCTGAGAGATCTTTATGTATCTACAACACTTTAAAGGCAGAAACTTGGGCACCTATTAATCCAAAAAGCAAGTCAGAGATTTTGATGATCCCACTGTTTTCTCATTTCTAGCTAGTTCCCATTTCATGCATCTTCACCCTTCTTTGATCCAGGCTTTCCAGAGCTCACAAACACACAGCAAGTAAATGCTGAAGTTGGATCCATTCTCTGGAATCAACACCACACCCCTGACTCATCTCTGGACTTGCTCTTCCAACTCCATTGCCACACTTTTTTAGTGCTTGCCCTTGATCCAAAAAAAGTCCCTGCAGAGATCAGTGCTAGGAAACTACCCATGTAGCTGAAAGCCTGCAGAGAAGTCGTTGGCCCTGCAAGCACAGCAGCCGGGCAGCTGAAGGGGCTATAGCATAGCACCATCCAAACTGCTAGCCCAGGAAAGAGGTTTACAACCCAACACCAGCTTTCCTTGGGAGGCTACTAGGCTGAGGATGATCAGTTCCTTTGTTCCTGATTTTGTTGCAAAGGGAGAGACAATCTGCATTGGTGGTTTCCAAACTGCCTGTACCCACTTTTTGTTTTTTTTTAAAACTCGCTGTGGCCTAACAGCCTGCAGAGTGGGAGTCCCAGCATCTGCAAAGAAAGGGTCTTAGAGACAAATAGCAATTTCTTTCCAGTTACTCACTCCTCTTCACAGATCTCTTTAAAGACAAAACAATGACACAACGGTGGTTCTCTGCCTACATGGAGAGCACGCCTGCATTTCTTCAGGCGTGTCTCTGACAATGGTGCTTTGCCTGTGTGAACACTGGCAGGATACAGCATAAATTAAGGACTCCCACTTATGACTCCCCTGTATAGTTTATTCTGACAGATAACCTGGAGGTAGAAGGGCTGTCCTCATTCCTATCATTTACATTCAATTGCATTGATGTCCCTGACAATGTGCTGCTTGGAGACAGCTCATAATCTGTTAAACAATTGTTCCTAGCATAAGAAAATATTAAATAACATCCACTGAGGCAAATATCGCCTCTCCATCTGCAGGGACACAAAGTCCCAGAGGCCAGGAAACAGCTGTGGCTTTGTTGCACAACAAGCACAAGGGATGCTCTAGTGAACTCTTTGAGCATCACAGGGCAAAGCCTCTTGGGCACTCACAAGTGGGTCAACAAGGCCAGGAAAGGAGTTGATCAGAGGAAGACCATGAAGAAATCCACTGCTAAATTCTCTTCAAAGACAGGAGGTAAAATGTGCACGTAATAGCTGCAGTACTCAAACTATTTAGTGACTTGAGGCACCTCTTTGAAAGGACTCAAAGGACTCCCTTACTAGGAAATCAATCTCTATCACAATGTCGATTGGGTTAGCGGTATTGCCTGGCACAAGGAGAAGCTGTAAGCATCACTGGCCCGTCTTATCAGCTCCAAGAAGAATTCAGCTAGGAACTGGAGAGGGTGGGCTCATAGAAAGAAGACATGGGATTCTGGCTTGTGCTACATTCGTCACAGTATGAGCAAGACCACTGAGAGGCACAGAAATACGTCAAGCGCAGCACAGAGCACCTCATGCTACAGAAACACAAGAAAGAACTGCAGCACCTCAAAGGCAGCAAAATTACCTGCATGAGTAGGGCGGGCTTCTATGATGAGGGTCTGCAGCACTGGTTACTTTGTGAAGTACCCCACTTTGTATTTCCCAGCCTGCACTGTCCACAAGTCAGTTCAGTTCACTGCAGTATATCCGCATGTCGGCCTTTACACACGCAAATGTCAGACACATTTTGCATTATTACTTTAAAATAGTCACAGCTGCTTTAAAGCAACAAAAAAAAACCATTTTAACTCCTTCCAAAAATGCAAGCATGGGTTTTGCTCAGTCACTGAAACCACTACTTTCCTTCACTCACAAAATACATCATCACAGAAGAATCAGAAAACGTCTTTCCAAATAAGTGATCCTTTAACAGCGACAGCAAGTCTCTAGAACACCCAGCTTCTCCAAAACTACCATATCAACTGAATCTTGTTGCTACGTATAGTGCTTTATTTAACCGAAACAGTCCATCAGCTCAAACCTCCAAAACACCTGAGGACAAGAAGCACCTCACAGACATGCAGGTGGTCAAGACTAGCTGGCTGAGGAGAGCTCATCTCACAGAATCACGGAATGTTCGGGGTTGGAAGGGACCTCTGTGGGTCATCTAGTCCAACCCCCCTGCTGAAGCAGGGTCACCTACAGCAGGCTGCACAGGACCGCGTCCAGGCAGGTCTTGAATATCTCCAGAGAAGGAGACTCCACAACCTCCCTGGGCAGCCTGTTC
>Ga0065711_1007998_pt1 | contig 13680 bp, 11 predicted proteins | sample Hoacrofraction12_FD_59098 | JGI IMG/M metagenome (GOLD analysis project Ga0065711, IMG submission 59098) | Hoatzin crop microbial communities from Cojedes, Venezuela - Epithelial fraction 12 v2 (version 2) | ecosystem: Host-associated > Birds > Digestive system > Esophagus > Crop | place... | reverse complement strand
TCCTCTCCTCTCCTCTCCTCTCCTCTCCTCTCCCCCTTCCCTCTCCTCTGCTGGAGGAATAGCAGGAGCCACGTGAATGAGATCATCTGCTCCAAAATTACTCACACTGAATTAATCACCCAGAACGGCAGCAACCGCAGTGGGAGTGAGCCAGGGTCACTGGGGAAGGAGCTGGTAGCTCGGGGAGGGGGAAGCGGCCCCACAGCGGGGATGCTGCTGCCTGAGCAAATGTGCTGGAGGGAAGGGCCCTTGCTTTTCTTTGCTCGCTGCTGAGCTGGGGCTTGTGCACAGATTTTCCAGCAAGTGCTGTGGCAGGAGTTGTGTGCAAATGCCAGAGGGCACAGCAGTGGGCACAGCTGGTTTTCCTGCCCGGGAGGGCATGGGGAGCAGAGGATGCTGGCGGGGTGTGTAAGGTGGTCCAGTGCTGCATCCCTGCGGAGGTCGTATTGCAGTGCTGGGGAAGCAGCAGCGGGTATGTGGGAGCTAGCACCGAGCCTGCTGTGTCCTGATGGAGAGCCTGGCCGCGGCTCGGTGGGGCCGTTTCCCGACAGAGAGCCTCGTCCAGCAGCTCTCTCCATGCAGAGCCAGCGCTCTGCACCACGGGGATTAAGTTATGGCTGATAAAGAGTGCAGCCACCAGAAAACATCAAATTACTTCCCCCTGTCACCATAAATTAGAAGTGCTCATCCTGCTGAGAAAATCAGGCTTCTCTGATATTACTTCTTTTTACAAGCCAGCGCTGAACTAGCTGAATATTTCCCTGCCCGTTGCCTTCATGCTGCCTGGGCAGAGCAGCGGGCAGCGGGCAAGGAGGACGGTGCTGGCCCTGGGAGGATGCTGCAGGCGAGCCCGGCTGGCCTGGGAGCAGCAGTCCAGCCTGGGACAGGGCTCACAAAGCTGTTTGACAGAAACGAGACTTTGTCTGGATCAGCCTGTGGTGGCAGGTGACCACGGGCACGGTGACAAGCAGGACAAGGAGGGCACTTTCACTGCAGTATGTTATCCCCCTACTCCTCGAACAGCGATGTGTCCACGGTGCCCGCGATGCTCTCGGGATGTGCAGCTCCCGGGTGCCCACATCAGGGCAGCGCGTGCTGCTGCCCCGGCTTTCCCTTGGCCTCTCCTGATGGAAAGTGGGAAGGGGAAAAGGTCTTTGGGACCTGGCACAAGCTGGAATTGCCCAGACTGACCCAAGTTAGGAAACCATGTGAATCCCAGCACGAATAAAGCAGTTGTGCTGGGCTGGAAAGGGCAAAGCAGCAAATGGAGGCGGGGAGATTGACCTGTTAAAGAGCAGTGGGTGAGCCAGCAGCACCGCAGCGAGAGGTGACGGGGACAGATCGCCTCTCCTGCCGCTGTGCCAGCCCTGACAGTGCCCAGCCCTGGCGGGGTGTCAGCAGCCTGCACGGGAGCTGTGCCCGCGGGGAGGTGGCACGGCTCCGGCGCAGAGACGCAGCCCTCTCAGCCCACACCAAGCACCAGGCACCAGGCGAGTGCTGGAGCAGCTTTGCTCCTTGGCCGGCAGCGAGACTAGCTGGGAGCCTGAACAGCAGGAAATGCATTTCTTTGCAGCAGAGGTCGAAGTGTTTCTGGTGCCATAGATGTGACCCCAAACACCTCAGTGTGTGCTTAGTGTTTTGCTCCCCATCCCAGACTGCTCCTTCCTTCCCCTAACTCCTGGCCTCTGCGGTTTGTGTAAAGATGTGTGATCTATATCCGTGTTCACCTGGCATAGACCTGCACTCCTGGTCAATAGAACAATGCCCACATGCTCAGGCCTGGCGATAGGAGAGAGGTATTTCCCACAGAGGATCTCAAAGCACTTTGCATTTGTCACCCCACTTACAGAGGTGCAGAGACACGAACAGATTTGTTAAACATCATCCAGCAAGACGAGCACTCACAGCCAGGTGACTGGCACGAAGGACAAGCTGCAGGTAGCTGCTGCGAGGGGACACAGGGGCCAGCACTGCCTGCATCGAGCCAGGGATACTCCATGTTGCTTCCCCAAGTATTTTTGCAGGCAGTGTTGTTCTAATAACATGACAGTACCCGTCACAGAGCAGGAAAGGGATGCCACACTGTTGCTGGGGACAACCAGCTCCATTCGGCTCCAAGCTCAGCTCCCGGTCCCAGAGTCGGCTGCCAGCTGCGTAAAGCCACCTAAATCTGAGACACCAAGGGGTAAAGCATTTGTCCCAGCTCCTGCCCTCTCCGCTGCACCAATGATGCTAACTCCAAATCAAACATTTGTCTGCGCAGATATGCGTGCTGCACACCAAGACACGGCATCGGTGTGTTTGGATTCGTTTGTCGGGTGGAAGATAGATATCTGCGGGCCCAGGCACAGGCGTGAGCGCCCGGCAGCCCCCGAGCCCCCTGCTCCCACGTCCCCCGGCTGCCACAAAGCCACCACACGTGTCCAGCCGGGGCTGCGGCCATCCGGGCACAGACCCCTGCCAAGCGCATTAATTCCCTGCCAGCAGCCCACGGAATGAGCTGGGCTTTTGTCCCTTGAGCTCTGAGGTAATGGGAGCTTGCTTCCCCGAGGGAATGTTTCTGTGGTGCCTGAATACTGAGACCAGTTCAAAACAGGGGTGCTCAGAGACGTGCTTCCCAGCGCGCATGCAGGTGGAAAGGGAGGGTTCCCAGCGAGGGGTGCGTGTATGTGCTCAGGGCTTCTTTTGGTGTTTTTTAGGAACACTGGGAAAATTAGATTGTTTTTTGCCTCCTTTTGGTGCTTTCTGGAAAATTGCGTGCCTTAATGAAATGCTTGTGTGTGAGCTTCAAGTAGTCAGCAGCCCAGATAAGGTCCACATCCATTTTCTTCGTGTTTCACCTGTTTCAGAGAATCCAAACTATTTTTCCAGATTTATGCCCATCACAAAACCAAGCTCCTGTCCCAAAATATCCATAATAAGGTATAGCTGTAAATATAAAGATTTAATAAAACTTGTACAGTAATTTGGCTCTTAATCCCAACCACAATCTCTCCCCTCAAATAATTGCAGTCCCTGCAAGATTAAATTCTCCCTACATATTGTTTGTAAGTCTGATACCTTCTATCGAGCTTAGCCGGGTCTTAAGTTCTTAAATCGTGGCTCTGTAATTGCACATCTTATTCAGTTTGTGATGCAAAGAGTTCCCAAGGAAGCTTTTGTAAAGATTTCTTTCTGTCTGACAGTACTGTGTGACACTTGTATGTGTTCTGCAGGCTACGCAGTGCAGGCAATGCAAGAGGTCAAGGCTTTCTAAAAGCAAGAGGAGGCTGTGGCTCATGTTCTCATTTTACCACTGAGCAGCAGGTCCCAGAAAAATCAGGACATCTGCAAACTGTTCTTGAACTGACTGCTCTGTAAACGATGGAGAATCTGTTCCTCAGGCAGAAAGGGCTTGGGGGAAGGTAGGGATAGTCACCCCCTTCGCCCTGGGCTTCAGTTTCTTCCAGTAATTAGCAAAATTCCAATTCACATCGGCTAACTGAATAGATGTTTGAAGTGTGGGCTACAAGGAGAAACAGCCAGTGACAAAGAGAGGTGTGAAACTGAGGAGATCTGGTGCAGGGCCAGCCTCTCCCAGATGACCTTTGGCAGGTCCTTTGATCCTCAGCCCCCCTGGAAACGCCGATAAGGAGCCGTCCCTCTCCCCGCTCTGCGCAGCCCCTCGGGGTGACGCGTGTGGCAGTGCTCCTCGTCCAGCTGGGCCTGCGGAGGGAAGGATGCAGGGGCTGGGGGTGGGATGCTCACACCGCCTGTTTTGTTCTGGGCGCTTCCTCGGGCCAGGCACAGGCAGCGCTCCCTTCGCAGGGCTTAGCTGGCCTGGTGCAGTGCGGGTAGCTGGCAGGACAGGCCGGCCACAGGCAGGGCTCAGCCTCCCTCCTCTGCTGCTGCTTTCTCCCAGCCCTCCCTTTCCCGGGGTCTCGTACAGGAGCCTTTTCCTTCCTCCGAAGGTTCAGGAGGTTTCAGGATCCAGAAGCACGTTGCTGGGGCTCCACAGGGATGGCAAATTACTATAAGAGGAGCCTTGCTGGTGAAGCTCAGTCTTAATTCCTCGTCTGGAGCAGGAGGTTTTGTCTGTATCAGAGAGTGCCTGTAACGTGGGCTCTTCTCAAAGCAGCTGCTGGAGAACAGTGAGAAAACACAACCTCAGCACGGAAAAAATATCCCTCAGCTTTATTGCTCTTTGCCTGGAAAAAAGCAGAATCCTGCGAAGAAACAGTCACTGCGAAGGACCAGCTGTGTTGGTTTCGTCCATCCAAAGCTCTGCTAAACACCCAGTGCTCTGGGGTTCGCTGGAGAAATGCCCCGAAAGCTGTGCCTCTGCAACAGGCAGGTCCTCTCTGCGTCTCGCTCACTCAGCAAAACGTCACAGCCAGGTTATATTTAAGTCCTCAGCTTGAATATCATTGTCATAACTTCCCGTGCGATCTGCCTGGGCAGTGTCATAATTAATAGTGCCCTTGCTCAGAGTACAAGTGGAACATGTGATGGCTCAGCTAGCTATAAATCATGACAGAGTTTCCATCTGGTCCAGCATCTATTTATACCTCACCAGCCCCAACTAACTTTGAAGCTTGGGGCTGGTGGTTAAGGAGAAAAATTGTTCTTGAAAAGTGTGATGGGATGCGCAGCGATGTGGATGGGAAGGATGAGATGGCAGCGGCTGCTCGCTTCTTTGCAGAAGGAACCGCGCAGCCCGGTGCTCCAGTGGGCACCAAAACATGGCTCCAGAGATCAGGTTGGTCTTTGAATCAGTTAAACACCAGCTGTGAGGTCCCAAGGGAGACACAGAAGTTCAGGGCTGATAGTAAGCCTCGCATTCTAGCACACATCACCTAAAGCCAGACGGCTGCCCGCCTGCCCCAGGCACTGCCAGCCATGGCTCTGGTCCCATGTCTCAGCCAAAGCCAGTGGCTCTGCTGGACCAAGGGGTTGTAGACCAGGTCCAGCAGCACCAAGCAGAATGAGCTCTTTGGAAAAGCATCTATGGATGGTGGGACCAGGCTCTGTGGGGTGAGGGTCTCCTCCGTGAAGAAGCCAGTTCCACCAGGCTGATTGCACTTCACTGTCAGCCACACCAGGCCAGCCCCACAAGGCTGATGCCTCGGGGTGCTTCTAGGTCCAACTCCCCAGTCGTGTAACTGATGCTCTTTCAAAAATCAAGCTGCTGTCAGGAGATATTGGGGGACCAAAGCCCAGCATGAGCCAGCCAAGGGAACCCAGCCGAGTCCTGAGAAAATGGCACATCGTCATCCTGCACACATCGAGATTCCTTCAATCTGGGCACAAGGTTGAGCCAGGATGCCTTGGGACAATTTGAGAAAGGTTCTCAGCAAAGACTCCAGCACTGCCTCCCTTAGAAAGCACGAAGGTTTTTGTCCCGGTTAAGAGACCTGCAGTGCCACGTTCCTGATGCACACATCAGCCCGGCATCAAGCTCACAGCTGCCAGCTGTTGAGTCAAAGAGTGCAGCCTGACCCGGTGCTTGACTGGAGAAGTCTGAATTCAGCAGGTTTCATCCTGCTCTGAGGAAAGTCACAGATATGAGGCTGAAACCACCGTGGCTTGGTCTCTGCAGGTACCGCAGCCCCTGGCACGGCTTACCCGGCGCTGCTCCCGTGACGGTGGGTTCTTACCAGCAGCTGAAGGCCACAGCTCCCTGCTCTGTCCCTGAAGTATTTTGTGGTGCATTGCTCCAACCCATCTACATCTTCCTCACCCTGTTCTGGGGCTGGTTTGGGCTTAAGTCCTTACATGCCATTCCAGCAGCATTCAGGTGCGGCTGCAAAAACTTACCTTGGGACTGGCACGGGGTATAAAATGGCCCAGTGCAAAGAGGCCAGCGGAGGTCCTGTGGGCTCTAGCATGAGGGGCTATGGCTGGGTCGCAGCAGTGAGGGGTGGTACGAGGAGTACCTGGGCCAGAGCCTCCCCTGGGCAGACCCCCAGCTCCGCAGGGCAGTGGAGTGGCTGGGGAAGGCAGGGTGCATGGGGGGACCACGTCTCTCTCTCTCCGTCCATGCTGGATCAAAGCCCCAGCAAGGGGCACAGTGCAGAGATTCTGTGCTGTTGCCTTCCTAAAAAAGAGTCCAACTGCATGCCTGGTTCTTTGGTACCCACCTCCCCATCCCTCCCTCCCTCCCGCTTTTTGGCTCTTTTGCTCCTGCAGCAGTATTACTCCTGGAGTCCTGGCTGGCTCCCAGCTCAGGTAATTACACGCTGTCCTCTGGTATTTGAACAGGATATTTGTTCTCCTTGATTTCCCGTCCTACCCGCCTGTGCCGTGCTGCAGGCAACCTGTCACCCCGCGTGAGTGTATTTCCCTGGCAAAGGCAGTCATCCCAGGGTGGCCAGCTCCAGCACTAAGTGAGCATTTTGTAGAAGTGGGATTATGTAGATGCCTTCCCCAGGGAGCCCATGAGATGCTGTAGGACCACCTTGGCCGGACACAGTGCCCTGTACAGGTGTGGAGCTGCAGTGCTATCCCCATCCCCACCCCATTCAGCCTGGATTACAAGCTGAGAAAGTCTCCAGCCCCCCTGGTTGCTCTTTAAAAGGCTGTTTGTGGCTCACACCACATCACCTCTTCTTGTTTGCTGTAAACTTTCTTTTATGTTTAGGCTAGCTGTTTACGGAAGGGATCTCCAGCACTTACAGCACATACCTGGCAGGAGGGTAAGAGAAACGGGGTCAATGCGTATCAGCCCTTCTTTAAAACCAGCCAGGAGATCACAAACAGAACAGCAGCATTGAAACCTTCATCTGCACTCCAAGAGCTCGGCTGTAGCAGGCCACCGCTGACCCGGAGCTGGGGATCCTCCACCCGCCTGTGGGCTTGGTTCCACCACACTCCGCAGCAGTAAGAGCAAGCTCCAGGGAGGAAAAAGTCCTACTTTCTAGCAGATCAGATCTATTCTTGTGCTTTACTGGAGTCCCTGTAAAGGAACCTCACAGAAAGTTGGCAACAGTTTGCTTCTTTCTGCAGAGTCTCTAGAGCAGGGATGTCTCATTAGCTAAAGGGTTGCAGCACTGCAGGGAGAAAGAAGTAAGTTCTCAGAGAAAAAGTGGAGCACAGTCCTGTTTCCTGAGGGTGGAGGGGAGAAGTCCTGGATAGTGGAACTCAACCCCGTGCTGCAAGAAGCCACCTTTGCCTGTGCTACCTGACCACTGCAGAGCCTGCTAAGCCCACCCTGTCCTCAGGAAGGAATCGGTTTTGCCAGCCAGGCTGGACTTGGCATGAGCTTCTTGATAAGAAGAGTCCTGGGGCTCAATGCCTTCTGCCTTGTGGTGTGCACACAAAGCGATGCAATACGGTATCAGCTCACGCAGCTGCACTCGAGTCCCTGTTAGGAGCGGATCAGGCGAGGGACCATCCTACAGCTGCAGCTCCTTCTGCCCAGCTTCTGCTGACTGCAGCACGGCTCCGCGCCTTGCTGAAGTTGTCACGGTGCTGTCAGGCTGCAGCTGATTACTGTAAAGCTGCATTATAAAGCCACGTTTTCCTTCCTGAGAAGGAATTCGCTAGTAAGCATTTCGTAAGACCGGCATTCTTTTTTTGCAAAGTCTCTGAATTTGAGCTGGGTGGTAGACAGGTGCCAAGCAGCCTGGGAATCAAGAAGGATGCCTGGTGCAGGTTTTCTCCCTGTGCAGCAGCGATAACCCAGAGCAGCTTCTCCCTGCCACCAGTCCCAGCTTCCCAAGCGATGGAAGTGCTCCAAGAGGGTGATTAGGCTGGGCCTGCTGTTTTCTCACTCGGTTCCCACGAGGCTTCCTCGTCCTGATGCTCGCAGGCTCCACTGGCTGACGGCGTCCCTGTGCTCGGGACTGCGTGGAGATATCGCTGTCCCCAGGCCTGAGCCCCGGGGCAGGCAGAGCAGATGGTTGCCTCTGACAGCAAGGAAATTGGGAGAGGAAGGGAGAGAGTGGGGGAGAGTGAAATCTGTGACACCCTTAGTGTTCGTCAGTAACTGTTTCCTCCTAAAATGGCAAATTCCTCTAGCTCTGGGGGAGCCGTACTGGGCAGTAAAGAAGGCAATAGACCATACGTGGAACACTTGCCCTGTATAAAACAAACATTAATTCCAAGTTTTCTTGTGCACCCGTGGGAGGGAGCGGTGTGTATTTCCTGGCCGTGCTGTGGATGGAAGGCAGACTCAGTCCTGCGTCATCTCATGGGGCAACCAGGGGTCTCTGGGCTGCAGAAGATGAGCGAGGTGGGCAGAGGAATCAGCAGTTTGGTAGATCCCTCGCTGGCAGGAGGGTCGTGCTCCGAACCTTCTCGAGCTAACCAAGGTGCGAGGGTTCACACCTGCACGTGCTCCACCAGACCAATGCAGCACGGAGTCAATCGTGTTATTGTGAGCCGGAGCGCAGCCCTGGCTGCCTCCTCTCTTTCTGAAGGTTTCTTCAAACCTTTGGCAGTGAGAAAGCCACGGAAGATGAAGTCGTTTCACCCCCCATGGAGACGGCGGTTGTGTGAACGCTGCGTGCTGGGTGCTGGGCAGACTGGGCAGCCCTTGGCTTCAACCGTGGGAGATGCTCGGGGCCCGGCGCTTGCAGGATGCTGTGCAGTTCGCCTGTCACATTTCGCAGACCGCACTCGGTACCCCTGCGTGGGGTGGCATTCGTTACCGGCCTCCTCGCTGAGCTAATTTGCAGCGCTGCTTTGCAGAGCAGCTCCGCGTTCCGGCTGTGCCCGGGGACGGCTGGTGGCAGATGGTGTGCGTGCGACGGCGAGGCAGTGCCACATCACAAGCTCTCCCAGACATTTGGCCAGGCTTCCTGACAGCCGCGTCCCACCACCAGGGAGTTCAGCTTTCTGGCAAAGCCAGCTCTCCGCTTCTCCTCTCCCTGTCACCAGGCAGAGCCGGCATGAAATGCTTTGTCTTTGATTCCTCGCGGGTGAGAGGCTCGTTGCTCGGTGGGGCTGCCTTCTGTCCAGGACCAGAGGAATCTGCCACCACGGCAAAAGCCGTGTGACCAAACAGGGAGCAATGATCCCCTGCCAGCCTGGACCACCCCCGTCTGCTGCATCACACCCGGAGCTGCACTGTGTGTTCCCTCTGGTGAGGAATATCTTATTCCCATGGTTTGTGATAAAACACAGCACAAGCAAGCCATAACTGGTGGTAGATAAGACAAATAATGATGATCATAGGAATGGTGGCATCACAGCTTCTTTGGTGCTTCTTCTGATTTTTTACGTTATTTAGATACACATGCAGAGAAGACCACAGAGCTATGACCATATGAAGAAGAAGCGGGCATACAAAGAAGCATCAAAGGAACAAATGACAAAGGACAGCAACACCAGTCCTCTGGAGACTAGAAGAGCGTAACAGCCTGGGCAGGCTGAGCCCACCTACTCAAGAACCCACGCTGTGCTTTGTCTTGCTACGTTCTGCTCCGAAGATCTGTGCAGCTGCAGTGTGAACTTGCCATTGCTGGGCTTTTGGGGCGCTGCTCCCAGGACATTGTCCTGATCTATCACAGTTATAACTTGTTTGAATGCCATTAACCGCGGTGCGATGCGTGCCCACGGGAGGTTCCTAGGCGCTGAGAGGGGGCTGTCCCATCGTGCATAGGTGGAGGCTTGGCTGCCTTCCTGCCTACCATGGGTCTTCCCCAGGACTGAGGTGCAAAATGACAGCTTTGTCAGATGAATGTGGTTTGCTAATGCTGCCGCAGGTCCCGTTTCGTGGCTCCTACGGTCACCAACAAGTTGTAGGAGAGCAGGACTGCAGCCTGTCCGGCTCCTCTGCCTGCCTGCTTTTGGTAACCTCACAGCATCCAGCTGCAAGCCTGTGCCTGGCAGTCCCAACTACTGATGGCTCTGTCAGCAGCACTGCCTGCACCCTAGGAAAAAGGTTTTATCCCTCTGCCTGTAGCTTTGGCTGGAGAAATGAGCTCTCTGTGCACTTTCGTTAGACTAAATGAGAGGAACATTTGAGACCTGGGCCCATCTACAGTACGGGCTCAGAACAGTCAGAGATGCAAATGACAGGGTTTGATTAAGTCCATTTCCCAGGCAGGACAGGATATGGTCCCCTGACAGTGGTGTAGATTTGCCTCTATTCTTACTCAAAGGTCATTAAATTAAGATTTCATGAGACCCCACACTGTTATAAATGTTGCTGAGCTCATTTCCCTCACGGGGCAATGATTTATCTCACAGGCTTGATAAAATGACTAAGCTAAAAAATGTCACCCAGTGTCACTAAGATGTAAGTAAGGTAGAAGGAACAGGAGAAGGACATGATGGATTTTCCTACCAAGGGAAGCATTAATAGATGGCTTCTTCCTGATGTTCTCATTAGTCCCCTTTCATTCATCCTCAGGACCTGCCGAGCACAAATGACACCACCCCTTCTGCACCAGAACNGAGAGGAAATGCCCCTGTGCAACCTCCCTGCCTCCAAAACCCCTGTAGACACCCATTGCTATCGCACCCTGCTTAGTAGCTGATGTGTTGAAGGGGAAGGAAGCAAGAGATCAGAGTACTACTTCAAGAATCTTACANTATCACATCCAGCCACGTCTCCTGAAATTTTTTATACCTACTGGCAGGAATGGTTTGGAGGAGGCAAGTGGCAGCACCACAGTGCTAGGACACAACCCATTCTCGCTCCTCATCCAGCAGTGCGGTGGGAAGCTTACAAAAAATGATGTTGTGGATTAATTTGCCTTTCTTTCTGTCTGTGAGTGGGCTGCAGATTCCTCTACTTTCTTCGATTCTAATCAAGAATATNTTTTTTGCTTGAATCCTTACTCCCAGGAATGAATGTCAAAAAATTAGCTTTGTTGCTTAGTTGTGACTGATCATGAATCACATTAAATTGCTTCTGTTCCCTTGTCGGACGTGTTGGCTGGTTCCTGGTATGTGTTATTGAATTACCGTTCTGACAGAGAAGAAGTAGCAACCGAGTAGCAAGTGGGTCCATAAGATCCAGGAAAGAGGCAGATTCGGGTGTGTCACAGGACCACAGCCTTCTTGGTTCCCTAATAATCAGAAAAAAAATCAGAATGTTTATGTGTAGGAGTGTATTAGAGGAGGAAGCAGAGCAGTGGGCTTTGGAGGCCTTTTTCCCTGGGTCTCTGAGCACCCCAAATTCCCAGCCATGTGTTAGGGGTGCATTCAGGGCACTCCCAAGGTACCTGTGCAGTCTGCCTGGCAGACTCACAAAAGGAAGGGCCTGCTGTGCTCACCCCGTGCTGATGTGCCCTGCATGTCCAGCAAGGCCATTTCGCTTGGGTTGTATCTGATGTACCAAGCATGGCACAGCCCATCTGCAGGAAAAAATGGAGAAGAGAAATATGGGAGCCCTAAACTCCAGCATAGCAGAAGGCTTCATACAAGCAGAGATACAGTCAATCATCATAAAGATTTGTCAGAGGAGAAGAGCTAGCCAAGAATGAGAGAGTACAGGCATGTTAAACGTGGTCTGGAGAAGGCCTTGTGGGTATTGGGGCACTGGAGAGGTGTTTGTATCTGAAACACTTCAGTGGGAAGCACCACGAGCCATGCTTGAGCCATTTTCTGTTTCTTTCCTCTGCGTGTGCTGTTCACAGCTTTCTCCTGGGTTGCATGCAGAATCACAAAACCTTTGAACATGATGGCAAAGCAACTCCATGAAGGCAGAAACAGTGGGCACAGAACAGTGTATGTCTGTATAGAAACTTGCATCATTGCAGCTTGCTGAGCAAAGCCACTAAACCACAGATGAGGAACAGGAAAGGAAAAGCAACTTGACATTGCACCTTTATCTGACCCACCATGCGCAGATCAAATGGTTACATTAGTTTGACAAGAGCAGAAACACTTCTTTATCCTGCTCTTCCATATTGTTACTCTGAGGAGCTTGTACATGCTGAAATGTTGGCTTTCTCATCTCACTTTACTTTCCTGTGGTGGTAGCAGTGTTGCTGTACCCTGGTGTAAGGTAATAATAAATGAAGCAAGACCAATGTTGTGATGAAGAAGCTCTTCTTCAGATCTATCTGTCGAGATTCCTTATTTCCTCACATCATCACGGCCATAACACCTCAATACCTAAAGAAGGGCATATGTGCTCTAAAGCGTGCGTTCTGCTTTCCGGCCAAATCAGTTAGTCTGCTAGAAGACCTCCTCTGCCCTGCACCGCTGAGTTTGCCTTTCCTCTGCCCACAGCCGATGGGTTGCAGGTCTGAGCATGGCTCTGGACATCGACTGGCTGTGCCAGGCTCATGGCAGTTTTGCAGTGCTTTCTGCAAGGAATCTGGCAGAAAACTGATTTAAAACAAAAAGACACATGCTGTCTCAGTTCCTGGGGCTACAACTACAGATGACTTCATTCCTTGATACATTTATATTTGCAAAATGTTTAGATATGCCTTTCTGATGGTTTTGTTATCCCTTTGCATCTCTAACTCACCCAGCTTGGGGAGCCATCTTCTGCTATTTTCATTTAATCGTTTCTTTACCACTGTTGCTCCTTTATTGAGGGCTTTTGTGTTCCAAGGCAGCTGGCATTAACACAGATAATTAGATAGTATTTTGGCAATCCAAGGGTAAATGCATTAACACGTTCCCATGTACTCTCCTGGCCTTTGGCTGATCTGTGAATATTTGATAAATGAATCAGGTCTGAAATAAAGATGTTTTGCAGAACCAGGCAGATCTTTAATATGAATAGGGAAGTCTCAGCTGGGAGTTTCAAGAAAGGCTCAGGCTGTTAAGGGCCGCAATTCTTATTCCTGCAGGATTCACCTTAGGCAAGAACCTAACAGAGTCACAAAAGAAGCAACACCCCCAGTGTGTTTTTCTGAACCTGGATAGTCTCAGATCAGCTGCAGGATACTGGCCAGAGATCTGGTGACAGTTGGTGGTTTTCTGGGAATTTGAGCAAAAATTCAGCTGTGTCTTCTCTTCAGCGTTCAATGCAGCCTATTCCTTTTCATCCCTGCTGCTCACTATTAGCCCTGGGCAGAGGAAAGAGTGTATCTCAGCCCAGCAGAATGCCAGGCTACCAGCAGACAAGATACAGTGCCGAAAGAAGCTATGTAACTGTGGCAGTCTTTTCTGAATCCATGTTTGTGCCTGCTCTGCTCTGAAGAGATGACCTGAGGCATACTGAAGTCCAGCAGATGACCCACAGCAGACCCACTGGCTCTCACCCACGCTGAAGCCTCTGGCAGCCAGTTGGGTAACTCCCAGAAACGTCCAAATAACATCCAGGCCCACAACGTCAAAATAACAGCATGTTACACTCCTGGGTGCCCTGCGGTCTCCAGAGTACACTTGCTCATTGGTAATTTTTTTTTTTCTTTTATATAAACACTAAGAAGAGGATCAGTTGTCCCTCATTCTTGCCTAGGAATCCTGCTGAGGAAATTCGGGTGGCCCATGATCAGCCCACTGACTTTTTCTTGCTCTCCTGGAAAGTGGGACTAACCCACACTGTTACAGAATCACAGAATCACAGAATGTTCGAGGTTGGAAGGGACCTCTGTGGGTCATCTAGTCCAGCCCTCCTGCCGAAGCAGGGTCACCTACAGCAGACTGCAGAGGACCTTGTCCAGGCGGGTCTTGAATATCTCCAGACAAGGAGACTCCACAGCCTCCCTGGGCAGCCTGTTCCAGGGCTCCGTCACCCTCAGAGGGAAGAAGTTCTTCCTCATGTTCAGACGGAACTTCCTGTGCCTC